>Ga0182013_10001753_pt1 | contig 29260 bp, 23 predicted proteins | sample 612S2MmetaG_FD_120487 | JGI IMG/M metagenome (GOLD analysis project Ga0182013, IMG submission 120487) | Permafrost microbial communities from Stordalen Mire, Sweden - 612S2M metaG | ecosystem: Environmental > Terrestrial > Soil > Wetlands > Permafrost | place: Sweden: Stordalen | collected... | reverse complement strand
TTCAGCTGGTTCATCACTATGTTGGTGATGGTCACGGGGCTCGCCGCCACCGCTCACTTTGGCGCTCGGTACGAGACGCTGCTCGCGGTACACATCCTCAGCGTCGATGTGCTGTTGGTGTGGTTCCCGTTTGGCAAGCTGATGCACGCCTTCTATATCTTTCCGTCGCGCGCCCTCAACGGCGCCCTACTCGCCCGCAAAGGAGCCACCTCATGAGCGATGCCACGGGCGTATTCACCGCTGATCTCGCGCCCGGGGAGGCCAAAACTCCGGAGGCTCGCGTTGTCGGCGCCATGAGCGGCTTCGCGCAGGAAATCGGCGCGCTCAGTGCCTTCCGCCTCGAGTCCTGCATCCACTGCGGCATTTGCGCTGATGCCTGTCATTTCTATATTGCCACCGAAGATCCGCAGTACACGCCGATCTGGAAGGTTGAGCCTTTCAAACAAGCCTATAAACGCGAAGCGAGCGCGTTCGCCCCGCTCTACAGGATGCTGGGGCTGAAGCGTGAGGTCAAAGCCGAGCAACTGGTGCAGTGGCAGCATTTGCTGTTCGACAGCTGCAATATGTGCGGCCGCTGCAGCTTGATCTGCCCGATGGGCATCGATGTGGCCGCGCTCATTGAGCAGGCGCGGCATGCCATGTTCGACGCCGGGCTCGCACCGAAAGAACTCTACGAGAAGGCCGCGCATCAGAAAATCACCGGTCAGCCGGAGGTAAGCGCGGAACCCTACCGCGACCAGTTGCTCGCGATCGGTGCCCGGTTCGAGGTTGACATACCGCTCGATAAAACCGACGTCGATGTCATGTTATGCGTGCCGAGGACAGACATTGAACACTATCCGAGTGCCGTCGCCTCGCTGGCACGTGTGATGCAACATCTCGGAGTGTCGTGCACTTTTCGCAGCGACGCACTGGTCGCCGAGAATTACGGCTATTACGCCGGCGGCAAGGAATGGCAGCGCGAGATCAGCCGGCGCCTGATCGATCAGGCCATTGCCTGCAAGGCGAAAACCTTGCTGGTCCCCGAATGCGGTCACGCGTATGCCGCGCTGCGCTGGGAAGCGGCCGATCTGTACGGCAAGCCGTTGCCTTTTAAGGTTCTGCAGGTGACTGAGTTCCTCGCGGACGAATTGCACACCGGCCGCCTGAAACTGGGGACCGCGGTTACCGGAGCGACCACCTTCCAAGATCCATGCGAATCCGCGCGCAAAGGCGGAGTCAACGAGGCACCGCGGGCCCTCATGAAGGCGATGGGCGTCGACTTGCACGAAATGAAAAATCACGGCGGTTTCAGCTTCTGCTGCGGCGGCGGTGGCGGGGTTCTGGATATCGAGCGCGCCGCGCCTCTGCGCTATCGAACGATGGAAAACAAGTTGCGCGAAATCGACGACACGGGTGCCAAGACCTTCCTAACCAGCTGCTCGGACTGCCGCCGCACCTTTGACGATGCGCAGGCTCACTTTACCTGGAACAAGACACCCCAAAGTTTGTTGGAACTAGTGGCTGCCAACCTGATTGGAACGGCGGGCCGGACATGAGTGCGCAGACCATAGTCGTAGATCCCGTCACGCGGATCGAAGGGCACCTGCGGATCGAGGCGCAATTCGACGGCTCCGTGATCACACAGGCGTCGAGTTCCGGCACCATGGTGCGAGGCATCGAAATCATTCTGCAGGGCCGCGATCCGCGCGATGCGTGGGCCTTTGCGCAGCGCATCTGCGGCGTGTGCACCCTCGTCCACGGCATTGCCTCGGTACGGGCCGTCGAAGACGCGTTGAAATACACGATCCCCGCCAACGCTCAGTTGATACGCAATCTCATGATCGCCGCGCAGTTCGTGCACGATCATGTGATGCATTTCTATCACTTGCACGCGCTCGACTGGGTCGACGTGGTGTCGGCGCTCAAGGCCGATCCGAAGGCGACCTCGGCACTCGCGCAATCGATCTCGACCTACGCGCGCTCATCGCCCGGCTATTTCGCGGACGTGCAGGAGCGCGTCAAAAAGCTGGTCGAATCAGGTCAGCTGGGCATTTTTGCCAATGCCTACTGGGGCAATCCGCTCTACAAGCTGCCGGCGGAGGCGAACTTGATGGCCGTGGCGCATTATCTGGATGCGCTGGCATGGCAGCGTCAAGTCGCGCAAGTGCAGACCATCTTCGGCGGCAAGAATCCGCACCCCAACGTGCTGGTGGGCGGCGTACCCTCCGCCATCAGCGTCCATGCCGGCGCAGGAACCAGCTCCACGGCCGTCAATGTGGTCGGGCTGCAGAAGGTGGCCGACCTCATCGAGCAAATGCGCCTGTTCGTCGACCAAGTTTATCTACCCGACGTGCTGGCGATCGCCTCCTTCTACAAAGACTGGTTCAAGACCGGAGAAGGTACCGGGAATTTTCTGACCTACGGTGATTTTCCGGCCATGGGGAGCCAGGATCCGAAGACCTTCCTGGTACCCCGCGGCGCGATTCTGGGTCGCGATCTGTCCCACATCCAGGAGGTCGATCTCACGGCGGAAGAGGACATCCAGGAATTTGTGAGCCATTCCTGGTACGACTACAGCGGCGGCAAGGATACTGGCTTGCATCCCTACCGTGGCGAAACCCATTTGAACTATTCGGGGCCGCCGCCCCCGTACCAGCATCTGGACACTTCGGCCAGTTATTCCTGGCTCAAATCGCCGCGCTGGAAGGGCCACGCCATGGAGACCGGCCCGCTGTCACGCGTGCTCATGCTGTACGCCAGCGGCCACGAACCAACCAAGGATCTGGCCAACAAGGCACTCGCACAACTCGATCTGCCGCTCGAGGCCATGTTTTCGACCATGGGCCGCACCGCCGCTCGGGCGCTCGAGTGCAAGATTCTCGCCGACGCCATGCCACAGTGGTACGACAGCCTCATGGCGAACATCAAGGCCGGCGACGTGCGCACCTTCAACGACCAGCTCTGGGAGCCGTCGAGCTGGCCGCGGCACGCGAAAGGAGTGGGATTTCTCGAGGCACCCAGAGGCGCCTTGGCTCACTGGATCATCATTGATGACGGCAAGATCTCCAACTACCAGGCGGTAGTGCCGACCACGTGGAATGCCGGCCCGCGCGACGCGGCGGGCACTGAAGGCCCGTACGAGGCGGCGCTCAAGGGGCAAAGCGTGCTGGATCCGAAACAGCCGCTCGAGATCCTGCGCACCATCCACAGCTTCGATCCCTGTCTCGCTTGCGCCGTCCATGTCATCGATCCGGACGGCGAGGAGCTGATTCGGGTTCGCATCCAATAAGTACGCACCGATGCTCGGCACATCGAGCTCGGACACGGATCTACATTTCAGCTGCCTTGAGGCAGCGTGTGCGCGACACCCCGGTGGCAGTCTATGCACGTCATGCCGTCCTTCGCCAATGATTGGTGCGCGCTGGCGGCGTCGGAGGACTGCTTGCTGAACGCCATGGCGGCCGGCGTATGGCAGCTGCGGCACTCCGCGGAATCATTCGCCTTTAGCTCCGCCCAGATTTTCTGCGCCAGTTCCAAGCGGTGTGCCTCGTATTTGGCGGGCGTATTCAGTTCACCCCTCATGTGGCCCCACACTTCGGCGTACGCCTGAATGTGGCGCCACAATCCCGGCAGGAATGCGGGCGGAACGTGGCAGTTGCCGCAGCCCGCTCGAATACCGAGCACATTAGAGTAGTGCACGCTACTCTTGAGCTCCTGGAAGGGAGTGTTCATCTCATGGCAGGAGGTGCAGAACTTATCGGTTTCCGCAAGTTTCAAACCGCCGATGAAGCTGCCCGTGAAACCGATACCGATGATAAAAGCAATCAACCCTCCGGCCGGTATGCCGAGAAGGAACCAACGCTGCGGTCGCCGCCAGAGCCATGCGCCAAACCCTCGACCCGCCGGCTCCGGCGAATTCACTTCGAGCCTCTCAACATGGCCATGAGCTATCCTTTATTCGACCGGTAGGCATGTTAGCCAATGAGGTTCGGTTCGCGAGCAGCGGCAAAAATGTTACTCGCTTCTCAGACAGGTGTTCTGTGCGTTGGCGTACAGACCCGACAAAGTCAATCGAGTACTTTCCCAATTTCGTGCGTTGACGTAATGACTCGAGAGCTACAACTCCTGAGAAGTCGCCAATCGTTTGGGGTGCGTTGAGGGAGAGTCTTGTATGCAGTCCGCCAAAGGTAGTTGCGTTATGCGGAAGGCTTTCTCTGACGTGGGACTATTCGGCGGCTTGGTATTCAGCGCACTCCTGGCGGCCTGTAGTGGCACTACCGGCTCGGCGGGGCCGCCGGGTGCGACGGGCGCGACCGGCCCGCAAGGGTCAACGACCCCGGGGTCGGCAGTTAATATCAGCACGGCCACCTCCATCACCGGGAAGATCACCAGCGTCTCGATCAGCGGGCCGCCGGTCGTGAAGTTCCAGCTCACCGACCAGAACGGAGTCTTGGTACAAGGTCTGCCGGCGGCAGACATCGGATTCGCCATTGCGCAACTCGTGCCGGGCCAGAATGGCATGTCAAGTCAATGGAATTCGTACATCTACGGCACCGTCGCACCCAGCGCATGTCCGACCGGCGTCACGGCCTGCGCAACCACCCCCAAGCCGCAGGCGGCGGTTGAGGCCGCCTCGACCGGTACGTTCGTCGACAATGGCGACGGCACTTACCAGTACACGTTCAAGAAGGACATCACCAAAGATCCGCTTGTCATCTATAGCGCGACCTTGACGCATCGGGTGGGCTTTGAAATCCGCAACCTCGTTCAGGCGAACAACGCCTCCTATACTTTCCAACCGTCAACCGGAGACACTACCGGCATCTTCAGCCGCGAGATCGTCGACACGGCTACCTGCGACACCTGCCATACGTCATTGACCGCGCACGGCGGGGCCCGGGTCGAAACACAGTACTGCGTGATGTGCCACACCCCGGGAACCATCGACCCGAATAGCGACAATACGCTGGACTTTAAGGTGATGGTCCATAAGATCCACACCGGCAAAACGCTGCCCAGCATTCAAACGGTGAGTGGTCCGAACACGACGCCGACGTTGGGATTGGGTTACTGGATCGTCGGCTACCGCGACTCGCTGTCGAATTTCAATACCGTGCTCTACCCGCAGGACACTCGCAACTGTGTGACCTGCCACGTACAGACCAACCCGCTTCTGACGGAGGCCGTCAACTTCAAGACAGTACCGACGATGGAGGCCTGCGGAGCCTGTCATGACAATGTAAACTTTGCCACCGGCGCAAATCATGGCCCGAGCATCGTAGCCAACGACACGCAGTGCACGACCTGCCACGGCGCGACGTCAACGATCGACAACGGCCAGTTGCAGGTAGTCGCGGCGCACGTCATTCCGGAAGTCGTCGCGGCGACCAAGTTCCAATACATCGTGAATAGCGTGACCTTCACGACCGACACCGCCCACCATGTGTACCCGATCGTGAAATTTTCGGTGGTCGATCCGACCAGCGGCAATGCGCCGTACAACATCCTCACGGCCGCACCGTTTGCCGGTATCGATCCGGCACCGGTCGGCCCGTCTGTGCCAACGGCGGCACCGCGCGCCTCGCCGTCGACATCGCTTGGGAGACGAGCGACTACACGAATTGGGGTAGCGGCACGACGGCCTCCACCTGGGGGCAGCCATTCTCACTGAACCCGCTCGCAGTAGCCGGATGCGCCACGGCGGTACCGACCTCGGCGATCACCGGACCCGACTCGACCGGAGCGTTTACATTGACCTCGCCCACCCCTCTGCCAACCCCGCCGGTCGCCAGCTGCCCACCCGCGAGCGCCACCGCGTGCCCCGCCATCGCCAACATTGCCGTCGTCGTCGAAGGACATCCGGGCGTCGTCACCACCGGTCCCGGAGCGACTGCCATCCCGGTCACGAGCGTGGTCGGCTACGCCAACATCGCAGGCGCGGGGCCGGTGGCGCGGCGCGTGGTCGTCGACATTGCAAAATGCGACGTCTGCCACAGCCTGCTCGCTCTGCACGGCGACAACCGCAATAACAACACTCAGGTCTGTGTCGTGTGCCACAACCCAGCGTCCACCGACGTGGGCAGCCGGCAAACCCTGACGACGGCAGGGATCGACGGTCTGTGGGAGCAGACCATCGACTTCAAACACATGATCCACGCCATCCATGACGGCAGCGTTCGGGGCGCAGCGGGCTCGCCTTTTGTCAACTATGGCTACGGCGGCTCGGTGAACAACTTCACGGATGTCGTCTATCCGGGCCAGCTCAATCGCTGTGACGCCTGCCATGCTGGTACAACCTACTATCCGGTGAACGACGCCGCGGTACAGGCAACGACGTTCCTGACCGGCCTATCCAAGGAATCGCCGAACCCAACCACCGTCGGCAATCCGATCGCAACCTCGGCCAATATGTCCGTGTGCTCGGCATGCCACGTAGACGCGCTCACCCAAGTGCATATGCAGCAGAATGGCGGTTCGACCACGGTCACGAAGGACGCGGAAGGCCGGACGATTTTGAGTTCGATCCCGGCGAACGTTGAGAGCTGCAGCATTTGTCACGGTGCGGGCGGAGTTGCGGATGTGAGGGTTGTGCATAACATCCCTGCCACGGCGGATTGAGTGCCGTACCTTCCGCGTGCTTACGTGGCCGCCACAGCCGTTCTGTTGTTGGGCGGCGCCATGCACGCGTTTTCGGCCGATACCCCAGCCAAAGCAGAAGGCGCGCCGCACACCGATTCTGCATTCAGCCCGCAGGGTGCCGACACCTGTCTCGGCTGTCATAACGATGCCAGCGTCACGGGCTTGTTCCGCACCCCGCACGCGCGTCCGAACGATCCTCATGGTCCATTCGGGCACGGCGGCCTGCAGTGCGAGGCCTGTCACGGGCCGGGTGGCGCGCACGTAAAGGCGGGAGGCGGCCCGCTAGCGGGTATGGTCGACTTCGGGCCCAAAGCGCTCGCACCTGCACCCAAGCAGAATGCACAATGTCTGGCCTGTCACCAGTCAAACGCGGCCCATGACTGGGCAATGAGTGCGCATGCTGCGAGCAATGTAGCGTGTGCAAGCTGTCACACGCTGCATGCTGCGAAAGATCCGGTGCAGACCGCAGCCACGCAGGTTGAGGTGTGCACCACTTGCCATCAAGCGCAGCACACGGATCTCTTGAAGCCCTCGCATCACCCGATGCGCGAGGGCAAGATGGCCTGCACTGCCTGCCATTCACCCCATGGTTCGACAGGCCCGGCGCAGCTGGTGAAGAACACCGTTACAGAAACCTGCACGACCTGTCACGCCGAATACCGCGGGCCGTTTTTGTGGGAGCACCAGCCGGTCGCGGAGGACTGCACCAATTGTCACGATCCTCATGGCTCGGTGCAGCCGGCGCTTCTCAAGATGCGCACGCCGTTTCTCTGTCAGACGTGTCATGAGGGCGCGGGCCATCCCTCCATCGTCAACACACCGCAGGGTTTACCGGGCGGAAGCCCAAGCGCATTCCTGCTCGGTGGCGGATGCATTAATTGTCACTCCCAGGTCCACGGCTCGAACAGCCCCTCGGGCCGCGCGTTGATGCGGTAGCACGCAAGATGCAACACTTCTCCTGGCATCATCCGGCATCACTCGCGTTGGGCATAGCCGCGGCGCTCACCGCCCCGGCGGCGTCGGCCGATTCGCCGAGCCCCGATACGAGCGATTGGAAGTGCACACAGTGTCCGTTCTTGCAGGGCTCCGAGAACGAAGTGGAAGTCGGCGCCCTGAACGCGAGCGGAGCGAACGCAAGCTACGGCCGTTACAACGGGATCGACCACAGTGGCACGTATGCCGATGTCAGCGCTTCCGGAAAAATGCGCAGCGACGACGGTTCTTACGCGAACTATGATCTTGAGCGCCTCGGACTCGCCTCGCGGGATGGCTACGTCGAGGGCGGTCGCGAGGGCCGCTACGACCTGCGCATTAGCTACGACGGCCAGCCGACCCGCCTCTACGACACTGCCGTCACGCCGTTCCAGGGCAATGGCGCAACCCTCGGTCTCCCCGCAGGCTGGGTAGCGGCAGGCAGCACGGACGGTATGAGTGGGCTTACGCAAAGCCTCGCGCCCGTCAATCTAGGCTACGACCGCCGCACGGTTGCATTGTTGGGCCGCTTCTTCGCCAGTCCCGGCTGGACCCTTTTCGGGGAGTTCCGGCGCCAGGAAAAGACCGGCACTGATCTTACGAGCGCCAGTTTTCTCACCGAGGCGGTGCAATTGCCGCAACCCATCGACTACATTACGGACTCATTCGAAACGGGCGCCGCGTGGGCCGGCCGAATAGCGAGCTTCCGGCTAACCTACACGGGTTCCTGGTTCGAGGACGACAGCGATGCGCTGAGCTTCGCGAACCCCTATCTGCCCATCGTGCCGGGCTCGACCGAAGGGCGTCTGGGAGTACCCCCCAGCAACACGCTGCAGCAGTTCGCGGCGGCAGGTAACCTGCAGCTGCCGTGGTGGTCGACCGCGCTGACCTACAGCGCCTCACTGGGTACATTGCGACAAAACGACGCCTTCCTGCCCGTCAGCACGTTAGTGGGCGCCGGTGTGCCGGCGCCGGGTTCGCTCGACGGCGATGTGCACTTGTCGCACTACGCGCTTGGCTTGGCTTCTCGGCCGCTGCCGAAGCTTAGCCTGCGCGGTAACGCGACCTATGACGGGCGCGACGATAAAACCAACCCTCTCGGCATTGCTTACACCGTCACCGACACCTTCCCGGGCGGCACGGCAGTCACGCCTCGCTACAGTGAGGATCACGTACGTCTCAACGGCGGCGCAGACTATGCGCTGGCCCACTGGCTGAAGATCGGAGTCGGCGGCAAGCTCGACGACATCCACTACGGGCCCGGACAAGTAGTCACATGGACCCAAAATGCGGAAAGTTGGGGTCGCGCCACGATCACGCCAATCGCACCCTTGAGTTTCACCCTGAAGATCGGCAACGGCCTGCGCAAGGCTTCTTCCTTCGATACCTCCGCCCTGCCGCCCGAAGAGAGCCCGCTGATCCGTGAATATGACTATGCACCGCGAGATCGGGTGTTCTCCACGTTCACCGGTGCGTGGACTGCGACGTCGACTCTGACCTGGTCGGTGGAGGGTTTTCTCGCCAAGGACGACTATCGATCGTCGCCACTGGGCCTGCAAGCCGTGCACGAGCAGCGCGCCTCCAGCACGCTCACTTGGACACCGCGCGACACCTTGAGCGCCTATATCGGCGGCGGATACGAGCGATTGTCGAATCTGCAGAACGGCTACACCGGGCAGGGCACGGCGCCTTGGCTCGCCGCGGATACGGAGCGCTTCTGGAATATGGATGTCGGCGGACGGTGGGTGCCGCAAGAACGCTGGACTGTCACCGTGGACTACCTGCTTGCACCCTCATACGAAGATACCGACTCCACGGCAGGAGGTCTATCTCAAGCATTTCCGCAATCGTGGACCAAACTCGATTCGACACGCCTCGGAGTCGCCTATCAATGGACGTCTGCGCTGCAGATTCATTTCCGCTATACGCGCGAGCAGTACAACTCCAATGACTGGGCACTCAACGGTGTGGGGCCGTCCACCGTGCCTAACTTGTTGTCTCTCGGCGTGCAGCCCTATCGCGACAGCGTGAACCTATTCGGTCTCACGGTTCGCTATCAGTTTGGGCGGGACGCCAGCGTACGGAACCGTACAGACTAAATACCTGAGACAGGGCTAATGTCACCGTGCGTGGGAAACGGCGCGCGGGTGCCTGAATATCTTGCAGGCAGCTCGGCGCTGCCTATACTGATTGAACAACCAATGTCGGCACAGGAGATTCGAACATGAGAGCTTACGCCAAAAGGGCCTTCGTGCTCGCTTGCAGCACAGCCGCCGCGGCGGTGATTGTGGGTGCGGCGTCATTGGTTATTTCGAGACCCGCCGCTGCAACGGTGAAATTCGCCAAGGACACCGGGAAAGCATGCGGCGATTGCCACACCGCCGCAAAAGGGGCTGGCCCACTTACGCCATTCGGGGAAAAATTCAAGGCAAATGGCAACAAGCTGCCGCCATGATCTCGTCAGTGCGGCATCCTGACGAGCATCGCACCGGCCGACAAGAGTGCCGCGAACCAGAGTTCAAGCCTGAATGTTTGGAACAGTATCCGATTAAACGCGACGCCCGGCGGGCAGCGCGCAAAGTCGCCCAGCAGTCGAATGGCGATCGGCACCAGCAATAGAGGTAACATTAGGGAGGGCGCGCGCGTCCACGCGGCCATCACCGACACGATCAAGAAAGGACTCAGCAAGAGGACGCGGTACAGACGCCGCGAGCCAGCTTCGCCGACGATAACTGCAAAGGTGCGGCGCCCCACCAACCGGTCGTGCTCAATGTCCCGATGATTGTTAACTGCCAGCGCGGCGGCGGCCAAACCGCCGATCGCCATGGAAGCAAGCACACTCACCAGGCCGAAGCTCCCTGTCAATACCCATTCCGTACCCGTGACGGCAACGAGTCCGAAAAATACAAACACCGTCAATTCGCCGAACGGCGTATACGCGATCGGTTTTGGGCCGCCCATATAGGCTAGTGCGGCCAACAATGACGCTGCGCCGATCACAAGTACCGGCCAGCCTCGATACGCCGCTAGGATCAGTCCCAGCCCAAATGCGACGACGCCGATGAGTAAGATGCCGGCGCGCACTTGGCGAACACTCAGCCATCCGTTGGCGGTAGCCCGCGGAAGCCCCGCGCGCGTACCGCTGTGCTCGCCTCCGCGCACGGTATAGCCTACGTCGTTTTGCATGTTCGTGGCGACCTGCATCAACAATGCCGCTCCGAGCACGAGTAGCGCGGCCACCGCGTCGATCGCGCCCGCGCGCTCAATCCCGAGAGCCGTTCCCACCAACACTGGGCTGATCGCGACCAACAGAGTGCGCGGTCGTACGGCCGCTTTCCACGCCCGCAGAGAGCCCGACCGAACCGAAGACGACGTTTCCGCGTCGGTTTGGCTGTTCGGTTCCGGGTGAGCAAGCTGCGGGATGCCACTCACTGCGCTGGCCTCAAGCGGGTTTGACGTCAGCGTTCAAGCACACGGGTGACATCGCACACCGTGCGCAGCGCCCCGACGGCATGAGCTCGGGGTTTAAGCGCGGCTCGGAACCCAGCCACAGCAAGATATTGGCCAGAACGCAGTAGCCGGTTGCAGCGAACCAAATCATCGCGGCGCCCACGAAGCCCGTAAAAAGCGTCCACCAAGGTGAATAGGCCAGCACCAGCATGGAACCAATGCAGATATTCACCCCGACGGTCACGTAGATACGCCGCTCGAGGTACCACTTATCGGTCTGCAGAAAATACAGATTCCAGCGCTTCGGCGTCTTCGATCCGAGCATCGGTCGAAAGCCAAACAGACGCAGCAAGTTCCCCACAGGACAGAATCCCGTGAAGGCGACATTGATTGAAACAAGGCCCGTCGCCGTGACCAACAATATCCAAAGCGGATTCACGAGCACGGCAAGGATCGTGGCGATCAATAGTACCAGTCCAGCGATCAACCAAACGGTACGCTCGATATACCATCGGTGAGTAGGCACAATATACAATCCTGTGCGAAGCGCCATGGCGGGCAGTCTCCTCTGAGCAGACGTCGGGGATTACTCCGGCCGGATTAGACCATGTTCCCTGTTTCCCCGCCAGCGTACTCAACGAGCGGCGCCGCGGCTCAATTCAGCCGCCGTAGGTACGCTATCGCACAGACCGGAATCTCCCCGGCAATCAAGCTGCGCGTAATGAAGTCTGCGCGTGAAGTCGAGTCAAGTTGGTCGAGCGGACTGCCACAGGAGTATACGCTCGAGGGCTTGATCGCCGGGGCGTTTCGTGCTTACGGTAAGTTCAACCGTACGCTGTGCATGAGCCTCAAGGCGCCGCTGGCGCCCGCCGAACGCTTGCTCTCGCTGCCGGGCTACGAGAACAAGATCTTGTGGTCGCCGTCGCCTGACGACGAGCATTCTGGCGTGGGGGCCGCGTACGTTCTGGCCGCCACCGGCGAAAGTCGCTTTCTCCAGATCAGAGATGCGGCTACGCGATTATTCCAAGAGCTTGCCGTGGTCGGGCTCGACGGCGATCCGGCGCCGGATCCCCGGTTGATCGGCGGCTTTGCGTTCCAACCGGCGCGGGTGGACAGCGCGATCTGGCGGGGCTTCGGTGACGCGCAGTTCATCCTGCCACGCATCGCATATACGCGCCGCGCGCAACATGCTTGGCTCACTCTCTCGGCAAGCAGACACGAACTGTCGAGTGTCGAAGGGCGCGCGCGCATCGCTCGTGAAGCCGGTGAGGCTCTGCGGGCTCTTCGCCGCGAGGACAGCGCAACACCTGAAGTCAGCGAACTGGTGGAGATCGACGAGGCCGAAGAGATCTGGTCGGCACTGGTCACCGGAATTCGCGGGGAGATCGCCGCGGGCCGGCTCGAAAAGGCAGTCGCGGCGCGGTGCATCGTGCTGCGCGGAGCGCGCTTGCCTCCACCGGCGAGAGTGCTTCAGCGGCTGCGGAGGGAGGGCCGAGATTGCACACGCTTCGCGCTTTCGGTCGGCAATCGCACTTTCCTCGGTGCCTCCCCTGAACGCATCGTCAAACGCTCGGGCCTGCGCGTCTGGACGGAAGCGCTCGCAGGATCCGTGCAAGGCGACGATCCGGCGCACGGGGAATCTCTGTTTCTCAGCCAGAAAAATCTCGTCGAGCACGCCATCGTCGCGCGCGAGATTCGCACCTTGCTCGCGCCGCTTTACGAGTCGCTCAGCGTCGACGGACCGGCCCTGCATCGGTTGCGTCACGTCTTGCACCTGCGTACGCGTTTCGAAGGCATCCTACGGGAACCCCAGCATGTGCTCGACCTCGTCGCGCGTCTTCACCCGACATCGGCCGTAGGCGGGGCGCCGCGGGCCGCGGCTCTCGCGTGGCTTGCCGGGAACGAACTCACCGAACGGGGACTCTACGCCGGTCCGTTCGGAGCTTTCGATCGCTGCGGCAACGGCGAGTTCGTGGTCGCGATCCGCTCGGGACTCCTGGCCGCCAACGAGGCGCACCTGTTCGCGGGCGCCGGCATCGTCGAGGGTTCGGATGTCGAGAGCGAGCTATGCGAAACGCGCTGGAAGCTCCGCAGCTTAATGGCAGCCATCGGGATCGCCTGAGCCGTGGGGGCGACCGCCGCCGCACGCGACGATGCACACCTGCTCGGCGAGTGGGCGCGGTTGCTATTCGGCACCTTGCAGGCGGCTGGCGTCACCGACGTCTTTATCAGCCCGGGATCGCGCTCGACTCCCTTTACGTGGCAAGCGCTCAAGACAGGAGGTCTTCACTGTCATGCCATCATCGACGAGCGCTGCGCGGCCTTCGCGGCGCTCGGATTTGTGCGGGCCACGGGGCGCCCCGTCGCGCTCTTATGCACCTCCGGTAGTGCGCCCGCCCACTACTTCCCTGCGCTCATCGAGGCTGCGCTCACGTTCCTGCCGCTGCTGGTGATCAGCGCCGATCGCCCCTTCGAGACGCAGCACTCGGGGGCCGCGCAATCCATCGACCAGGTGAAACTCTACGGCGATCATGTACGGCGCTACTTCGAGCTGGGGCTGCCGGACGCAGCGCAAAGCGCGCTCATTGGCCTGCGCCGTGCCGTCACGCAAGCAGTGGCGATTTTGCGGGGTCCTCTGCCGGGGCCGGTACACCTCAACGCGCGCGCCCGCAAACCACTGGAGCCGCTGGCCGCCACGGGCGATGAACAGACGGCGCTCACCGCGCGCGTCAGTGCGTTGTTGGCCGCACCGCTGACTCGCCACGCACTGGCGCCGGCAGCACCGATGCGGGAGGTGTTGCGCGAGATCGCTCATGCCCTCGCAGCAGCCCGCGCCGGCGCGATCGTACTTGGTCCACTGCCGCCGGAGCGCAAGGCGATGGCCGGACAGCTGGCCCAACTGGCGACCGCTTTGGGCTTCCCGATCTTCGCGGAGGCTTCGAGCCAGATGCGCTTTGCGCTTCGCTCGCACCCCCTCGCCTGCCCCGAATTCGGCTGGCTGCTTTGCTCGGAGGCGTCTCGACGCAGGCATGCTCCCGACCAGTTGCTGTGCCTGGGCGCGACGCCGACATGCTCGGACTTCGAGCGTTGGGCGCTCGACTCCGGGGCATCGCGTTATGTGCTCTGCGAACACGAAAGCCCCGACCCGCTCGGTACCGCCCGCGTGATTGCCCACGGCGACCTCGCGTTATCGCTAGATGTGCTGCAGCGGGAGATCGCATCGATCAATCGCCAGCCGCACGCACGGCAGCGCGCGTTCGCGGCCGCGCTTCTCGAGAGCGGCCGCGCCTGCCAAACTCTGGTCAGCGAGGAACTTGCTTGCGAAGCCGGACTCGCCGAAGGTGCGGCCGTCGCCTGCATTGCTCAGGCTTTGCCGAACGGCGCTCAATGGGTACTCGGCAACAGCTTGCCGATCCGAGACGTGGACGCCTACGTTGTCAGTTGCGCCGATGTTGTGATTCTTAGCCAACGCGGCGCTAACGGCATTGACGGGCTGGTTTCAGGGGCCGCCGGCAGCGCGCTCGGCACGCAGTTGCCGACGCTGCTCCTGCTCGGCGATGTGAGTCTTCTCCACGATCTCGGCGGCCTCGCCGTGGCGCGGTTGGTGCGCACTCCCCTGGTTCTCGCAGTTATCGACAACGACGGCGGTCGTATCTTCGATCTGCTGCCGGTTCACGAACTGTATGCTGCCGATGCCGGTCTCGCGCACTTCTGGCGCACTTCTCCCGGATGTGACCTTGGGCACGCTGCACGCCTGTTCGGCCTGCGCTACTCTTCACCCGCTACGGAGACCGAGCTTTCGACAGCGGTCCAGGAAGCGTTGCACACGAACTCGGCTACGCTGCTGCACGTGCGAGTCGGACCCGACAGCGCACGAACGGTGCGCGAGAGGGTCCTTGCAAGGCTTGCCGCTTCCGACGCGGAGTCAGGCGCTTGATCTGGCTCATGCTGCACGGTTTCACCGGCTCGCGAGCGAGCTTCGCTCGGCTCGCAGTGCCCAGATTCGCGCTCGCACCCACGCTCGGCGGACATCTTGGCGAGCCTGCGAGCGCAGACTTCTGGGCGGAGGTGGAACGGCTCGCCGCATTCGCGCCCGACGCAACGGAGCTATTCGGCTACTCGCTGGGCTCCCGGCTCGCCCTCGGCCTGCTGGCGCGCTACCCGGAGCGATTTGAGCGCGCGGTCCTGGTGTCGGCCCATCCTGGGCTGTGCACCGAAGTTCAACGCATCGAGCGCCGGAAGCACGACGATCGATTCGTGCGCCTGCTGCGCGAACGCGGCCTGGCCGAGTTCGTCTCTGCATGGGAAGAGCAGCCCTTGTGGCAGACCCAGCGCGCCCTGCCCGAGACTGTCAGAGCCGGCAAGCGTCGCGAGCGGCTCACGCATACGGCCGAAGGACTTGCTCGCTCGCTGACGAGCGTTGGGCTCGGACAGATGCCCGACTTGAGGGCCCCACTAGCACGGGCAGCATGCCCCGTGGACTTTCTCGTTGGTGCGCTCGATACGAAATTCGTGGCACTCGCCCAGGAGCTCTGCAGCATCATGCCGCGCGCTCGACTCAGGGTCGCTAAAAACGCCGGTCACGATCTGGTCTTGGAGCGTCCGCAATTCTGTTCAGATATTCTTTCGCAAGGACACTCAATATGAACGTGGAATGGCAGAGAATCGGCAACTACAAAGATGTGATATACGAGAAAGCCGCTGAGGGCATCGCGAAGATAACCATTAACCGACCTAAGGTCCGAAACGCCTTCCGGCCTCTCACTATCCATGAGATGAGTCACGCATTCGCTGATACACGTGATGATGTGAACATCGGTGTCGTCATCCTGACGGGCGCCGGCCAGGAGGCGTTCTGCTCCGGCGGCGATCAGCGCGTGCGCGGAGAAGGGGGCTACGTCGGCGAGGACGGCGTGGCGCGGCTCAACGTGCTCGATTTGCAGCGGCAAATCCGCACGCTGCCCAAGCCGGTCGTCGCCATGGTGGCGGGCTACGCCATCGGTGGCGGACACATCTTGCACCTGATTTGCGACCTGACGATAGCCGCCGAGAATGCGCGCTTCGGCCAAACGGGGCCTAAGGTGGGTAGTTTTGACGGCGGCTACGGCTCTGCGTATTTGGCGCGTATCGTCGGCCAGAAGAAGGCACGCGAGATCTGGTTCTTGTGTCGCCAGTACGACGCTCAGCAGGCGCTCGACATGGGGCTCGTCAATCATGTGGTCGCCTGTGAACGGCTCGAAGCGGAGACCATCATCTGGTGCCGCGAGATCCTGCAGCACAGCCCGATGGCACTGCGCTGCCTCAAGTCCGCGCTGAACGCCGATTGCGACGGGCAGGCCGGGCTGCAGGAACTGGCGGGCAATGCAACGCTACTCTTCTATATGAGTGACGAGGCCAAAGAGGGCAGAGACGCCTTCTTGGAGAAGCGCAAGCCCGACTTCAGGCGGTTCCAGCGCTTCCCGTGAACCGCATTCTCGCCTCATGAAGCTATCGATCCGACGCTTCTCGGGAGGCATCCGCGGCGCGCAAAACGCAAGGCGCGCGTGGGCTTCGCGATCCGGGCTCTTGCTTGAGCTGAGCGCAGGATCCACCCGGGGACTCGGCGAGGCCTCGCCGCTGCCCGGCTATTCACCCGATACTCTGGAGAGCGCAGAGTCCGCGCTCGGCGCGCTGGACCTGACTGCACTCGAGCGCGCGCTCAACCTTGAAGATACTGGAAAGGCCCTCAGAGCGGCGGCGGATCTTCTACCGACAGCGCAGCCGGCGGCACGCATGGCACTCGAAACCGCTGCACTCGATCTGCGCGGATGCCAGGTTCAACTCTCTGCTCCTGCGCTATTGGGCGCCGATCCCAGCGCCGAACGAACGCTCGCATGGCTCGCGGGCGCTCCGGACACGCAATCGCTCGAGGCGATTCGGGGCGCACAGCGTGCCGGTTATGACCATTTCAAAATAAAGCTGGGCCGGCCCGGGAATTTCAAGGCCGAGATCGCCGGGGTGCGCGAGCTGCGCCGCGCGCTCGGCGCCGGACCGCGGCTGCGCTTAGACGCCAATCATGGTTGGTCCGAATCACAGGCGGCGTCCGCGGGAACCCTGCTTGAAGCGCTGGATATCGAGTTCGTCGAAGAGCCGAGTTTAAGGTTCACGCGTCCCCTCGCCGCCTCAGTTCCTGTCGCACTCGACGAATCGCTGCAGGGCCTCGATCCGGACGATCTCGAAGCACTCGCTCGGTATTCGGGCGCGCGCTTCGTGATCTTGAAGCCGATGGTGCTCGGCGGACTGAGCCACTGTATCGAGCTGGCCCGGCATGCCGCGGCCTTGGATCTTGGCGTCGTGGTATCGCACAGCTTCGATGGGCCGGTGGCGCTCGTCGCCGCGGCCGCGCTCGCGCTTGCACTACCGACCCGCATTGCACAGGGACTCGCGCCCCACCCCGGGCTCGCTGCGTGGCCCCAGATCCCATTGCCCATCTCGCATGCAGCGCTGCACGCCTGGGACACCCCCGGGCTTGGGCTCTCCTCGGAGTGGCCCGATTGACGCGCTTGTCGATTTTCGCCGCCGCTCGTGAAGCGCCGAACCGGCTTGCACTCATTACGCAGACAGGTCGCTTCACGTACTCCGAGCTAGCGGCGTTGACTGTGGGCCGCGCTGCCGCGCTCGTTAAGTTCCGGGCTCCGGTGCTCCTGCAGCCGCAGCTCGCTCTCGATAGTCTGCTCTGGCTGTACGCGGCTTGGGCCGCAGGTACACCGATTGTGTCGCTCCACCCGCAGGCGACTGCGCGCGAGCGTGCCGCCGTGCAGGCGCTTACGGGCGCCCGCAATCCGCCTGGCCTCGATCTCGCGGCAGCACCCCTGATCGTCGAGCGCGAAGTAGATCCCGAGGCTCCCTTTGCGCTCATGTTGACTTCCGGCTCGACTGGAGCTCCCAAGGTCGTGGTATTGAGCCGGCGTGCGGCTTTGGCTTCGGCCGCTGCCTCCGAGAGCAATTTGGGTCTCGATGACGATGAGCGCTGGCTCTTGTGTTTGCCCCTGTCGCACGTGGCCGGCCTTTCCATCATGGTGCGCATGCTAACCGCGCGGCGTGCGGTCGTGCTCATGGAACCGGCCGCGGCCGGTCTCCTTGCTCGCGTGCATGATCTCGGGCGGCAGATCCACGAGCAGAGCGTAACGCTCGTATCGCTTGTTCCGACCCTCCTGGAGCGGCTACTGCGAGATGGCTTTACACGGCCGCCGGCGCTGCGTGCAGTGCTGCTCGGCGGCGCTGGATGTTCACCGGACCTGGCCGAGCGCGCCCGGCGGGCCGGAGTGCCCCTCCTGACGAGTTACGGGCTCACTGAGACCGGCTCGCAGATAGCCGCGCGACGCTATGCGGAGCGGTATGCACCCCTGCCGGAACGAAGCGGTTGCGTGAGTTCGGGCCATCCTCTCGCCGGCGTTGAGATAAGAATTGTCGGCGAACGCATCGCGGTGAAAGCTCCGGCCCTTCTGTCAGGCTACCTTGGCGTGGCTAGGGCGGCGGTCGATGCCGACGGCTGGTTCATCACGAGCGATCGTGGAGCCTTTGGTCCTCAGGGAGAGCTGTACGTTCTCGGCCGGAGCGACTCCGTCATCGTCACCGGAGGCGAGAACGTGGATCCCGAAGAGGTCGAGCGTGCACTCCGTGTGTTACCCGAGGTCCAGGACGCTTGCGTTTTCGGTTTGCCTTCAGTCGAATTTGGACAGCGGGTTGTGGCCGTCGTTGTGCCCGCCGCGGCCGCAACCACTCTGGAACTCGAACACCTCACGGACCAGCTACGCTCGCAGCTTGCTCGATTCAAGCTGCCTCGGGCTGTGGTGATCGCCGACGCGCTGCCGTTCACCGCGTCGGGCAAGCTGGATCGTCCGGCCTGCGCCGCTCAGTTCGGGCCTAGGTTCCACGGTTGAATTCGGCGCCAATCAAAGTAATCCAAAATAATCGGATGCCCTCGAAGCCCCCCCGTTTGTCAGCTCCCCCGATCACGAAGCGCCGGGTCGCCGCCCTGCGGAAGCATATGCGCGAGTCCCTTATGGCAATCGATGCAGGTCGTGCCGTCCTTCGCCATTGACTTGTGTTCGTTCGCGGCCGTGGCCGGCTGCTTGTCGAATGCCATGGCCGCGGGCGTATGGCAGCTGCGGCATTCGGCAGAATCGTCCGCCTTGAGTTCCTTCCAAACGCCCTGAGCCAACTTGAGTCGATGGGCTTCGTACTTGGTTGGCGTGTTAAGTTCCGACCGCATATGTTCCCATGCGTCCGTTACTCCGGATTCCACGTGGCGCAGCAGTCCCGCCGTGAAACTAGGCGGAATGTGGCAATCCGCACAAGTGGCTTGAACACCGAATGTATTGGAGTAATGCGCGCTATGCCTGTACTCCTGAAATGGTGCGGTCATCTCATGGCACGACGTGCAGAAGGATTCTGTGGAAGTGTAGTGAAGACCACCCAGAGATGCCGAGGCGGCGCCAGCACCCAAGATGAATGCCAGCAGCCCTCCGACCGGGAGGCCAAGCAAGAACCAACGCTGGGGGCGTCGCCAAAGCCACGCGGCGAAGCCCGGGCGCTTGGGGGGTGGTGCATTCAATGTCAACCCTTCGATGCGGTCTTGAGCAGGAAACTGTACACGCTTCATTGTACAACCCGCTGTGCGGTGGCGAACAGACGGGGCTCAACGCCTTTGGTTAAGGTGAATCTGTCGCGTCACGCCGGCCGTGCCGGGCGGCGTTCTGTGCAAAAGGCGCGGTTTGTAATCAATAGCGGAAACAGCCATGACTTCGAGTCTAAAACACAATTATTGGTGGCTTTTCGGGGCGGTCGCAGCGCTCATGACCGCCGCCATGGCATGTCTTCTGATCTCCAGGACAGCGACAGCAACGCCGCAATTCGGTGCGGCAACCGGCCAGCCTTGCGCGGCGTGTCACGTGCGTCCCGACGGTGGCCCTGATCTCACCGCATATGGGAAAAGCTTTCAGGCGAATGGCAACAAACTGCCGAAACCCTGAGTTAGGGGGCGCCGGGTCGAAGAGCCAAAGGAAGTGATGATGAATGACTCGAACATCAAGGGGTCGATGACCCGCCGGGATCTTGTCGTCGCTGGTTCCCTCGGAATCAGCGCATTGACGTTGTGTGCACCTGGCGCCGGCGCCACCGCTGCAACAACGCAAACTGCGCATCGTTGGGATATGGAAACGGATGTTGTCGTGATCGGCACGGGCGCCCTCGGCTTGCCGGCGGCGATAGTTGCCAGGGAAGCCGGAGCTTCGGTCATCATGGTCGAGGCCGAAAAGCACGCCGGTGGTCATGCCATGGTGAGCGGCGGCACAATACCGCTCGGCGGCGGGACCAGCGCGCAAAAAAGGTACGGGATCGTGGATTCACCCGATCTGTTATTCCGGGATCTCACCGACTGGTCGGTGGTCGAGCCGAACGGCTTCCCGGATTTTCGCTACAACGACCGCGAAATCGTGCGCGCATTTGCCGATAACGCAGCAAAAACGTACGAGTGGCTGGCTGCGCACGGGGTCGCTTTCATGGACATCGCGCCGGGCTCTTTTGATGGGGTCACGTGCGGCAATTCTGCGCCGCGGTCCAACTACGCCGCCGGTCTGGATTGGCCGGTGGCCTATACCGGCAAGCCACTCGAGGCGCGATATCAGAAAGTCATCGCCACCGGCGCTGGTGTGGTCTGTCCGCTGCTCGCCGCCGCGGATAAGGCCGGCGTCAAGATCTTGCTTGAGCACCGCATGATTTCGATCGTCCGAGAGAATCCCGATGCCGGGCGCGTCCTTGGCATCGTGGCAAACAACAACGGCAAAACCATGCATATTCGTGCCCGAAAAGCCGTCATCATCGGCACGGGTGGCTCAACGGGGAACATCAATTTTCGCCGCATGTTCGACCCCCGCCTCACGGAAGAATACTGCGCGCTCGGGGGCATGCCCTGGTCCAATCAGGACGCGAGCGGCGAATTGGCTGCGATGGCCATCGGCGCGTCGCTCTGGGGCTTATACAATCAGACCGGGGAGTTCGGGTCGGTATTGTCCAAACCCCAATTCATCGGCTGTCAATACGGCTACCTGCCCTTCAGCATGCAAATGATCAGTTGGATGCCCGGTAGCCCGGTATTCGACAAGGCGCGCGCAACGGGACTCCGGGTCGCGGACTGGCAGGATCTCATCTTGGTGAATATGCAGGGAAGCCGTTTCTACGACGAAACGCAAGGCGGTTTTACCGCCAATAATTTTGGGTCCGTCAAGCCCTACCTGCAGGGAAGCTATCTCAATGCCAAGAACATGCAATACAATCCGAGCAACTTTCTGAACGCCGCGCTCGCCGGCTTCAGCGACGGACACAACGGCGGTGGTCCCATCTGGGCGATCTTCGATGCCAATGCCGTTGCGCGAGAGCGTTGGGATCCCAAGCCGCCCAACGTCGATTTCAAGGCGGGCTTTTGCTTCAGCGCCGGCACGCTGGCCGAACTCGCCGGCGCCATCAAAATGCAGCACCAGCGGATCCCCATGTCGGCCGCCAAACTCGAAGACAGCGTCAAGCGATATAATTCCTTCGTCGAGTCGGGCGTGGATTCAGACTTTGGCAAGGCGAAGCCGCTCTATAAAGTCGAGCAGGCGCCGTTTTATGCGGCATGGGCGACGCCCAATATACACGATACGCGCGCGGGCCTTCGGATCAACGCCAAATGCGAAGTGCTGGATATGAGCGGCGCCGTCATTCCGGGGCTGTATTGCGGAGGCGAATCTGCGGGCGGTTTCAGCCAACATGGGTTGGCACGTGCCACCTGCCAGGGTTATATCGCCGGAACCCACTGCGTCACTATGAAGGACGCATAGCGGACCCGAACCGGTCGGCGCAGCTGCAAAGGGCGGCGGGTTCCTTACGCCATATTGTCGGGACGCGACGGGACAGCATCTGAGCGGCGCTTGGCGGCTGTTTTGTGCATGACTTGACTCCGTACCTAGGTACGGAGCCTAGACTATCCCATGAATCAATTACAGCGACCGAGTGTGACCATGAAGCCTACCGCTCAAAAGGCGCGTTGTTGCGAACCGTCCGCTAACAATCCTGATGCCACGCCCGCAGGCGCGGCGGGCCAAACCCATGATCCTGTCTGCGGCATGGTGGTGCATCCAGCTACCGCCAAGAACCACGCGGAGCACGATGGCCAGACCTACTATTTTTGTTGCGGCGGCTGCAAAGCCAAATTCATGGCAGATCCTGGTCAGTATCTGAAGCGGATCCCTAGACCCGCGCCCAGCACGCCGAGTGCTCCGAACGCGCCCGTCGCTCAGGGCACGATCTACACCTGTCCGATGCATCCGCAAATTCACCGCAGCGAGCCCGGCAGTTGTCCGATTTGCGGAATGGCGCTCGAGCCGGAGGGCATTCCTGAGGCAGAGGGCACGAGTCCTGAGCTTAAGGATATGACCCGACGGTTCGTGATCGGCGCCGTTCTCGCAACACCCATTTTTGTGTTGGAGATGGGCGGTCACTTGGGGCTGCTGAAGATGGATCGGTATGTGCCCATGGCCGCCTCGATGTGGATTCAGTTCGCACTCGCAACGCCCATCGTGCTGTGGTGTGCGTGGCCCTTCTTCCAACGCGCCTGGGCCTCGATCCTCAACCGCTCGCCCAATATGTTCACCTTAATTGCCTTGGGGATAGGCGCGGCCTATGTGTACAGTTTGGCGGCGACTTTTGTCCCAGGAGCATTCCCGGCAGGGCTTCGTCAGTATGGGGGTCTCATCCCCGTCTACTACGAGGCCGCGGCAGTGATCACGGTTCTCGTCTTGTTGGGCCAGGTGCTGGAGCTGCGCGCGCGGGAGAAGACCGGCGGTGCCATTCGGGCGCTTCTGAAATTGGCGCCCAAGACGGCGCGCCGTCTTCGTGCCGACAGCACCGATGAGGAAGTGCCGCTCGATCAAGTCCACGTGGGCGATCGGCTGCGGGTGCGACCGGGCGAAGCAGTTCCCGTCGATGGTTCGGTGACCGAGGGAGCAAGCGCAGTCGACGAATCGATGGTCACCGGCGAGTCGATGCCGGTCGAAAAGGCGGCGGCTGCCAAAGTGATCGGCGGCACGATCAACGGGACGGGCGCGCTCGTGATCACCGCCGAGAAGATCGGCGCCGATACCATGCTTTCTCGCATCGTGCACATGGTCGCCGAAGCGCAGCGCAGCCGCGCCCCTATCCAACGACTCGCCGACTCGGTGGCAGCTTGGTTCGTTCCCGCCGTCATGGCCTCGGCGGCGATCACGTTTGTGGCCTGGATGATCTGGGCGCCTGCGCCTGCGCTGGGACTGGCGGTCGTGGCCGCCGTGTCGGTGCTCATCATCGCGTGCCCGTGCGCACTCGGTCTCGCGACCCCGATGTCCATCATGGTCGGCGTTGGCAAAGGCGCAAGTGCCGGTGTTCTCATCAAGAATGCCGAGTCGCTCGAGCGATTCGAGAAGGTCGATACCTTGGTGATCGATAAAACTGGCACATTGACGGAGGGGAAACCTCGTGTGACAGCGGTCGTGCCCGCGGCTGGCTTCGACGAACCCGCTGTCCTGTCGTTCGGAGCGAGCCTGGAAAGGTTGAGCGAGCATCCGCTCGCCGCCGCCATCCTGGCATCGGCGGTGGACCGCAAGGTAGCGCTTCAGGACGTTAACGATTTCGCCTCCGTCACGGGCAAGGGCGTGACCGGCACCATCGGGGGTCGACGCGTGGCAGTCGGTAACGCGGCGTTGCTCAAGGATCATGGCGTGGTCAGCGCCGATCTCGAAGCGCGCGCCGACGCACTGCGAAAGGAAGGCGCCACGGCTCTCTTCGTGGCAGTCGATGACACGCCGGCCGGCATCATCGCGGTGGCCGATCCGATCAAGGCGACGACGATGGCGGCGCTCGATGCGTTGCGCGGCGAGGGAATCCGGATCGTCATGCTGACCGGCGACAACCGCACTACGGCACAAGCGGTCGCTGCCAAGCTCGGTATCACCGAAGTGGAAGCCGACGTGCTGCCCGATCAAAAGAACGCCATCGTTCGGCGACTCAAACGCGAGGGCCGTGTGGTCGCGATGGCCGGAGATGGCGTCAATGATGCTCCAGCGCTGGCCGAGGCCGATGTCGGTATCGCGATGGGCACGGGCACCGATGTCGCCATGCAAAGCGCCGGCCTCACGCTCGTCAAAGGAGATCTCGCCGGAATCGCGCGCGGGCGAGCCTTGAGCCGCGCCACCATGCGCAACATCCGCGAAAATCTCGTGCTCGCCTTCGTTTACAACGTCGTGGGAATACCGGTGGCGGCCGGTGTGCTGTATCCCGCATTTGGACTACGCTTGAGTCCCATCATCGCGGCGGCGGCCATGAGCTTGAGTTCGGTGTCGGTGATCGGCAACGCGCTTCGTCTTCGCATGGTGCGAATTTAAGAATGCGCGGCGCTCGGAATCCATCCGATCCGCGTCGAACTCGAAGCTGGAGCGGTACCGCTCGTATGGGGACCGTGCGTACAGTCGACAGACGGCAACGGACATGCAATCGATGCTGAGGTTCTAGACGGCCAATGGCGAGACGCGGCGCAACAGGACTTCAAAAAGACGACGCGCTTTGCCCTGGATGATGTGCAGTGCCGGCCCGCCAAGTTCACGCTGAGAACTGCGCCGAGGTTCCATTACACAGTGCAGATTCCCGCACACACCGTCCCCGCGCAGTAGACACGGGCAGGTCTCCCGCGAAGTTCGCTCATCGTCGCGGCGGCGGCCAATGCGCCGCGTGCACCCCCGGGAGATCCGGTACACTTTGGCGGGAAATACCTACACGGGTTTGACGCATGCGAATTCTGGTGGTCGAGGATGACGAGAAAATCGCCTCGTTCATTGTGAACGGACTGAAGCAGAATGGATTTGCGGTCGACAAGGCTTCTGACGGTGAGGAGGCGCTGGCCTTGTGTGGTTCGGTCAACTACGATGCGCTGGTACTGGACATCATGCTGCCCCAGCTCGACGGACTCGCCGTTATACGCCGCATGCGCCATGACAAGAGTCTGGTGCCGGTATTGCTTCTCAGTGCAATGGCAAGCGTCGACAACCGTGTTGCGGGTCTGCAGGCGGGCGCCGACGATTATTTGACCAAACCTTTCGCCTTCTCCGAGCTCCTGGCGCGCATCCAGGCGCTGATACGACGTGCGACGCACGTTGCCTTGCCGACGACGCTCATCGTTGGGGATCTTTCAATGAATCTGCTGACCCGTGAAGTGACCCGGGCGGGGCAGACCATCGAGCTGCAAAGTCGCGAGTTCGCGCTGCTCGAATTGCTCATGCGTCATTCCGGACGCCCGATTACCAAAACCATGATATTGGAGCACATTTGGGATTACAGCTTCGATCCGCAGACCAATGTCGTCGATGTACTCGCGCATCGACTGCGATCAAAGTTGGAAAAGAATTTCGCCAACAAAATCATGCATACCATTCGTGGCGTCGGTTATGTACTCAAATCCTCTTAGCGGTTTATTGCGCAGTTTCTCGGTTCGCTTGAGTCTTGGGTATGCGCTGATATTCACTTTGAGCGCAGGCGTTCTTTTTGTACTCCTGTATCTTCTGCTCGCGTCGGCGCTGCAACGCAAGGATCATGAGGTCATCGAAACGCGACTCCGGGCGTGCGCGGCCATCTACGAGGATGGCGGCCTTTCTGCCTTGCAGGACTTTGTGCAGCGAAGTCGCGAAGGCGAGAAATCCCGGGCATTCTTCGTCCGCGTCGCGAACCCCTCCGGCAATGCGTTGTTGCTCAACATTCCAGAGGACTGGGTTCAGTTCGATGCGGCGGCGCTGCGACCGGGCGGCGATCCCTCGCATCTCGTATGGCTGCAGATTCCCAAGGATCAGGAGAACGACCTGACGGTTGCATCAGTTCGGTTGCCGGATAACTCGACCTTGGAGGTGGGGCGCAGCACCAACAATCGAGAAGCGATTCTGGAACCGTTTCGGGTGAACTTCTTGACCGTCATGACGCCGGCTCTATTGTTGGGTGTATTGGGAGGAGCCTTCTTTGCGCATCGGGCCACGAAGCCCGTTCGCGAGGTCGTTGCCACGGCGCGATCCATTATCGATACCGGAAACATGTCCGCACGGGTGCGAGTGAGCACCCAGCAAACGGATTTGGAGGAACTTGCTCGGCAGTTCAATCGAGTACTGGATAGGAATGAGGCACTTATCCAGGGCATGCGTGAAGCCTTGGACAATGTCGCTCATGATTTGCGGACGCCGTTGGCGCGCCTGCGCAGCATCGCGGAAGTGGCCGTGCAAGCGACCGCCGACGCGGCGGCGGCAGAGGCGTTCGCTGACTGTGTCGAGGAAGCCGATCGTGTGTTGACCATGCTGACCACGCTCATGGACATTACGGAAGCCGAATCCGGAGTCATGCATTTAAAGCGCGAACCCACCTCGATCGCAGCCCTGCTCGACAACGTTATCGACGTCTATCAATTGATCGCGGAGGAGAAACGCCTGGTCATCGTAGCCGACCTTGATCCAGCCTGCACCGCGGCGGTGGACCCGGTCCGGATGCGACAGGTGTTTGCGAATCTCTTGGATAACGCGCTGAAGTATACGTCGGACGGCGGTACGGTTACGGTGATGTGCCGTGTGGACGAGTCGCGTGTAGTCGTCCAATTCAGCGACACCGGTATCGGCATTTCTGCAGACGAACAACCGCGCATCTGGGCTCGGTTGTATCGAGGGGACAAGAGCCGCACGCAGCGCGGACTGGGCCTCGGGTTGAGCCTGGTCAAGGCGATCGTCGAGGCGCATCACGGGACGGTATCGGTGCGCAGTGAACTGGGAGCCGGCTCCGTTTTCACCGTGGTGCTTCCCGTCACGTCGACGCGCCCGTAGACGTGTCCTGGCTCGGAATCACGGGCGCTAGATCCCCGCGCGCGACCCAGCCTTCGCGGCCCTGCGTGTCGCGAATGAGGGCGAAGCCCCGATGTTGGTCCTGCACATGGACCGCTTCCGCCAGGGGCACTGTGAAAAGCGGCTCGACGGCCGAGGTGGGCGAGGTGCGCGCCGGTGTCGCCGCCATGACAACGTACTCGTGAAGGGTCGACGCCGTGGCTATGGCGTCGCCCAGACTGACAGCCATCAATATACCTCCGACGAGCGCACCGCCGGCCAAAAGGGTGCGGTGTTTCGAACGTGCCCGACGGAGCACCAGCGTTAGGCCGGTAATCGCCAGTCCGAGTACACCAATCCAGTACAAGGTGTTGGGATTGGCTAATCTGCCGTGCTGACTCAGCCAACCGGTTTGCAGCGCAGGTAAGCCGACCGACTCGCGAACGTGGCTCAGATTCTTTTGAATGTCCGGATCGGTGGGCGCCAAAATGCGCGCACGTTCGTAGTTGAGTACCGCCATGGCCGGCCGCTCGGCGCGGGCATAGAAATTGCCCAAATCATACAGAGCCGGCGCGGAGTACGCGCTGCGGATCGCCGGCCGATCGACGGTTCCGGCCCAAGTGGCGCCGCCTGTTGCGGCTAGGCCAAGGATGACGGCGCCAAATGAAAGGACCCACGTACGTCTATTCATGACATTGCCTCGTTGCTGATCTCACGAAGAACCAACTGCTTCCACCACTGGAAATCCGCCGTTGCGAGCGTCGCCCGGGCGTAAGCAGCCTCATCGGCAAGCTTGAACACGCGGGCGGTGACGCTGCTGGTGCCCAAGCGCGCTTCGACATCTGCCAGCGTGATGCTCGCGGGATCGACCTGCCACTGGGATGCAAGCGCGCCCTGCAGTGCCGAACGCGCGGCTTGAAAGAACCGTGTCGTATCGCGTGCGGCAAGCGCCTCCTCCATGGACGCCAGCAGGGTTTCAGTCTGCGGGAATTCGTTCGCTTGCGCCGCCTCCGCCCAGGTAATGTGTTCGCGCCGGCGCATCCAAAACCACGCACCCGAAAATGCGGCCAATAACAAGGACGGCGCGGCGATATAGGCGGGCTGATAGTAGTGCGGCATCAAGGAGGCAGTGGTGCTACCGATGTCCATCTGATCGGGGCGCAGACCATGATCATCGCGATCGCCGGCCGGTGAGGCGCTCGTCTGGTTCGAAGGCGCGGGAGCCAGGCTCGCCGTGCTGCTGCCTTGGGAGGCGGGAGTGCCGCCCGTGATTGCAACGTTTAACGGTGAGCTGCGAGCGACCACATAACGGCGGCTATTCGGGTCGAACCAACTGAAGGTCAGCGGGGGCAGGGATTGCATGCCGGGCTGCGTGGCGATGAGCGGCTGCTCGAAGGTCTTCTCTCCTCGATGACCAATATCGTCCTCGGCGTTGAATTTCGCGGTGGGTGCGTAGGTCTTCCAGTGTTCTACGTCGTGCAGCATGGGGGTTGTGACGCGATCGAAATTGCCCGTTCCCGAAATCCGCAAACGCAGGGTCACAGGATCGCCGGCTGCCACTTTCTCTTCCGACACATCGCTGCTAAGGGAAAAGCTTCCCACGGCACCGCTGAAATCGGCCGGTCGATCATGGGCCGGCAGTGCAAGGACGGTGAACGACGTCGGCGCACTCGCCACGGTGAGGTCCTTTTCAGTTGAAGCGCCAAAGAAGTTCTGAAACATCGGATCATTGAATAGATCGTCAAGGTCCCCTTCGCCGAGAAAACCTGCGCCGGGACGTGCGGCCGTGCGCATGCGCACCGTGAGCGGGGTTTCGATCGTCAGGGCTAATTCACCCGGCTTGACCGCGGCCAGTGCACTGTGCCACGTGAGCACGGTGTAGGGCCGGCCGTCGATGATTTCCTCGACGCGCTGCGGCTGCGACGATAATTTATTCAAGGTGAATGCGTCGCCATTGAGAGTGGGAAGGCCGTTGAGGGAGGCCACGAATCCGTCCCGCATGCCCACCTGGATGTCAACCGGAATGGTCTCGCCGACGTACAGTTCATGCTTGGGAAGTCGCAAGCGAACGAAAGCGGTACCGTTCGCGGTCATGTGTGTAGATCCCGCAGGAAGCGTGCTCGGACGCGCAGATGGTGCAGGGAATGCCGCAGACCCACCGCGCGCCGCCGCGCCCTGGCCGCTGCTCGGGTTCACCGTGAGCACCACGGGTGATAAGCCGGGTGCCGCGCCGGGGATCGTGAACACCCCAGACTCTTGCGGGATGACCTGGTAGGTCACGATCGTCGATGCGCTTGAGACGCCGTTGAGGGATTCGATCC
>Ga0182013_10001752_pt1 | contig 29267 bp, 27 predicted proteins | sample 612S2MmetaG_FD_120487 | JGI IMG/M metagenome (GOLD analysis project Ga0182013, IMG submission 120487) | Permafrost microbial communities from Stordalen Mire, Sweden - 612S2M metaG | ecosystem: Environmental > Terrestrial > Soil > Wetlands > Permafrost | place: Sweden: Stordalen | collected... | reverse complement strand
TTTCCGGCATCCTCGTCGCCTTCTTGGCGCGCCAACACCCGCTCGCCGTCGTTCCGGTCGCGATCCTGCTCGGCGGCATCGGCGCGAGCGGCGGCCTGTTGCAGCGCCGCCTCGATCTGCCCGACGCCGCGGTGCTGGTGCTGCAAGGCATTCTGTTCGTCGCGTTGCTCGCCGGCGAGGGGCTGCCGCCGCTGAGAGCATGGAAAGCGAGGATCAGCCGATGACCACCGGCAGTCTCGGCCTGTGGACCGTGCCGATCGCCGTGCTCGGCGGCGCGATCCGCGTTTCGACGCCGTTTCTGTTCGTCAGCCTCGGCGAGCTGGTGACCGAGAAGAGCGGCCGCATCAATCTCGGCCTCGAAGGCACGCTGATCATGGGCGCGATGAGTGGCTTCGGCGTCGCCTATCTCACCGGTTCGCCCTGGCTCGGCGTGCTGGCGGCGGGCCTGGTCGGCGTGATGTTCGGCGCGCTGCACGCGGCGATCTGTTCGTTGCCGCGCGTCAACGACATCGCGGTCGGCATCGCGCTGATGATTTTCGGCATCGGCCTCGCCTTCTATCTCGGCAAGCCGTTGGTGCAGCCCAAGGCGCCGACTCTGCCGGCGTTGCCGCTCGGCTTCTGGAGCGACATTCCCCAGGTGCGCGCCGCGCTCGAGGTCAATGCGCTGTTCATCGTCGGCCTCGTGTTCACGCCGATCTTGAGCTGGGCGCTCGCCAACACCCGCTGGGGTCTGATCGTGCGCATGGTCGGCGATTCGTCGGAAGCCGCGCGCGCACTCGGCTATTCGCCGCTCTGGGTCAGGCTCTACGCCACCTGTTTCGGCGGCTTCATGGCGGGGGTCGGCGGATCGTTTCTCTCGCTCTATTATCCCGGCAGTTGGAGCGAAGGCCTGTCGAGCGGACAGGGCATCACGGCGGTGGCGCTGGTGATCTTCGCTCGCTGGAATCCTCTTGCCTGCTTCGGCGCTTCCTTGTTGTTCGGCGGCGCGGGCGCGCTCGGACCGGCCCTGCAGGCGGTCGGCGTGACGTCCGGCACCTACCTGCTCAACGCCGCGCCCTATTTCCTCACGCTGCTGATTCTGGTCTTCTCGTCTTCGTCGCGCCGCCGGGTCGCCGGCGCGCCGGGTGAACTCAGCGTCACCAAGTAACCCTTCGCTTAAGAGGTACGCCATGTCCAACGTCGCCGCCGATCCCTATCCCTGGCCGTTCGACGGCCGCTGGAGCGCCGCCGACACGACGCTGATCGTCATCGACATGCAGACCGACTTCTGCGGCGTTGGCGGCTACGTCGACAAGATGGGCTACGACCTCTCGCTGACCCGCGCGCCGATCGAACCGATCAAGCGCGCGCTGAAGGCGTTTCGCGCCAAGGGCTATCACGTCATCCACACCCGCGAGGGCCACCGGCCCGATCTCGCCGACCTGCCCGACAACAAACGCTGGCGTTCGCAGCGCATCGGCGCCGGCATCGGCGACGCCGGCCCTTGCGGCCGCATCCTGGTGCGCGGCGAGCCGGGCTGGGAGATCATTCCCGATCTCGCCCCCGCGCCCGGCGAGCCGATCATCGACAAGCCGGGCAAGGGCTCGTTCTGCGCCACCGATCTCGAGCTGATCCTGCGCGCCCGCGGCGTCCGCAACATCGTGCTCTCCGGCATCACCACCGACGTCTGCGTCCACACCACCATGCGCGAGGCGAACGATCGCGGCTTCGAATGCCTGTTGCTGGAGGATTGCTGCGGCGCGACCGACCGCGGCAACCACGACGCGGCGATCAAGATGATCAAGATGCAGGGCGGGGTGTTCGGCGCCGTCTCCAGCGCCGACGGCGTGATCGCCGCATTGCCATGAGCGGCGCCTTCTCCCTCGAAGTGGCGGGCATGTCGAAGCGCTTCGGCGCGCTGGCGGCGCTCGACGACGTTTCGATGCGGGTCGACGCCGGCAGCGTCCACGCTCTGCTCGGCGAGAACGGGGCCGGCAAGTCGACGCTGGTCAAGTGCATCATGGGTTTCTACCACGCCGACGAGGGCTCGCTGCTCGTCGACGGCCGCGAGGAGGCCGTGCGCAATCCGCGCGACGCGGCGCAGTTCGGCCTCGGCATGGTCTATCAGCATTTCACCCTGGTGCCGTCGATGACGGTGCTGGAGAACCTGGTGATGGCGCGCGCCGATACGCCGGAGATGATCGACTGGGGGCGGGAGCGCAGACGCCTGGCCGATTTCATCGCCGGCATGCCGTTCTCCGCGCCGCTCGACACGCCCGCGCACGGCCTCGCCGCCGGCGAGAAGCAGAAGGCGGAAATCCTCAAGCAGCTCTACCTTGGCGCACGCTTCCTCATCCTCGACGAGCCGACCTCGGTGCTGACGCCGCAGGAAGCCGACCAGATGTTGGGAACGATCCGCGACATGGCGCGCGAGATGCGCCTGACCGCGCTGCTGATCACCCACAAGTTCCGCGAAGTGCTGGCCTATGCCGACGCCGTGACCGTGCTGCGCAAGGGCAAGCTCGCCGGAACCGGAAAGGTCGCCGAACTTACCGTCGACAAGATGGCGGCGATGATGATCGGCGAGGAGCGTCCCGCCGCGCCGGTTGCCCGCGCCGACGTCGCGCCCGGCGCCGTGCGCCTGGCGGTCGAGGATCTCAAGGCCGACGATTCCGACGGCGCCGAGGCGGTGCGCGGCGTGACCCTGGCGGTGCGCGCCGGCGAGATCGTCGGCATTGCCGGGGTCTCGGGCAATGGCCAGAGCGAGCTGGTCGAAGTGCTCGCCGGCCAGCGCGACGCGACCGGCGGCCGCATGCTGGTCGAGGGCGAAGTCTATCACGCCGCGCGCGCCGAGACGCAGCGCCATCACCTCGCGCTGCTCCCGGAGGAGCCCTTGCGCAACGCCTGCGTCGGCCGGATGAGCGTCGCCGAGAACATGGCGATGCGCAATTTCGACCGTCCGCCGATGGCGAACGGCCTCTGGCTCTCGGCCCGGGCAATGCGCGAGGCGGCGCGCGATCTGATCAGGCGCTATCGCGTCAAGACGCCGGGGCCCGACGCGCCGATCGCCTCGCTCTCCGGCGGCAACGTTCAGCGCGCGGTGCTGGGGCGCGAACTCGGCGGCGAGGTGCATATCCTCGTGGCCGCCAATCCGGTGTTCGGCCTCGACTTCGCCGCGGTCGCCGACATCCACAGCCAGATCGTCGCCGCGCGCAATCGCGGCGCCGCAGTGCTGCTGGTCAGCGAGGATCTCGACGAGCTGCTCGATCTGTCCGACCGGCTGCTCGTGATGTCGGAAGGGCGCATCGTGCTCGAGACGACCGCCGCCGCAGCCGACCGCACTGCGATCGGCCGCGCCATGGCCGGCCATTGACAAAGGCGCGCATCGCCGACCGTCGCCTCCGCCAGGCCGGGCGCTCACCAACGCCGAAGCCGGGCGTCGGGCGGGCGATAATCGACATGCAGCGCGATTTCTGCGAGCCGGGCGGCTTCGACGGCCTGCTTGCCGAATGCGCAATGGCGAGCTATTTCCCTCAGTTCAAGCGCGCAGTGCTTGAGATGGCGACCCCACTGGGCGGCATCGTCGGTTGGCCCGCTCCGGTGGCGGCCATCCTGGAGGCGATCCACTGATCATCCACGATCTGCTGACCAATGTGTCGGCGTTGCGTTTCGAGCCGTTCCGGGAAGGAATCGAGGCGGCGTGGCTGCACCGCGATCCTCACGGGGGCGCGGCGGCGGCGGTGCTGCGCTATCGACCCGGCGCGCGGGCGCCGCGCCACCGCCATCCCGGCTGGGAGCGGGTGATCCTCATCAGCGGCAGCCAGGCTGACGCGCAGGGGCTGCTCAAGGCCGGCGACGTCGCGCTCAATGCGCCCGGCACCGAGCATGAAGTCTATAGCGAAGAGGGCTGTGTCGCGCTGCTTGTCTGGGAGCGGCAGCCGATCATGCTGGAATAGCTGCGGCGCGGCGCCGTTTGGACTTGACCAGCGATCGCGTAGAATGAGCGCCTTGCCGATGGCGCGGAGTCGAGCATGTCGTCGCGAAGATGTCTGGCTATTCAGGCCGACCGGCGGGACGCGGCGGCGAAAGAGCGCCGCCACGGCCGCGCGAGCGGAGCGCGGCGCGATTGACTCCCGGCGCGCTTCAACCTGTCGAGCTGACGATCGAACTCGCGACGGTCGCGACGATGGTCCTGGTGCTGATCGGGACGCCGCTCGCCTGGTGGCTCGCGCGTTCGCGCGCCTGGTGGAAGGAAGCGATCGCGGCGGTCGTCGCGCTGCCGATCGTGCTGCCGCCGACCGTGCTCGGCTTCTATCTACTGGTCGCGCTCGGACCGCATGGGCCGGGCGGCGCGATCGCCTCGCTGTGGGGCGCCGAGACGCTCGCGTTCACTTTCGGCGGCCTGGTCGTCGGCTCGGTCGTCTATTCGCTGCCGTTCGTCGTCCAGCCGATCCGCAACGCCTTCGCCGCGATCGGCGACCGGCCGCTCGAAGTGGCGGCGACTTTGCGCGCTTCGCCGTCGCGCGCCTTCTTCACGGTGGCGCTGCCGCTCGCCAGCCCGGGCCTGTTGACCGGGGCGGTGCTCGGCTTCGCCCATACCGTCGGCGAGTTCGGCGTCGTGCTGATGATCGGCGGGGCGATTCCCGGCCGCACCGCGGTCGTGTCGACGACGATCTTCGACTATGTCGAAACCGGCGAATGGGGCAAGGCGAACGCGCTCGCGCTGGGTATGGTCGTCTTCGCCTTCGTCGTCATCCTGGCGATGATCGCGATCGAGAAGCGATTTGCGCGCGTGCGGCCATGAGCGAGAGCGGCGGCATCGCGGCGCGCTTCGCCGGCAAGCTGGGCGCTTTCTCATTCGATTTTGCGCTCGCGGCGCCGGCGCGCGGCGTCACGGCGCTCTACGGTCCCTCCGGCTGCGGCAAGACTACGCTTCTGCGCTGCATCGCCGGGCTCAATCGCGTCGGCGACGGGCATTGCCGGGTCGAGGGCGAAGTCTGGCAGGAGGGCCGGGATCTGTTCGTGCCGACCCATCGTCGCGCGCTCGGCTACGTCTTCCAGGAAGCGAGCCTCTTCCCGCATTTGTCGGTCGAGGCCAACCTGCGGTTCGGCGCGCCGCGGCGGGGCGCGCCGGCGGCGATCGACTGGGAAGAGGTCGTCGACCTCTGTGGGCTGGCTCGGCTCTTCGACCGCGCGCCGCGCGATCTCTCTGGCGGTGAGCGCCAGCGCGTCGCGCTCGGCCGCGCGCTGTTGTCGCAGCCGCGGCTGCTGCTGATGGACGAGCCGCTGTCGGCGCTCGACGACGCCGCCAAGGCCGAAATCCTGCCGTTCCTCGAACGGCTGCGCGACCGTCTGTCGCTGCCGGCGCTCTACGTCACCCACGACATGGCCGAAGTCGAACGGCTCGCCGACCATCTCGCGCTGATCGACGCCGGGCGGATCGTCGCCGCCGGGCCGCTCGCCGCGCTGCAGAGCGACCCCAATCTGTCGCTCGCCGCCGCGCGCGGCGCCGCGGTGACGCTCGCGGGAACCGTCGCCGCGGTCGACGACGCCTATGGCTTGACCACGATCGCGGTCGGCGGCGGCGCCTTCGTCGCGCCAGGCAAGCTCGGCCCGGTCGGCGCCCGGCGGCGGCTGCGGGTGCTCGCCGGCGACGTCAGTCTGGCGCCCGCCCCGCCTGGCCCGAGCTCGATCCTCAACGTGCTGCCGGCGCGCATCCTGTCGACGAGGGCCGTCGCGACCAACGAACTCGTCGTCGTGCTCGGCCTCGGCGCCGACGGGGCCGGCGACCGCATCCTCGCGCGCCTCACCCGCCGCTCGTGGGAGCGCCTCGACCTCGCCGAAGGCGCGAGCGTGCACGCGCAGGTCAAGAGCGTCGCGCTGTCGCGCGCGTGAGCGGCCCGCCGCCTCAGCCGGTGAACAGACTGCGGATGTCGTTGAAGGTGACGAACACCATCAGCGCGACGACGAACGCCGCGCCGAGCCGCAGGGCGAACGCCTGCGCGCCCTCGCTCAGCGGCCGTCCGCGCGCCGCTTCGATCGCGAAGAACACCAGGTGGCCGCCGTCGAGCATCGGGATCGGCAGCAGATTCATCAGCCCCAGCGACAGCGACAGGATCGCCGCCAGTTTGATCAACGCGACGGGGCCGAGCGCCGCCGCCGCGCCCGACATCCTGGCGATGCGCACCGGGCCGGAGAGCTGGTCGGCCGCCGAGCGCCCGGTGACGACGCGGGAGAGGTAGTCGCCGGTGACGGAGACGATGCGCCAGGACTCCGAAAAGCCGGCCTCGAGCGCGCCGAGCGGCGTCGGATAGATCGCCTGGACGCTCGAAGGGTTGGCGGCGAGGCCAAGCCGTCCGATCCGCTCGGCCCCCGCAGGCGTGTCGACCGTGGTCAGCGCGGGCGTCGCGGTCAGCGTCATTTGGCGGCCGTCGCGGTCGATGACGAAGCGCAGCGGCTCTCCCGGCCGCAGGGTCACGACGTCGATGATGTCGTCGAAGGAAGCGATCGGCCGGCTGTCGACGCTCTCGATCACGTCGCCGGCGGCGAAGCCCGCCTGCGCGGCGGGGCTGCCAGCCACCACGTCGTCGACTCGCGGCGGCAGGAAGCGCTCGCCGGAGAAGTAGGCGATCGCGGACAGGACGAGGACCGCGGCGACGAGATTGGCGATCGGCCCGGCGGCGACGATCGCCGCGCGCGCCAGCACCGGTTGGCCCGGCAGCGTCTGGCGACGCTCGGCCGGGGACATCCGCGCCAGCGCCTCGCCGTCGGGGGCGCTCGCCGCGTCGCGATCGCCGGCGAAACGAACGTAGCCGCCGACCGGAATCGCCGACAGCCGCCAGCGCGCGCCGCGGCGGTCGGTGCGGCCGACGATCTCGGGACCCATGCCGATCGAGAAAACTTCGACTTTGACGCCGCAGCGCCGCGCCACGAAGAAATGGCCGAATTCGTGGATGAACACCACGGCGCCGAGCACGAGCAGGAACGAGACGATCAGCGTCGCCGCTCCCCATAGACTAACCAGCATCGGCGTCATCCCGCCCTCGTCCTGCGCGTCCTCGGCGGACCGTCGCCGCCGCGATCTTGCCGCCGCGCGGCTAATTTGGGCTTAAGCGGCGCGGTTCTCAAGCCGACGACGCTCGGCCCCTTGGTCGGTTCGACCGACCGCGACGGCGACAGCCGCCGCGATCGCCGCGGAGAAGTAAGCCGCGACGGCTGGAATCTGCAACGAGAAATCGACGATTCCGTGGAGCGAGACGAGGACGAGGGCCGCCAGGCCGGCCACCGGCAGGAAACGCATGCGGCGGCGCGCCCGCGCGCCGCGAACCAGCGCCGCGCCGAGCGCAGCATAGACGATCGCCGCGGCCACGACGAAGACGGCGCCGAGACCGAGCAGCCCTTCAAGAAAGAAATCGTGGGCGTGGTCCCAGACGCCGAAGACCCCGGCGCAGTCGGTGTCGCGATAGGCGGGGAAGACGTCGGGAAAGGCGGCCAAGCCGGCGCCGTACGGCCAATGGTCGGCGATCGCGGCCAGCGTGGAGCGGAAGACGCACCAGCGTCCGTCCTCGGAGGCCAGCGACTGGACGCGGTGCTCGGTTCGACCGGCGAACAGGACGAACAGCCCCAGCGTCAGCGTCAGCGCCGCCACGACGACGATCGGCCGGCGCCAGCGCTCGACGACCTCCTCGCGGGGGCGATCGGCGGTCAGACGCCGCGTCGCCATCAACGCGGCGGCGACCAGCGCCGCCACCAATGTGGCGCCGATCGCGCCGCGCGAGCGGGTGAGGAACAGCGCCGTGGCGCAGTCGAGCACGGCGAACACATGGACGAGCAGCGCCGCGCGCCAACCGTCGCGGCTGCGGCGGCGACGATGACGGAAGAGCGCCGAGAGCCGGACGGCGCGCAGATCGGCGAACATCAGCGCCAGATTGAGCAGCAGCGCGACGCCGAAGAAGGTTCCCGCGGTGTTGCGGTTGACGAATGACGCGGTGAGGTCGCCGAGATAGAAGCGCTTCGGCTCGAGCAGAAGCTGGTCGGGCCACAGCACTTCCTGCGCGATGCCGAAGGCCGCCAGAAAGGCGCCGAAATAGGCGAGCCCCCGCCAAAGTCGCAACGCCTCGTCGTCGGTCTGGCAACAGGCGAGCGCGACGGCGAAAGCCAGAAACGGCGCCGCCAGCGCCGGCGCGGCGGCGAGCGTGAGGCCGGGCGCCGCCGAGACGGCGTTGCGCGGCGCGGCGCCGGCGAGCGCGTCGCCGAGCCCCCTCCACGCCGCATCGGCGAATGGGGAATCGCCGAGCGGCAGGGTCTGCCAAAGTGCGTAAGCCAAGAGGCCGGCGAGCAGCAGCAACGCCAGCGCCTGCAGGCGGGCGAGACGCGGCGCGGCGACCGGCGCCGCGGCGGCGGCGACGGCGAGCAGCGCCAAGCCGAGCGCGGCGAAATCGAGCGCGACGGTCGAGGCGCCGCCTTGGGCGAGGATTGTTCCGGCCAGCAGCGCGAGGAGGGCGCGCCCGAGCCACAGCCGGCGCGTCGCCGGATCGATCGGCGTGGCCGTCATGACGCCTCCGGCGCGACGAGCGTGGCCCCGGCGTCGTCGATCCGCAGCACCGACAGCCGATTGGAGACGTAGGCGCCGGTGTCGAGATTGATGCGATTCGAACGGAAATCGACGCGCTCGACCGGCGTGTGGCCGTGAACGACCACGAAGCCGAAGTCGTCGTCGCAGTCGAGAAATTCGTCGCGGACGCCGGTCAGGTCGGCGAGGCGCTGTCGGTCGAGGGCGATTCCCGGCCGCAGGCCGGCGTGGGCGAAGCAATAGCCGCCGGCGCGGTGATAGTCGGCGAGGCCGGCGAGGAAGCGACGGTGGACGTCGGGCAGGCGTTCGGCGAACGCCTCGCGGCGCGGGCCTTCGCCGCGGATCAGACCGGGTTCGAAGCCGTAGGAGAGCAGCGTCTCGGCGCCGCCGAGCCCACGCCAGACGGCGAAGGGGAGGCGGCCGGCGAGAAAGGATTCCATCGCTGTCTCGTGGTTGCCTCTCAGCGCGACGACCTGCCGAGCGTGCGCGCGCGCCGCCATCAAATCGAGCGTCGATTTCGAGTCGGGCCCACGGTCGATGTAGTCGCCGAGATAGATCTCGGTCGCCCGCTCCGTGCGCCCGGCCGCGTCGCGGTCGATCAAAGTCTGGGCGCGGGCGAGGCAGTCGGCGCGGCCGTGGACGTCGCCGATCGCGTAAAGAATCTCGCCGGCGGGGGCGGGCGGGTAACCCAGCGACGGCTGGCGGCCGCCGCGCCCGGCGTGCGCGAGCCGCGCGGCGGCCTCCCAGCGCCGGCGCGCCGTCTGGAGCCAGCCGCGCGGTCCGCCCCGCCGCAGCGCCGGCGAGGGAACCCCTTTCGGTCCACGCGTCGAGGGATACGCTGCCGTCATGGGCCAACGCCGCCGGTTGCCTGCATCGTCGGCGCCGCGCCCCGGCCCGCGAGCGTTACCCACCATAGACAACTCTTGCGTGTATTCAATCATGATGTTACACCTATGCGTGTCCACGACTGCCAACGCCTGGGGTCCGCCGTGCATGTCGCCAGCTTGTCCGCGGTCCTCAATCGGTCCGCCACTGCAGCGCAGACTGCGACCAGCGCGACAACGCGGCGGTGGGCGGTTCCATGCGAGGCCTTGCCGCCCGCGGCGGCCGCCTTCGATTTCGCGATCTTCTGGCTGGCGGCGGTCGTCGGCGAATTCGTCTATCGGTGGCTCGCGCTCGGCGACTTGCCCGGCTTCGCCGCCGTCGACGGCGGGCTGGTCGGGGGGGCGCTGTTCGTGTTGCTGGCCCAACTCGCTGGACTTTACCGCCTGCCGGCGCTGCTGGCGCCGCTCGCCAGCCTGCCGCGCCTGACGCTGATGGTGGCGCTGGCGCAATTGGCTGTCGTCGGCGCGCTGTTCCTGCTCAAGTCGGGCGCCGACCATTCGCGCGGAGCGACCGTCGCCTTCGCCATCCTTGCCCTGGCGCTCGCGCCGGCCGGCCGGCTCGCGCTGGCGCGGACGGCGCGGACGGCGATTCGCCACGGCGTCATCCAGGCGGGCCGCATCGTGACGCTCGGCGATCCGTTCGAACTCGAGCGGCTCGACGACTCCGACTTTCCCGATTTCGGCGCGGAAGAGGTCGCGCGTATCCGCCTGTCGGGCTCGGCGACGCTCGGCGGCGGCCTGCTTCATGCGGATCGCGCCCGTGTCGCCCAAGCGATCGCTTGCGCGCGCGAATTGGGCGCGACCGAGTTCGCGGCGGTGATGCCGTGGGGCGCGGAAATCGCGCTGACGGAGCTCTGCGCCCTGTTGCGCGCGTCGCCGCTGCCGGTGCGGCTCTATCCCGACGAGCGGGTTCGCCGGGTCGTGCGGCGCGGCTGCGACGCAGCGGCGCGGCGCTTCTCCGTGACGTTGCAGCGCGAGCCGCTCAGCGCCGCCGAGCGCGCCGCCAAGCGCGCCTTCGACGTGGTCGTCGCTTCGGCGGGCCTCCTCGCGCTCGCCCCCGCGCTGCTGCTGATCGCCGTGGTGATCCGGCTCGACAGTCCCGGTCGGGCGATTTTCCGCCAGCGCCGTTGCGGTTTCGACAATCGCGAATTCGTCATGTTCAAGTTCAGGACGATGCGGGTGCAGGAGGATTGCGGGCCGATCGTCCAGGCGTCGCGCAATGATTGTCGCGTCACCCGCGTCGGCAGGTTTCTGCGCCGATCGAGCCTCGACGAACTGCCGCAGCTCCTCAATGTGCTGCGCGGCGAGATGTCGCTCGTCGGGCCGCGCCCTCACGCGATCGCCCACGACGACGAATACAAGGCGCGCATCGCCAATTACGCGCTGCGCCACCACGTCAAGCCCGGCATCACCGGCGCCGCGCAAGTGGCCGGATTGCGAGGCGCGACGCCGCAGCTGTCGCAGATGGAGCGGCGCGTCGAACGGGATCTCTGGTACGTCGACAATTGGTCGATGGCGCTCGACTTGAAGGTCCTCCTCGCCACCGCGTTCGCGCTGCTTAGGCTCGATGCGTATTGATGGGGGCCCCCGCAATGCAGCGCGCTCCCTCCGCTGCGATCTTCTTCAAGATCTGCGCGGCTGCCGTGCGGCGATGCGGAGGACGCGGTGCGGCGATCGCCTTCGCGTCGTCGGCCCGCCGCAAGCTCCGGCTCGGCCCCTCGCCGTCCGCGCATTTCGCCCTGCTTGTCGTGACGCTCGCCTTGGCCGCATGCACGGCGATTTCCGACAGCGGTCCGTCGCGGCGCGACGTCGAGAGCCGCGCGACGGCGACGAACGGGCCGAGCGAATCTCGCTTGCTGCTCGATTACATTGCCCTGCGTTGCAGCGCAGCCAGCGGACCAGCTGGGGCGTGTATCCGTACCTCAGCCAGGGGACACAGGCCCGCGCGAGGCGATAGAGCGCGCCGTCGGGGCCGACCGCGCGGGTCGGCGCGCGCGCCGCCGCCACCCACGGCGCGCTCGGTGGATCGAGCGAGACGACATGGCGCTGGTGACCGTGCCGGAACCAGACTTCGGTGCTCGAGAACACGCCCTCGACCGGTCCGCCGCCACGCGGATCGACCGAATTGATGACATGGAGGACCTTCATAGGCGATCCGCTTTGGGTCCCGACCCGCGCGCGGCGCGGTTCGGCGACAACCTGCTCGCGATAGCGCAGCGCTAATGAAACTACAAGTTGTGTTCAGCCGCACGCGTCGCGCCAGGATTGCGGGGGCGCCGCGTCTTCACTAGAACCGCCCCGTCGGCGAGCGCCGAGTCGTGCCGCCAGGTCCGATTCGGGACCGCCGCTCTAGCCAACGGAGCGCGAATGGACCTGCTCAGCGGCCTGGGCGATGTCGTGGTCGTGGCCCCGGCGTCGGCGGCGCTGTTCGCCGGCCTCGTTTGGCTCGGCGCGCGACGGGAGGCCGCCGCGTTCGCGCTCGCCATCGCAGCGGCCATGGCGCTCGCCCTGGCGGCGAAACTGGCGTTCGAGGCCTGCGGATTCGTGGAGCCGCAGTTCGAAATCGAGAGCCCGAGCGGCCACGCGGCGCTCGCTGCGGCGTTCTGGGGCTGCGTGGCCTTCGTGCTGGCCGGCGGCCGGCCGCCCGCCGGGCGGCTGGCGCTGTACGCCGCCGCCGTCCTGGTCGCCGTCGGAGTCGCCTATGGACGCGTCGCGATCGGCGCGCACTCCGTCGCCGAAGTCGTGTGCGGGCTGGCGATCGGCGCCGTCGCGACGGCGCTGTTCGTTGCGCTGCGCGGTCCGCCGCGCCGTGTGCCGCTGACGTCGCAAGTGCTGGTGCGCGCTTCGCCGATCGTCGTGCTGTTGGCGCTCGACCTCGCGCTGTTCACCGACCGATGGACCGCCGAACCGTTCATCGTCCGCCTCGCCGCGGCGATTGGGCTCGCGCTGAAGCTCTGCACCTGATCGGCGGCGCGTCTCACAGGTCGATCGTGTCGCCGAGCGCTGGAATTTCGATCTTCGCGCCGCCGAGCTTTTCGGCGAAAACACGCATCACGTCGGCGTCGCCGTGGACAAGGATGGTGCGCTCGGCATGCGTGTGCGCATGCCAAGCGAGGAGTTCCGCCTGATCGGCGTGGGCGGAGAAGCCGTTGATCGTGTGCACCTCGGCGCGCACGGCGATGGTCTCGCCGAAGATCTCGACCTGCTTGGCGCCGTCGATGATCTGACGGGCGAGCGTGCCCTTGGCGGCGAAGCCGACGAACACCACCGCAGCGTCGGCGCGCCACAGATTGTGGCGCAGGTGATGGCGGATACGACCGCCGGTCGCCATGCCCGAGCCGGCCATGATCACCGCGCCGCCGGCGATGCGGTTGATCGCCATCGAATCGGCGGACTCGCGCGCCAGATGCAGACCCGGCAGCGCGAAGGGATCGCGGCCGTCGCGGAACAGGTCTGCGACCTCCGGCTCATAGCCCTCGGGATGGCGGCGGTAGATCTCGGTCGCCGTGATTGCCATCGGCGAATCGAGAAACACCTGCATCGTCGGCGGCAACCGGTTGCGGTCGCGGCCCTGCCTCAGCACGTAAAGCAGCTCCTGCGCGCGCTCGAGCGCGAAGGTCGGGATGACGACGTTGCCGCCGCGCTGGAACGCCGCGCCGATCGCCTGGTAGAGCTCTTCGATCGACGGCGCGATCGGCTTGTGCAGACGGTCGCCGTAAGTCGTCTCCATCACGACCACGTCGACCTCGGGCGGGTCGGCGGGCGGGCGGAGCAACGGCCGACCGGCGTTGCCGAGGTCGCCGGAGAACAGGACGCGCCGCTTCCGTCCGCCTTCCTCGAGTTCGAGCAGAATGCTCGCCGAGCCGAGGATATGGCCGGCGTCGAAGAACGTCGCGGCGACGCCCGGCGCCAGTGCGATCGCCTGGCCATAGGCGGCGACGCGGCCGAAGGCGTCGCAGGAGTCGAGCGCGTCGAGCGTCGTATAGAGCGGCGCTCCGTCGCCGGATTCCGGCCGCCGCGCGTTGCGTCGCGCGGTCCGTCGCGCCTCTTCCTCCTGCAGATGCGCCGCGTCGAGCATGACCACCCGCGCCAGCTCGCGCGTCGCCGCAGTCGCGATGATCTCGCCGCGAAAGCCGCGCTTGTGCAGCAGCGGCACGCGGCCGCAATGGTCGAGATGGGCGTGGGTGAGCAGCATGACGTCGATCGACGCGGCGTCGAAGCCGAACGGCGCGGCGTTCTCGTCCTCGAGCTCCCGTCCGCCCTGGAAGAAGCCGCAATCGATGAGAATGCGCTTGCCGGCGGCCTCGACGAGGTGGCACGAGCCGGTGACGTCGCGGTCGGCGCCGTGGAAAGAGATTTTCACTCTGGGCGTTCCCCTCTCAGCGTCTGCCGCCGACTTCGTCGATATGGACGAGCAGATCGGCCGGGTCGTCGTAGACGCGGAACGCCGTCGCCTGCTGCAGTTCGCTGGCGCCATAGCCCCCGCACAAGAGCCCGACGCCGAGCGCGCGGCAGCGCGCCGCGGCGAGCATGTCCCAGATGCTGTCGCCGACCACCACCGCCGTCTCGATCGGCGCGTCGAGCCGCGCCGCCGCGGCGAGGAACAAATCCGGGTCGGGCTTCGCGAATTTGACCTGGTCGCGCGTCACCACCGGAACCTCTCCCGGGTCGACGCCGAGCGCGGCGAGATTGACCGCGGCCGTTTCCAGCCGGCCGCTGGTCGCGATCGCCCAGGGAATGCCGGCGGCGGTGAGGAATGTGAGCAGGTCCTTGGCCCCCGGCAGCGGTCGGATCGCGTCGGCCATGCCCCGATAGGCTTCGGCGTGCTTGCGGCGCAGCCGCTCAAGCCGCTCGTCGTCGATCGCCATGCCGGTTTCGCGCACCAGCTGGTTGGCGAACAAGCCGCCGCTCATGCCGATCTTGCGATGAATGCGCCAGACGGAAAGCTCGATGCCCTCGCTGTCGAGCGCCTGCTTCCACGCCAGCACATGCTGGTAGACGCTGTCGACCAGCGTGCCGTCGAGATCGAACAGAAAGACCGGCTCGATGCGCATCCATTCCCCCCTCTCGCCCCGACGCAGCTGCGCGCGGGCGCGGCGACCTTACTCCGTGTGCGATGACAATTCAGACGTGCGGCTCGCGGCTCAACGCGCCGTGGGCGCTCTCGTCCGCCGTCGACATCGCGTGCCCTCGCCACTCGAAATCGTCGATCATCCACGCCTGCAGCCACAGCCATGGCAGCGTCGCGTCGCGCAGCAGGCAGGCGAAAACCGTCGCCGGCGTCAGACGCCAGCCCGCGACGAGCGCCAGCGCCGCCTCGCCGCCGTACCAAATGAGCGCGATCGCCGCAGCGAAGCGGACCGGTGAAAGGTCGAAGGCTGCGGCGCCGAACGCCGCGGCGATGATCGCCAGCAGACCCGAGGTGACGATCTCGGGCGCGAAAAACAGCGGGAAAGTGGCGCGGCGCAGCCGCGCCCAGCGCGCCTGCCGACCCCACACATTCGCCCACGTCCGCCGGCCGAGCGGCTGGTCGAACGGGCCGGCGGTGAGCCGCGGCCGCAGGCCGGCGCGGCGCACGAGCTTGGTCGCCGCGGCGTCTTCGGCGATCTCTTCGCCGAGCCGCTCGACGCCGCCGCCCGCCTCCAGCACGTCGCGCCGCCACAGCATCGATTTGCCCTGCGCGAAACCGAGGCCGCAGGCGTCGGCGGCGTATTGCCAGCGCGCCTCGTAGGTGTTGAGGAACGCACACTCGATTTCCGCGGCGAACGATTCCGGCGCCGAGCCGATCGGCGGCGCGCAGACGATGCCGACCCCGCTTCGCCAACTCGCCATCATCCGCTGAATATAGTCGGGCGGCATCAGCACGTTGGAATCGGCAATGATGATCCAGTCGCAGCGCGCCGCCTTCCATCCCTTGATGACGTTGTTGAGTTTGGGATTGGCCGACGGCCGATCGTCGCCGACCAGCAGGCGAGCCTTGCGCTCGGGATGGCGTTCCATCGCGCCGCGCGCAAGCGCCGACGCCGGGTCTTCAGCGCGCGCGACGCAGAAGATCAGCTCGTAGTCGGGATAGTCGAGCGTGAACGTCGCCTCCAGCGTCGCATCCGAGAACGCTTCGACGCCGCACAAGGGCTGGACGAGGCTCACCGGCGGCGCATCGGCCGGCGCGGCGGCGCGGCGGCGCGGTTTGCGGCATTTGGGCGCCGCCAGGGCGATGCTCGCCGCCTGCAGGGCGGTCGCGACGACCGCGTAACCGGCGGCGATTTGGACGAATGCCGACACAAAGAGCCGCCTTTCCCTCAGCTGCCGGGCGAGCGACGCGCCGCGGCGGTCGCCAGCTGCTGGCCGACTGTCATATCACGATCCAATACGCAATCAGACCGGATACGCCCGCGCCGATCAGCGTCCCGGCGGCGACGTCGGAAGCGAAATGATCGCCGACCGCCAGCCGCGCCCAGGCCATCGATGCCCAGATCACGAGGGCGTAAGGCCATACGCGCGGCGCCGCGATGACGATCGGCGCCAGCGCCGCCGTCAACGTCATCACGTGTCCGCTGGGGAAGGAATAGCGATCGAGCGGCGGCGGCGCGTCAGGGCAGGCGATGCCGACTTCGCGCGGCCGCGGCCGGGCCGCTTTGCGTTTCATCGCAGGATAGACGCTGTGCAGAACCAGAATGCTGGCCGCGCCGCTGAGCGCGATCGCCGCCGCGCCTCTTGGCCGAAAGAAAATCAGCGCCAGCAGAATGACGAAGTAAATCGGGCCGTTCCCCAGCCGCGACAACGCCGTCGCAGCGACTAGCGGCGCGCGCCGGTCGCCGCTCAACGCCATGGCGCGCGCGATCGGCCAATCGAACACGGCCAGCCGGTCCCACCCCGACCGACGCCGGTCCTTGGAATCCCTCAGTCCTTCCAGCATGCGCCGTCGCGTGCTCGCTAAGCAGGAATTGTAGCCATCTGGAACGTCAATTCGTCCAAAATTGTGGCGCGACTGGGTCGGACGCCGTCAACCCGCCAACCGCGCCTCGAGGCCTGGCGCGGCGTGCGCGCGGAAGATGTTGTCGACGAATTGACGCGCCGAGGCGGCGATGCTGAACCTGAGCGCATGGGCGCGCGCCGCCTCGCGCGGAATGGCGAGCGCCGCCAGCGCGGCGCGCTCGAGGTCCCAATCCAGCACGCCGGTGCCGCTGTCGCCGACGACGTCGAGCGGGCCAGGGACCGGAAACGCGGCGACCGGCACGCCCGAGGCGAGCGCCTCGAGCAGGACCAGGCCGAAGGTGTCGGAGAGGCTGGGAAAGACGAAAACATCGGCGCTCGCGTAAGCGGCGGAAAGCGCCGGCCCCTGCAGTTCGCCGAGGAAATGGGCGGAGGGAAAGCGCGCCCTGAGTCGCCCGCCGTCGGGGCCGTCGCCGACCACCACTTTCGAACCCGGCAGGTCGAGCGACAAGAACGCGTCGAAGTTCTTCTCCACCGCCAGTCGGCCGCAGGTGAGAAAGATCGGCCGCGGCATGTCGAGCGCGCAGCTTTGCGACGGGCGGAACAACTCACTGTCGACGCCGCGCGACCAGCGCATCAGCCGATCGAAACCACGTGCGCGCAGTTCCCGCTCGAGCGACTGGGTCGCCACCATCATGCCGAGGCCGGCGTTGTGGAATTGCTTGAGCAGCCAATAGACCGCGCGGCGCGGCGCCACGCGCCGCATCGCCAGGTATTCGGGAAAACGCGTGTGATAGCAGGTGGTGAACGGTCGCCCGGCGCGACGGCAGGCGACCCAGGCGCAGACGCCGAGCGGTCCTTCTGTGGCGATATGGACGAAATCGGGATCGACGGCCTCGATTCGCTTGGCGACGGCGCTCGGCCGGGTCAAGGCGACCCGCATCGACGGATAGGTGGGGATCGGCGCGGTGCGGAAGCCTGTCGAATCGAGGACGTCGATCTTCACGCCGAGCGACGGCGCTTCGTGCAGCAACGATTCGATCGAGCGTACGACACCGTTGACCTGCGGCAGCCAGGCGTCGGTGACGATCAGGATCCGGCTCAAGCGGAGACCTCGATTCGGCGCGCCGCGAGCGGCGACGGTTGTTGTGGCGGTTGGGAGCGGCGCAGCCCGGCGGCAAATGAAAGGGTCAATGGAGGCGCGGTCTCTTGAAGTTGGCGCTGCGCTCAACCGAGCGCACGCGGACCCACACGCTGCGACCGTCGCGCACGACCTCGATCGGGATTTCGACGCCGGCGGGGCCGCGGGCCCACATGCCACGATAGAATTCGGCGAGCGAGCCGACCACCGCGTCGCCGACGGCGGCGACGATGTCGCCGCGGCGCAGGCCGGCGGAACCGGCTGGGCTGCGCTCCGAAACTCCGGCAATGACCACGCGTCCCTCACTTTCCGCGCAATAGACGCCGATCCATGGCCGAGCCGGCCGATCGAAGCGGCCGCTCGTGCGCAGTTGCGCGAGAAGCGGCGGCAGCAGGTCGATCGGCACGATCATGTTGACGTCGGTGGGGATGTCCGGTCCGCCGGCGCTTTCGACATGCAAGGAGCCGACGCCGACGAGCCGCCCGTCGGCGCCGAACAGCCCGGCGCCGCCCCAGAACGGATGCGCAGGCGCGGTGAAAATGGCGTCATCGAGCAGGTATTCCCAATAGCCGGCGAATTCGTGCTTGGCGACGATGCGCGCCTGGACGAACTGCCGCCGGCCGCCCGAGGCGATCACCACCGGGTCGCCGATCTGCGTTTCCTGCGATCGCCCGAGCGGGACCGCGGGCAAGCTGAGCCGGTCGAGCGCCTGGACGAGCCCCAGTCCGGATTCCTGGTCGATTGCCAACGGGTGAGCCGGAACCAGCCGGCCGCCCGGCGCGGTCAACCAGATCGTCTCGGCTTCGGTGACGAGATAGCCGATCGTCAGGACGAGGCCGTCGTCGTCGATCGCGACGCCGCTGCCGGCGCGCTTGACGCCGAGAATCGGCGCCGTGAACGCATCTTCCGGGATTTCCGCCTGCAGCGAGACAACGGAATCCAGGCTGCGCCTGATCTCGGCGTTGAGATCCTCGACTTCAGGACGTAGGGGCGTCGCCGCCTCCCGTCTCGGCTTGTCGGCCATCGGTCCTTCCGTCGGCGAGCGTCGAACCGCGCCATTCTATCGCGGCGCGGCGGGCGCGGCAATTTTGCTTGGTTGCCGCGCGAGCGCGACCCTCATGCGCCAGGCCGCCGCCGCCACGGTGTCGCGGCCCCGCGCAGGCGGTCGTCAGCAGAACGACGGGGCCGGGTTCCAGCCGTCGACAGGTTTGCGGCAAGGGCAACTCTCCGATTGGCGCCGTCCCTTCGCGCGTCGGGCGCGCCGTTCGCGGAATCCGCGGCGCGCTAGAGGCGGCGCGCGCTCCTTCTTCCGCCGCGCCCGGATCGCCCCGGATCGCAGCGGCGGCGAAGAAACAAGGGAAAGCGAGGGGGAAGCAATCCTGCGCCCCAGCCGCCGCATGGATTGCTTCCGCATCGTTGCTCGCGAACGCGCAGAAAAAACGCCCGCGCGTGCTTCGGCGCGACCTTCGATCCCCTCGCGATGTCGCAGCTCGAGGCGGCTGACATCGGTCGGCATTGTTTGCGTCAAGCCAGGATAAGCATTGAGAGGGATCAATTCCCGGCGAGGCGGGCGACGCGCCGCCCGCCTGCGAAGCCGTTAGATCAGAACGGATAGGGCTGCGGACCTTCGATGGTGATCCAGCGCAGCTCGGTGAACTCTGCGATCACCGCCTTGCTGCCGAATCGGCCATAGCCGGAGGCCTTGACGCCGCCGAACGGCATCTGGCCCTCGTCGTGCACGGTCGGACCGTTGATGTGGCAGATGCCTGTCTCGAGCCGCCTGGCGACCGCGAGCGCGCGTTGCACGTCGCGGCTGAACACCGCCGACGAGAGGCCGTATTCGGTGTCGTTGGCGACGCGGATCGCCTCGTCCTGGCCTTTGACGCGGATGATCGGCTTGACCGGGCCGAACGATTCTTCGCCGTAGATGCGCATGCCGGGCCTGACGTGGTCGACGATCGTCGCCTCGACGATCGCGCCGGCCCGCTTGCCGCCTGCGACGACCTTGGCGCCCTTGGCGGTCGCGTCGGCGATCAGCTCGTCCATCTTCTCCGCCGCTTCGAGGCTCACCAAAGCGCCGAGCACGACGTGGCCGCGCGGATCGCCGGCCGGCAGCGCCGCGGCGCGCTTGGCGAACTTGGCGACGAAGGCGTCGGCGACCGTCTCGTCGACGATCAGCCGTTCGGTCGACATGCAGATCTGGCCCTGGTTGGCGAAGGCGCCGAAGATCGCCGCGTCGACCGCGGCGTCGAGATCGGCGTCGTCGAGCACGATCAGCGGCGCCTTGCCGCCGAGCTCGAGCAGCACCGGCTTGAGATGTTCGGCCGCCAGCTTGGCGATGATCTTGCCCACCCGCGACGAGCCGGTGAAGTTGATCCGCTTGACCCCTGGATGGGCGATCAGCGCCGCCACCACCTTCGGCGCGTCTTCCGGCGCGTTGGCGATGACGTTGACGACGCCCTTGGGGAAGCCGGCGTCGTTGAGCGTCTGGACGATGAGCCGATGGGTCGCCGGGCAGACTTCAGACGAGCGCAGGATTACCGTGTTGCCGCAGGCGAGCGGCGCGGCGATCGCGCGCACGCCGAGAATCACCGGCGCGTTCCACGGCGCCATGCCGAGCACGACGCCGGCCGGCTGGCGCACCGCCATCGACAGCACGCCTGGCTTGTCGGCGGGAATGACCTCGCCGGTGATCTGCGTCGTCAGCGCCGCCGCTTCGCGCAGCAGCGTCGCGGCGAAGAAGACGTTGAAGCCGCCCCATGGGCCGGTCGAGCCGATCTCTTCGGTCATCAGCTGCGAGAACTCGGCGGTGCGGGTTTCCAGCAGATCGGCCGCCTTGTTGAGCAGCGCCCGACGCTGGCTCGGGCCGGTCTCCGACCAGGCCGGAAACGCACGCGCCGCCGCCTCCACGACTCTGTCGACGTCGGCCGCGCTCGCCGCCGCCGCTTCGCTGGCGACCTTGCCGGTCACCGGGTCTAGGCGCCTGTAGGTCGCTCCGTTCGCTGCGCCCACAGACGCGCCGTCAATGATGAAATCCACCTTCATGTCGTTTCCTCCCGTCGCACATGGCGCGCCTTTTCGCGCGCCGATAGAGCCTTTGCGCCTCGCCTCAAAAGCCGAGGACGCTCGCGTTGATCGAAGCCTCGAGCCCGCCGTCGACCGGCAGATTGGCGCCGTTGATCCAGCGCGCCCCGTCGGAACACAGGAACAGCGCCGCCGGAGCGACGTCGGCGGGCGCGCCGGCGCGGCCGACCCGCGCGATGTCCTCGTCGACGCGCGGATTGCCGAACACCTGGCGGAACTCCTCGAGGATCGGCGTCGTCACCGGCCCCGGGCTGACGGCGTTGACGCGCACGCCGCGGGCGCGGAACAGAGGCTGGTGGGCGGCCTGCATCGTCCACAGCAGCAGCAGTTCCTTCGAAAGCGGATAGCCCTCGCCGTCGGGCACGGCGAAGCGCTCGAGCAGCGCGGCGATGTCGGGGAAGCCGGGCGCGTCGACGAAGGCCTTGGCGCGATCGAGATTGGCGCGCCAGCCATAGCCGGCGATCGAGGCGACGTTGACGACGGCGCCGCCCTCGCGCAAGCGCGGCGCCAGCGCCTCGCTCAGCGCGCGCAGGCCGTAGAAATTGATCGCCAGCGTGTCGACGGCGCCCGATACGCCCGAGACGCCGGCGACGTTGCACAGAGCGTCGAACCGGCTCGGCAGCGCGCCTGCGAGATCGGCGATCGAGGCGGCCGACGAAATATCGCCCTTGACGAAGGCGCCGAGCAGCGCAGCTGGCAGGTTGACGTCGACGCCGATCACGTCGGCCCCGAGCGCCGCCGCGAGCTCGCCGACGCGGGCGCCGATGCCCGAAGAAATCCCGGTGACGACGATCGTCTTGCCGAGCAGCATTCCCGTCCTCCCGTCCTCGCGCGGTCTCTTTCGCCGTGCGTCTCGTGTCTTACGCCGCGCCTGTTTCCGAGGGCGGCGCCTCGGTCGCGCCGTGCGCGCGCAGGAATCGCACGCGATAGCCGACCGGCAGCAGGCGCAGCGCGGTCTTGTCCTCGACCCAGCCCCACAGGCCGCGCGGCAGCGCGAGCGCGAAGACCAGCGCCGCCGCGCCGAGGCCGACGAGGTACCAGACGCCCGCCCCGCCGAACCACGCCTCGATGGCGAAAAACACCACGGCGCCGAGGATCGCGCCTTCGAACGTGCCGAGGCCGCCGACCAGCGCCATGAAGATCATGTAGGCGGTCCATTGCGGGCTGAAATAGGTCTTCGGCTGGAAGGTGACCGCCGTCGCGACCCACAGCGCGCCGGCGAGTCCCCCGCCGAAAGCGGCGAGGACGAAGATCGTCCGCTTGGCGCGCGTCACCCGCACGCCGATCGATTCGGCGGCCTGCTCGTTGTCGCGGATCGCTTGGATCGCCGACCCGGTCGGCCCGCGCAGCAGGAAGAAGACGACCGTCAGCAGACCCCCCATGGCGACGAACGCGCACCAATAGGTGAGCGCCCGGCGCGCATCGATGGGGTAGGCGTTGAGCGCGATCAGCGAGGTGCCGGTTTCCCCGTTGATCAGCGTGTCGAGATTGACCAGCAGATGCGCGAGCTCGGAAACGACCCACATCCCGATCGCGAATTCGCCGCCCCTGAGCCTCAGCATCAACGCCGACAGCGGCAGCGACAGCGCGCCGACGATGATCGCGGCGAGAAACAGCGACGGATAGACGCTGACCCCGGAATCGGCGAGCCGCACGGCGAAATAGGCGCCGAGACCGAAGAACGCCTGTTGCCCGATCGACACCAGGCCGCAATAGCCGACCAGCGCGTTCCACGTCACCGCGAGGATCACGTAGATGAACAGCGTCGTCAGCCGGTCGACCAGATTGGCGCTGAGCCACAGCGGCCCGAGCGCGAGCAGGATCGCCGCGACGGCGGCGACGGCGAGCGCGATCCGCGACTCGCGGGTCCAGCGCTCGACGACGACGGCGGGCGACGCGCTCACGCCGCCCTCCTCGCCCAACTGCGCAGCCGCGGGCCAAAGTCGCCGAAGTAGACCCGCAGGAACAGCGCGAGGAGGAAGGTCGCGTGGCCGGCGATGAAGAAGCCCTGCGGGCTGATCGATGCGCCGACGCTCTGGGCGACGCCGAGCACGATCCCGCCGGCCAGGGTTCCCCACAGCGAGCCGGCGCCGCCGATCACCGCGGCCTCGAAGGCGAAGATGAGCTGCAAGGCGCCGGAGTAGGGATCGAAGGTCGCGCGCATCGCCAGGAAGGCGCCGGAGATCGCCACCGTCGCCATGGCGATCGCCGCGGCGAGCGCGTTGACCCGCCGGGCGTTGACGCCGACCAGCCCGACGGTGTCGGGGTCCTCGGCGGTGGCGCGGATCATGCGGCCGAGTTGGGTGTGATTGAGGAAGAGCTGGATGCCGCCGAGCAGGACGATCGCCGTCGCCATGGTCAGCGCCGCCAGCTTGCCGATCGCGATGTCGTCGGTCAGCGACCAGCTGTCATAGGAGAGGTCGCCGATATAGGGCGCAAGCGAGCGCGTGTCGGCGCCGAACTGCTGGAACAGCAGGTTGTCGATGACGATCGACAGACCGAAAGTCGACAGCACCGGCACCAGCAGGCCGCCCCGCGCGCTGCGCTCGAGCACGGCGCGCTGCAGCCCGGCGCCGACCAGCGCCATCGCCGGGATAACGACGACGAGGCCGAGGAAGGGCGAGACGTCGTAGCGGTCCGCGAGCACGAACAGCGCATAGGCGGCGAGGATCGCCAGGCTGCCATGGGCGAGGTTGATGATGCGCATGACGCTGTACATGAACGACAGGCCACAGGCGATCAGCGCGTAATAGCCGCCGAGCAGCACGCCTTGGATGATCTGGTTGAGGAAGATCATGCCGGCGCGCCCTGCGCTGCGGCGCGCCGCAGGCCGAAATAGGCGTGCGTCACCTCTTCGTGGGTAAGCTCGGCGGTCGCGCCTTCGATGGCGACCGCCCCCTCGAGCATGCAGATTGCGCGGCTCGCGGTCGCCAACGCACGCCTGAGGTCCTGTTCGACCAGGACGATTGCGACTCCGGAGCTTTTCAGCGCCTCGAGCTGCTCGTAGACGCGACTGACGACCAGCGGCGAAAGGCCGAGCGACACCTCGTCGAGCAGGATGAGCTCCGGATTGGTCATCAGCGCGCGGCCGATCGCCGTCGCCTGCTGTTCGCCGCCGGACAAGGCGCCGGCCAGGCTGTGGCGTCGCGCCTTGAGATTGGGGAACGCCTCCATCACCGCCTCGAGCATCCACGGGCCGGTGCGGCCGGCCGAACGCGCAAGCACGAGGTTTTCCTCGACCGTCAGGCTGGCGAACAGGCGACGGCCTTCGGGCACCAGCGCGACGCCCAACCGCGCGCGCGCGTGCGCGCTGCGCGACGTGATGTCGACGCCCTTGAAGACGACGCGCCCGCCGGCCAGCGGGTGCTGGCCGGCGATGGCGCGCAGCAGCGTCGTCTTGCCCGCGCCGTTGGCGCCGACCAGCGCGACAGTTTCCCCGCGGTCGATCGCGAAACTGACGCCACGCACCGCGGTCAGCAGGCCGTGGCGCGCCTCGAGTCGCTCGATCGAGAGCAATGTCATCCGGCGCCCCCGCCGAGATAGGCCTCGATCACCGTAGGGTCGGCCATCACCTTGTCCGGTGCCCCGTCGGCGATGACGCGCCCGGCGTCCATGCAGACGAGCCGCTCGGCGACCCGCAGCAGGATATGGACGATATGCTCGATCCAAACGATGGCGAGGCCGCGTCGCTTGAGTTCGAGGATGACGTCGACGAGTTCGCTCGCCTCGGCGTCGGTCAATCCGCCGCCGATCTCGTCGAGCAGCAGCGCCGTCGGACCGGTCGCCAGCGCGCGCGCGAGTTCGAGGCGCTTGCGGTCGATCAGGCCGAGCGTTTCGGCGCGGCGGTTGGCGACGCCAACCATGCCGGTGGTCGCGATCGATTCGGCCGCGCGCGCGTAGGCGGCGTCGCGGCCGAGAGCGCCCCCGTGACGGGCGGCTGCATAGACGTTCTCGAACACCGTCATGCCGGAGAATGGTCGCGGAATCTGGTGCGTGCGAACGATGCCGCGGCGGCAGCGCTCGGCGGTCGGCAGCGCGGTCACGTCCTGACCGCGCAGCCTGACCGTCCCGGCGGTCGGCGCATGCGCGCCGACCAGGACGCTCAGCAGCGTCGTCTTGCCCGCGCCGTTGGGGCCGACGACGCCGACGGCTTCATTGGCGCGGACCGAGAAATCGACGCCGTCGAGCACCACCAGCGCATTGAAACGCTTGTGGATGCCTGTGGCTTCGAGCAGCATTCCGCCGGCCGCGAGCGTCACGTTCGGTCCCAGGCCTTCCGGTCAGCTGTTGTAGGGCCGAAGCTTGGCGCCGATCGGCACGTTGGGGTCGTTGACGTGCTCGGTGACGAGGAAGTCCAGCTTGAACTTGCTTCCCGCCGGCGCCTTGACCCATTGCGTGCCGATGATCGGGCCGTTGGCGACGTTGGGCACCGGTCCGTGGGTGAAATCGACCTTGCCGGCGATCGTCGTCGTGTCGAGCGTGGCGATCGCCTTGACGACGGCGTCCTTGCTTTTCGCGTCGCCGCTCTTCTTCAGCGCGTCGAAGCCCGCGTCGAGCAGCGACAGGCTGGCGCCGAGCTGCTGGGTCCATTGCTTGCCCGCCGACTTCTCGTAACCGTCGGCGAGTTCGACGCCGCTCACGCCGGCGAGCGAGGACTTATAGGGGAACGTCTTGTGCCAATAGGCGCCGTTGGCCTGGTTGTAGCCGAGCGCGCCGAGCGCCACGACGCCGTCGGGGAACAGCCCGGCCTTGGCGACCTGACAGATCTTGACCATCTTGGTGAAGCCCTGCTGCGCGGCCTGGCGCCAGAAGGCGGCGAAGTCGGGCGGGATCGGGAACGAATTGAAGATCTCGCACTTCTCCTTCTTGAACAAGGCGATCTGCGCCGAATAGTCGGTCGTGCCATCTTCGTAGGGGCCGGCGTCGACGATCGTGAAACCGTCCTTAGCCAGCAGCGGCGCCAGATGCTGGCGGATGGCGTTGCCGTCGGCGTCGTTGGGATAGAGAACCGCGACCTTCTTGTTGGTCTCCAGGAGGTTCCACTGCGAGACATACATCTTGTGGAATTCCTCGGTGCCGAAACCGAAGTGATAGGTCCACTTGAACGGCGAGGGTTGGCCGGGCTTGGCGCCGCGGCCGAAATAGAAGGCCTCCCACGGCACGACCGTCGACAGGCACGGCACGCCCGCCGCCTCGCAGGCGTCGGCGACCGGATTGACGACCTCAGGCGTCGAAGTGGCGAGCATGAGATCGACCTGATCCGAGTTGATCAGCGCCTTGGCGAGCTGGCCGGCGCGCGACGGATCGGACTGGGTGTCCCGATCGAGAATCTTCACCTCGTAGGTCTTGTCGCCCACCGTGAGGCCGGAGGCCAAAGCCTTGCGCGCGACCTCGAGCACGTAGCCGTCGGTCTCGCCGAAGCCGCCCAGGGCGCCGGTGCGCGGGCTGACGAAGCCGACTTTCAGCGTGTTTTCGGCGCCGGCGGCGAAAACGCGCCGCCCGCCCGCCAGCGCAAGGCCGGCCGCGCCGGCGCCGGCGATGAGCGCGCGGCGCGACAATGGCGCGCCCGAAGCAAAATTCGTTCGATCGGTTGTGGTCATCGCTTCCTCCCTGCAGTCGCCGCGCCGCTTGAGACGGCCGGCGTTGTCGCGCTTGCGCGCTGTTGATCGCGTTTAATTATACACTATAACGAAATCGCGCAATTCTCCTTAGGGCTCATCAGATCGGATAGCGGTCCGGGACGCTGCCGATCGTGATCCAGCGAAGCTCGGTGAACTCATGGATGGCGGCGGCGCCGCCGAAACGGCCGTAGCCGGAGGCCTTGACGCCGCCGAACGGCATCTGCGCCTCGTCCTGCACGGTCGGCCCGTTGACATGGCAGATGCCGGTCTCCAGCCGCTGCGCGACCGCCAACGCGCGGCCGAGGTCGCGGCCGAACACCGCCGCGGCGAGGCCGTATTCGCTGTCATTGGCGACCCGCACCGCCTCCTCGACGCCGCCGACGCGAATGATCGCCGCCACCGGGCCGAACGATTCTTCGCCATAGATGCGCATCGCCGGCGTGACCGCGTCGAGCACGGTCGCGTCCATCAGCACGCCATTGGCCGCGCCGCCGGCGATCAGCCGCGCGCCCTTGGCGACCGCGTCGCGCACCAGGCCGAGCACGCGCTCGAGCGCGTCGAAGCCGACGAGGGCCCCCAGCGGCGTGCGGGCCTTGCGCGGGTCGCCGGCGATCAGCGTCGCCGCCTTGGCGGCGAGCTTTGTGGCGAAGGCGTCGGCGACGGATTCGTCGACGATCAGCCGCTCGGTCGACATGCAGATCTGGCCCTGATTCATGAAGGCGCCGAAGGCGGCGGCGGCGACCGCCTCGTCGAGATCAGCGTCGTCGAGCACGATCAGCGGCGCCTTGCCGCCGAGCTCGAGCAAGGCAGGCTTGAGGTGACGCGCGGCGAGTTCGGCGACCTGGCGGCCGACGCGGGTCGAACCGGTGAAATTGACCCGCCGCACGGTCGGATGGGCGATCAGGGCTTCGACGACCCGCGAAGCGTCGGCTGGGGCGTTGCTGACGACATTGACCACGCCTTCGCCCAGCCCCGCCTCGCGGCAGGCGTCGCCGATCAGGCGATGCGTGCGCGGGCAGATCTCCGAGCCCTTCAGCACGACAGTGTTGCCGCAGGCAAGCGGCGCGGCGAGCGCGCGCACGCCAAGGATGACGGGCGCGTTCCAGGGCGCGACGCCGAGTACGACGCCAACTGGCTGACGCAGCGCGAAGGCGGTCGCGCCGGGCCGGTCGGAGGAGATGATCTCGCCAACCACCTGGGTCGTCAGCGCCGCGGCTTCGCGCATCATCGTCGCGGCGAGCGCGACATTGAAGCGTCCCCAGGCCTCGGTCGCGCCGGTCTCGTCGGCCATCGCCGCGACAAAGTCGTCGCCGCGGCGCTCGAGCGCGCCGGCGGCGGCGGACAGACGCTTGCGCCGTTCGCCGGGGGCGAGCGTCGACCAGGCGGGGAAGGCGGCGGCGGCGGCGCTGGCCGCAGCCTGCGCGTCGGCGACACTGGCCGCAGCGGCGCGGGTAGCGACTTCGCCGGTGATCGGGTTCAGGCGTTCGAAGACGAGGCCGTCGGCGGCGGGCAAATCGCGGTCACTGACCAGCAGCGCAACGTCGCTCACGGAATTCGCTCTCCCTGCAGCCGACGCTCTTGCCGCGTTCGGCCGTCGTTTCCTCGCCTTTGCCGCGCTGCCGCAGCTTGACGTCTTCAAGTAAGCCGTGCGGTGGCCGATGGAACAATGGATGTTTCTCCGTTTTTATTGTACTTTTATCGAGTCAGGGAGGAAGTGACTTGTCCCAGCCCGCGCCGCGCCCGTCGCGCCCCGAGGCCAGTTCCCATCGCGCCGCCCTGGTCGCGACCCAACTCGGGGCGGCGCTCGCCGAACGCGCCTGGTCGGCCGCGAGCCTCGACGGCGCGCCGACTTTCCGCGCCTTCTTCGTTCGCCGCGGCCGCGCCGCATTCCAGCCGCGCGACGGCGCGACGGTCGAACTCGCCGCGCCGCAGATCCTGTGGCTGCCGTTCGCCGCGCGCGGCGAATTCCGCCTCGCCGCCGGCGGCGACGGCGCGGCGCTGCAGGCGAGCGAAGACATCGTCTGGCGGACGATCGGCGAGAACCCGCTCGCCGCACAGTTGCGGCCGCTGCTCGATCGCGTCCTCGTCGCCGCCGCCGGGCCCGCGGAGATCGATATGCTGTTCGCCGCGCTGGCGCGCGAATCGCGCGACCCCGGTCCGGGAGCGCCGGTGATGTCGGGTCTCTATCTCGGCCTGCTGCTGATGCATCTGTGGCGCGAGGGCGGCCTGGCGCGCGCCGCCGACGCGCTGGCCGCTGGCGCGCCGACCGCGCAGCGATTCCGCCAGCTGGTCGAAATTCGTTATCGCGACAATCTCGGCCTCGACGATTATGCGCGCCTGCTCGGCGTCGCGCGCGCCCATCTGCATGTCGCCTGCGCGCGCGCCTTCGGCCGTCCGCCGCAGCGTCTGGTTCACGAGCGGCTGATCGCGGAAGCGCGCGTGCGTCTGCGCGACACGGCGCAGACGGTCGAGCAGATCGCCTACGGCCTCGGCTTCCGCGATCCGGCCTATTTCAGCCGCTTCTTTTCGCGCCGCGTCGGCATGTCGCCCGGCGCCTATCGCAAGGCCGCGCGCCTCGCGCCGCCGCCGCCGCCGACGGCGTTCGCGGCGTGGCCGTGACGACGTTGCGTCGCCGCGTCATTTGCGCGCGTGTGAATGCGCGCACGCGACTTTTTTGAAAAAGCGTTTGACACGTCGCGAGGGCTTCCCTATATCGCCGCACGCCGACGGCGCATCCGCGTTCGAGCGGATGTGGGGCCCCCGCGGTTTTCGGGCGAACTCTTCAAGCTCTCTTCCCAGCTGAGATGCGGGGGCGGAGCGGTTCGCACGTTTTCCCAGGGCCAGTCGGAACGAGATCGGGCGCGACGAGACGGGTGGCGGCGCATGCGCCGCGAACGGCTTCGTCGGGCTCCGGGGCTTCGGCCTCGATGCGCTATTTGACAATTGCATCGGAAGGAAGAGAGACGTGGGCGGCGGGGTCCTTGCGGGGCTTTGTTGTTTGGGTTGGTTTGGCGCGAGCTGGACGGACGCATACGATGGGGTCCGAAGAGACT
>Ga0182013_10001749_pt1 | contig 29274 bp, 26 predicted proteins | sample 612S2MmetaG_FD_120487 | JGI IMG/M metagenome (GOLD analysis project Ga0182013, IMG submission 120487) | Permafrost microbial communities from Stordalen Mire, Sweden - 612S2M metaG | ecosystem: Environmental > Terrestrial > Soil > Wetlands > Permafrost | place: Sweden: Stordalen | collected... | reverse complement strand
GCGGGCGTACATGACCGTGGTGTGGTCCTTCTTGCCGAATTCACGGGCGATCTGCGGCAGCGAGCAGTCGGTGAGTTCGGCCGCGATATACATCGCGATATGGCGCGGGGCCGCCAGGCGCTGATCGCGGCGCGGATTATCCATCTCTTTGACCGTCAAGGCGTGGGCCTTGGCCACGCGCTCCTTGATGAGCGGGATCGTGATGCGGTGGATCGGGGCCTGAGCGACGGCGTTTTTGAGCGCTTCGGCAGCTAAGTCGACCGTGATCGGCGAGCGCGTCAGCGACGCGAAGGCGACGACGCGGATCAGCGACCCTTCGAGTTCGCGGATGTTCGAGGGGATGACTTTGGCGATGAACGACGTGACTTCGTCGGGCACCGGGATCTTTTCGGTTTCCGCCTTCTTGCGTAGGATTGCTTCGCGCGTTTCGAGATCCGGCGGCTGGATGTCGGTGAGCAGCCCCCACTCGAACCGCGAACGCAGCCGCGACTCGAGCGTTTGAATCTCTTTGGGCGGGCGGTCGCTGGAGATCACCAGCTGCTTCTGGGCTTCGTGCAGCGAGTTGAAGGTGTGGAAAAATTCCTCTTGGGTTTGTTCCTTGCCCTCGAGAAATTGAATATCGTCGATGAGCAGCACGTCCACGTGGCGGTAGCGATTGCGGAACTCGACGGTCTGGTTGTTCTTGATCGCGATGATGAACTCGTTGGTGAACTTCTCGCTCGATACGTAGACCACGTTCGCGCTGGGGTTAGCGCCGAGCACGCGGTGACCGATGGCGTGCATGAGATGGGTCTTGCCCAGTCCGACTCCGCCGTACAGAAAGAGCGGGTTGTAGGCCTTGGCCGGCGCTTCGGCGACGGCTTGCGACGCCGCGTGCGCGAAGCGATTGCTGTTGCCGACCACGAACTCGTCGAACGAGTAGCGCGGATTGAGATTGCCCAACCGCAGCTCCTCGGGCGCCGGAACTTGCGCCGTGGCGGCTGCCGCCGGTCGACCGTCGACGTTGCCCTCCGCGCTGTCGGCGACCACGAAACGCAGCGCGATGGACTCGCCGAGCAGACCGTGAAGCACCTGTGCGATGTCGTTTTTCAGCCGGTTCTCAACCCAGTCGCGCGCAAAATTCGAGTGGACCGACAGCACGATCTCGGCCGGACCGAGTTCGACGAGCCGCATCGGTTTGAGCCACATCTCGAAAATAGGTTTGGAATATTTGCGCTCGAGTTGCTCGAGCGCCGCGCTCCAGAGTTCCGTCGTACCGGCCGTTCCAATCGCACTGCTCACGCCAAACCTGCCAAATCCCGGCCCGAAAGGGGACCGCAAGACAAATCTCCCCGTTCGCGCACGGAACGGGAAAGATGAGCCTCTCGGATTGGCCCGGCGACTAGCGCTTCCTGCGCTTCGGAAAAGCTTTTTTGTGCACTTATCCACAGGGCGCACGTGCGAAACTGACGCTTGTTGCGACAGGGTTTTGGGGATTTCTTCGCAAGCCGAAAATTGTCCCCGAGGACAGCAGGAACCGGTGTGAATTGGGCGTTTTTGAAGCACTTTGGGCACCTCTTTTCCACAGCGTTCTCCACACGTGTGGAAAACGTAAGAAGGATTCGCAAGCACTCCCGTGTTTCGGAGAGGGTTGACCCGGCGGCGCCAACAGCCGTATACTACAGTGCTGCCGCCCAACACGGCCATTTTTATGTCTGGAGTACCCGTCGAGTGAAGCGCACCTTTCAGCCCCACAACCGGCGACGTAAGCGCGTCCATGGCTTCCTCTCGCGCATGGCGACCAAGAACGGGCGCCGCGTGATCGCCGCGCGGCGTAAAAAAGGGCGCAAGCGGCTCACCGTTTGACCCCCGCGGCGCCGAGGAGTTGCGCTTGAGAGCGTATGCGTCGCTGTGCCGGCGTGCCGACTTCGCCCGCGTCGCCCGGACGGGGCGCCGGCGCTCGGCGAAATATCTCACCTGTCTGATCGCCGACGGGCGTCAGGGCACCCGCATCGGGCTGACCGTCAGCGCACAGGTCGGAGGAGCCGTCGTTCGCAATCGCGTGCGCCGGCGGCTCAAGGCGATCCTCGACCGCTATGCCTTCCCGGCGAGTCCGCTGCGCGACATCGTGTTCATCGCTCGGCCCGGTGCGGGCGAACTGAGCTTCGCCGGTCTGAGTGCGGAAGTCGAACGGACCTTCGGGGGCCCGGCGTGAAGATCGTCGGGACGCTGATCGTCGGTCTGCTGCGCGCGTACAAGGCCGTTCTTTCTCCGCTGCTGCCGCCGTCTTGCCGGTTTCTGCCATCGTGTTCGATGTACGCCGTCGAAGCGATCGAGAAACACGGTGCCGGCCGCGGGATAGTACTTGCCGCGCGGCGCCTGGGGCGTTGTCATCCTCTGCATCCGGGCGGGTTCGACCCCGTACCGGCGCCATCACGAAAGTAGAGTCCCGGTAGGCGTGGGCAATTTCTTCCACCAGTTATTCGTGCCGCTCGTCGCGGCGATGAGTTGGATTCTCACCCAGATCCACTCGGTGATTCCGTCCTACGGTTGGAGTCTGATTCTGCTCGCGCTCGTGGTCCGGCTCGCGCTCTGGCCCCTTTCCCAGGCGCAGTTCAAATCGATGGCCGAGATGCAGAAGCTGCAGCCGCTGCTCAAGGGACTGCAGGCGAAGCACAAGGGCGATCCGCAGAAGCTCAACGCCGAAACCATGGCGCTCTATAAAGAGCACAAGGTCAATCCGCTCGCCGGCTGCTTCCCGGTGCTCCTCCAATTACCGATCCTCATCGCGCTCTACTGGTCGATTCAAGAGCGGCTGGGCGATTTTCGCAACGAGCATTTCGTCTGGATCGGCTCGGGTCTGTCGACGAAATATCCGGCGATTCTGGGCACTAGCCTGGCCGCCACGGATATGGTCTTGCTGGCCTTGTACGTCGTTTCGATGTACCTGAGCGTACGCTACGGCAGTCCGCCCTCGAGCGACCCGCAGCAAGCGCAGACGCAAAAGATCATGGCGTTCGTCTCGCCGGCGATGATCGCGTACATCGGCCTGAAATATCACTGGGCCTCGGCGCTCATCCTGTACTGGCTGTCGATCAACATCTTCACGATGGGCCAACAGCTGTTCTTGTACCGCCGGTACGGCTTGGTGGGACCGAATTCACCGGCGGCGCTCGCCGCGAAAGCCGCGGCTGCGCCATCGGCGAACGCCGACCCCGCCCCCAATGCCAAAAATGGTACGCCCAAAGCTGGGACGAACGCCACCGGCCAATCGCGCAATGGACGGGCGAAGAAACGCAGCCTCAAGCGCTGATCTGATTTTTCAACCGCGCGCAACGCGCACTCGACGGATGGGGAAACAAGCGAAGTGAACGACGATTTTTCGGGCGGTGACGCGGCCTCCCGCAGGGCTCACGGGCAGCGCAGCCGAGGCGGCCGGCCTCCCGCGCCGGCCGGCCGCGGGCCGCGCGACGGCGACGTTCGCCGGTCCTACCCCGCGCGCCGGGAACCCGCGGCGGCCTCGGTCGAGCCCGAGGCCGCGAAGCCCGCGCGGGCGCTGCTCGAGGAGATCCTCACCCGCATGGGCCTGCGCGACGTTGAAATCGTCTTCATCGCGCGTTCAGAGGGCGAATACTTTGAAGTGCGGGGGCCCGATCTGGCCAACCTGATCGGGCGCCATGGAAACACGCTCGAAGCCGTCAATCTGATCTTCAACAACATCGTCAACGTCGGCGTTCGCAACAACCGGCGGTACTACACGATCGACGCCGAAGGCTATCGGGCGCGGCGAGCCGACCAGCTCAAAACATTGGCGCTGGCCACCCTCGAACGCGTCGTCCGCGAGAACCGGCCGATCGAACTTGAAGCGATGCTGCCCTCCGAGCGCAAGATCGTTCATTTGGCCCTCGCGGATTCGCCGTTCGTGCGCACCGAATCCGAAGGCGTGGAGCCTGAACGCCGGCTGGTCGTGTTTCCGAAGGCGGAGTGAAGGCGCCGCTTCACGAGCGGATGCCGTGAGCGAATTCGACACGATCGCCGCGATCGCGACGCCCCCCGGCCGGGGCGCAATCGCGATCGTCCGCTGCAGCGGTCCGGCGGCCCGGCGAATTGCCGGGGCGGTCTTTCGCTCGAAGGCGCCGCTGCGCGATCGCGTCGCTACATACGGCGCGATCGTCGATCCTGCGGGCCGCACGATCGATCGCGGCTTGGCGATCGCGATGGACGGACCGCGAACGGTCACCGGCGAGGATCTCGTCGAGTTGCACGTCCACGGCTCCGTGGTCGCGGCGCGCGAAACGCTGCGCGGGCTCATCTCCGCTGGGGCGCGGCTAGCCGAACCGGGCGAGTTCACGCGCCGCAGCTTTCTCAATGGGAAGCTCGATTTGTCGGCAGCCGAGGCGGTCGCCGACCTTATCGCGGCCGAGTCGCGTGCCGCCGCGCAAGCCGCGACCGCCAACCTCAACGGCGGACTCAAGCGGCTAATCGACGGGCTGCGCGCTGAACTGAGCGCCATTCTAGAGGAGCTCGCGGGCGCGATCGATTTTCCGGATGAGGTGGCAAGCCCGGAGCCTCGCGCGATTCAACAACGGATTGACGGGCTCGACGAACGTCTGGCCGACCTAGCGTGGGACGGTGAGCGCGGGCGCATCGTGCGCGAGGGACTGTCACTTGCGATCGTCGGTCCGCCGAACGCGGGGAAATCGTCGCTGCTCAACGCTTTTTTGGGCGAAGAGCGGGCGATCGTCTCGCCGTTTGCCGGGACGACCCGCGATACGATCGAGGAATCATTCGCAATCGACGGCGTCTTGGTGCGTGCGATCGACACGGCCGGTCTGCGCGCGAAGGCCGATGGGGTCGAACGCGTCGGGATCGAGCGGGCACGCGGCATGCTAGCGGCGGCCACGCTGGCGCTCGTCGTGGTCGACGGATCGATTCCGCTCGACGCGGAAGCGCAGGACGCCCTCCTTCAAACGCGCGATCGGATGCGAATCGTCTTCTTCAACAAACGCGATGCCGGCCGCGCCGGCTACGAGGGCCGCGAGGCCGCCGAGGCCGAGGCGCTGTTCGGTTCGGTCTTCGATCCGGCGACGATCGGTGAGCTCAAGGCCGCCATCGCGCGGGCCGGTTGGCAGGGCGAGACGATCGATGTCGCGCGGCCGCATTTGGCCGGGGCCCGGCAAACCGAAGCGGTCGCACGGGCGCGGGACGCGCTCGCCCACGCGCGGGCGACGGTGCGGGAGGGTATGCCGCTGGACCTGCTCGCCGGCGACCTCATCGCGGCCGGCGCCGCATTGGGCGAGGTGACCGGCGGCGCGGCGACCGAAGAACTGCTCGACGGAATCTTCGCTCGCTTCTGTATCGGGAAATAGGCGTCGACGCTTACGCGGCCGCTGCTGCGGCGTGGACCTCGCGCGCGCGGTCAACCCAATTCCCGCCGGCGTAGTCGATGTCGTCGTGAATGGTGTGAACACTCGTGAGGGTACGGCCGTCGAGAAGGTCGGCCGAAAACCAACAGCCACGGAGCGTGGCAGATCGCGGCGATCGGCTTGTCGGCGTTGTCGAACGCCGCCGCAAGCGCCTGAGCGGCCGGGACGACGCGCAGAGCGTGTGCGTTGGGCGCCCCGCCGGGCAGCAGCAGCGCGGCGTATTCGCCGGGAGACACCCGCGCGAAGGTCTTGTCGATCGAGATTTTGATCGATGGCGTGTGATGCCGGAAGGATTGGACCGTCCCGGTGTTCCGCGAAATGATATCCACGTCGGCGCCGGCCGCCGTCAGCGGGCCGGCGGGTTGGGTGAGTTCCGCTTCTTCAACACCGTCCATCAACGAGGACGGCCACGCGGAGAGGTGCGAGTCCTGGAGCAACCATAGCCGGCTACGATGGGGCGGCCGCCGCGACGCCGAATTCCCGAGGGATGTCAGCGGGAGTTGCCGGGCGCGACGCGGCCGTGATCGTGGTAGGCGGCGGCCACGCCGGGGTTGAGGCTGCTTTGGCCGCCGCTCGGCTCGGAGTAACGACGATCCTCGTGTCCGGCGATCCGTCACGGATCGCGACCCTCGCCTGCAATCCGTCGATCGGCGGAAGCGCGAAGGGTCAACTCGTGCGCGAGATCGACGCGTTGGGCGGCGCGATGGGGCGCCTGATCGACGAAACCTCACTGCACGCCCGGTTCCTCAACGAATCCAAGGGCCCGTCGGTCCGGGCGCTGCGCGCTCTGGCCGACAAGCCGGCCTACTCGCGCGCCGCTCAGGCGCGGCTGGAAAGTCAGGCAAACCTGCGGATCGTCGCGGCAATGGCGGAGGACCTCATCGTCGAGGGCGGCCGGGTGCGCGGGGTGATCACCGGAGACGGCGCCGTGCTCGAGGCACCGAATGTCGTGCTTGCCACGGGGACGTTTCTTGGCGGGAAGACGTTTCGCGGCGATGAGGTCAAGGCCGAGGGCCGCTTTGGCGAGGCACCGGCGGTCGGCTTGTCCGCAGCGCTCGCGAGGCTGGGCTTTCCGCTAGGGCGGCTCAAGACCGGGACCCCGCCGCGGGTCGACCGGACGTCCATCGACCTGGGCGCGATGAGCGAACAGCGCCCGAGCCAAATCCCGCTGCCGTTTTCGTTCACCGGCCCGGCGCGCTTCGCCGGTCCTCAGCTGTCATGCTGGATCGTGCTGACGAACGAGCGTACGCATGAATTGGTGCGGTCCAATCTGAGCCGGTCGCCACTTTACGGGCTGGACCTCATTCGCGGGATCGGCCCGCGCTATTGCCCCTCGATCGAAGACAAAGTCGTGAAGTTTGCGCACAATCCGACCCATCAGATCTTCATCGAGCCTGAAGGTTGGGACGAGCCGACCTTCTACGTCGGCGGTTTTTCGACATCGCTGCCGGCCGAGGTACAGCTGGCGATGTTGCGCACGCTGCCGGGGTGCGGCGACGTCCGAATGCTGCGCGCCGGTTACGCCGTCGAATACGATTTTGTGACGCCGACGGAGCTCGACGCGAGTTTGGAGACGCGCCGGGTCGGCGGGCTGTTTCATTGCGGTCAGCTCAATGGGACGTCAGGGTATGAAGAGGCTGCGGCTCAGGGTCTGGTCGCCGGCATCAATGCCGCGCGGCGCGCGCGCGGCGAGGAGGCGTTCCGGCTGGGCCGCGAGACGTCGTACATCGGGACGATGATCGACGACCTCGTTACCAAGGGCGTCGACGAGCCGTATCGGATGCTCACCTCGCGTGCCGAGCACCGCGTGATCTTGCGTCACGACAACGCCGACTTGCGATTGACTCCCGTCGGCCGTGAGGTGGGTCTTGTCGGCGACAACGACTTTGCCGACTTCTGCCGTCGTCGCGACGCCTTGATCGCGGCCCTCGACCTTGCGGGCCGGACGCGCATCGGAGAGGTGACCGTCGGCGGCGCCCAAATGACCGCGGGATCGACGCTCGCGGACGCGTTACGGCGACCCGAATTGACCTTTGCCGATATTGCCGACCGTTTCCCGGCCAACGTGAGCGCCGCGATCGGCGAGCGGGTGCACATCGAGATCTCGATGCAAGGCTATGTGCGGCGTGCCGAACTGGCGATCGCGCAAAGCGCCGGCGACGAAACGAAGCTCATTCCACCCGACTTTGCGTACGCGCTGCTGCGGCAGCTTTCCGGGGAAGGGCGCGAGAAGCTCGAGCGTGTCCGTCCGCGCACGATCGGCGCTGCCGCGCGCATCCCCGGCGTGACGCCCGCCGACGTGGCGGTTCTGCGCGTGCTGGTCCACCGCGGACGGCACCCCGTCCCCGCTTGAGCGCGGCCGACGCGATCGCCGCAACGCTCGTCACGGCCGGGATCGAGGCGGACCTGGCGCGGCGCCTCTCCACATACGGCGAACTCGTGCTCGACGCGAACCGAACCACGAATCTGACCGCCGCTCGCGAGCCGGCAGCTTTCGCCGAGCAGATTCTGGATGCGCTGACGCTGACGGCCGACCTTGATGGGCCGCTCATCGACCTTGGTTCGGGAGCCGGGTTGCCCGGAATTCCCTTGGCCATCGCCACCGGTCAGCCGGTCGTGCTCGTTGAGTCGGTGAAAAAGAAGGCCTTCTTTTTGAGCCGCGCCTTAGCCGCGCTGGGCGTGAGCGGCGAGGCCATCGCCGCTCGCGCGGAGCGGCTGGGCGCCGACCCGGCATTTCGCGGGCGCTTCTGCTGCGCTACGGCCCGCGCGGTCGCCAGCGCCCCGACCGTCGCCGAGCTCACGATCCCATTCTTGGCCCTCGGCGGACGGGCGCTACTCCAGCGCGGCGCGATGTCCGGCCGGGAGCGGCAGGCCGTGTTGGATGCGGCCCCGATGCTCGGCGCCGAGTTTGTCGAGGAGCGTCTCCTGGGCGGCGAGCGGCGAATTCTCATCATCCGCAAAGTGGCCCCAACGCAAGCGCGCTTTCCCCGGCGCGACGGCATCCCGGAAAAGCGCCCCCTCTGCTATTCATGAGGGCACGCCCAACGCCGATCCACCCGAGACTTGGCCGGGATACGCGGGTCGAGAAGCGCGCTGCACGACCGAATCGAAAGCGGTCCCGGCAGATGTGACGCGAGGGAGGTGCTCTCCAGATCGAGGCTCGTTTGCCGGCGCGCGGGTTGGCCGATCCCGGATTGGTAAATCCACCGCTGAGCCGAAATCCTCTCGGGGGCCGGGCCGCGGTAAGTGTTTCTCGTGAAACAATCCGGCAGCCCGAGGCCGCGGGGGCTGACGATCTCGAGGCGGCGCGAATCCGCACCCGAGAAAGGCGATTGGGAGGAACCATCAGCGGATCAGCGCGCATCCCGCTGTGCCGTGAAATGCGGGCTGGAGGCGCAGTCGGAGGTCTGCGCGTCGGCAGTGCGCCAAAATCTCAAACGAAGATTTTGAGCACGAAACGTGGCGCCGAGCCCCTGGACGACGAGGCTGGGCAGAACCCAGTCCTTCAATTGTTTCACGCGAAACAGTGCAAGGGGCGCAAAAGCGCGTGAGCATCCGTCCGCCCCGGCATCCAGAGGGCAACTTAGTAACATGCCACCGCAGTTCCCGGCAGCGGTTTTTCACGTGAAACAGCGACCGGGATGGCGGGAGCTTGTCGTTGCGTCCTTTGACATGGCACAATCGACATCGCGTTGAGAACGGAAAGGACTTCCCCGCAGCGTCATCCGCTCGATGGCGTGCTGGTTGCGTTGCTGGCCCCCGCGTCGGTCTTTGCCGTCGGCGGCCGCGTGCGCGATGAGTATCGAGCCCGCCTGGACGGTCGCGCGCTCACGCCCAAAGATTTTGATTATGTCGTTACCGGCATGCGGGCGCCGGAGTTGGTCGAACGCCTGTCCGCCGGCGGCCAGGTGGACGTGGTCGGCGCCTCATTCGCCGTGGTGAAGTTTCGGCACCCGGCCGGCGAGGCCGATATCGCCCTTCCGCGTCGCGAACGGTCGACCGGCTCGGGGCATCGCGATTTCACCGTCGAGAGCGGGCCGGACGTTCCAATCGCCGATGACCTCGGGCGCCGCGACTTTCGAATGAACATGATCGCGCGCCGCCTCGCCGACGACGAGATCGTCGATCCGTACGGCGGGGTCGCCGATATCGCGGCGCGTCGAATCGACACCGTTACCGATCGCGCGTTTGTGGAAGACCCGCTGCGGCTTTTGCGGGCGGCCCAATTCGCTGCCCGGTTCGCCTTCACGATCAGCGACCGGGCCCGTGCCGGAATGTCCGCTGCTGCCCCGTTGGTAACGACGGTCTCGGCCGAACGGATCGGCGACGAGATGAAGAAGTTGCTGACGCTCGCGGCCCAGCCTTCCCTCGGCCTCGAAGTCCTGCGCGAAACCGGGGTCTTGGCCTACCTGTGGCCGGAGCTTTTGGAGGGCGTCGGAGTCGACCAGAACGAGTGGCATGCCTACGACGTGTACCGCCACGGTCTCGTCACGCTCGATGCCACGCCCCAAGGCGACTTGGTGCTGCGTTTGGCCGGCTTGCTGCACGATGTCGGAAAGCCGCGCACCAAGGACGGTCCGCATTTTTATCGACACGAGCAGGTCGGCGCCGATCTCGTTCCGGCAATGTTGGCCCGGTTGCGGTTACCGCAAGCCGTCGTCGATGCCGTCGAACATCTGGTTCGCCAGCATATGTATGCGGCCGATCCCGAGCTCGCGCCGCGCGCCATCCGACGCTTCATCCAGCGCATGCGGCCCGAGCATCTCGATCGGCTGTTCGGGCTGCGCTCCGCCGACATCGCGGGCAGCGGATTGCCCAAGCGCAGCGATGCGAACGAGCGCTTTCAAGCGCGGGTCCGTGCGGTGCTCGCGGAGGCGCCCGCCGCCAGCGTACGGGATTTGGCCATCGATGGTCGCGACGTGATCGAGCTGCTGCAGCGCAACGGTTCGGCCGGCCCGGGATTTGCCGGAGACCCGCGCGTCGGTCGGATCCTGCGCGCATTGTTCGAACGGGTCACCGATGAACCGCAACTCAACGAACCCGGCATGCTGCGGGCTATGGCCGAACAATTGGCCGCTGAGGCATAGCCGACCCGCGGACGGCGGTCCGGGCCGGTCGAGCAAGGTCGCGCGACCCGCGACCGGAAAACCAAGCGTCGCGCGTTGATGCGCGCCGCTCTCCGGCGGCCGCTTTTGCGTATGCGGCGCTGTTCCCTTAGCGAGGTACATCACGGTCGCTTCAGTTCAGAACGTCCCCGGCACATGCCGCATCATTGCGATCGTGAATCAGAAAGGCGGCGTCGGTAAGAGCACGACGGCGGTCAACCTCGGCGCGTCGCTCGCTACGCTCGGCCAACGGGTGCTCATCGTCGATATCGATCCGCAGGGAAACTCGACGACCGGCGTCGGTATCGATAAACGAGAAGTCCAACGCGACATCTATTCCGTGCTGCTCGAGGACGCGTCGGTTGCCGACATCGTCTTGGCGACGGGCGTCCCCGGGTTGTCGATCGCACCGGCAACGCTCGCGCTCGCCGGCGCGGAAATCGAACTCGTGTCGACGTTGCGGCGTGAAGGCCGGCTCAAAGTCGCGCTGGCACCGATCGAAGGCGCATACGACTACGTCCTCATCGACTGCCCACCGTCGCTGGGGCTGCTGACGGTCAACGCACTCACTGCCGCCAGCGAAGTGATCATCCCGGTGCAGGCCGAATTCTACGCGCTCGAAGGGCTTTCGCAACTCACCACGATCGTTCGCCGCATCAAAGAAGCACTCAATCCCGAGCTGACGATCCTGGGCGTGCTCATTACGATGTTCGACGCGCGTCAGCGCTTGGCGACCGAAGTGCTCGACGAAGTTTCGCGCTACTTCCCCGATCGGGTGTTTGCGACGCAGATTCCGCGCAACGTGCGATTGTCCGAGGCGCCGTCCTACGGGAAGCCTGCAGTGATCTTCGACGTCAAGTCGCGCGGAGCGCAGGCCTATTTGTCGCTCGCGCGCGAAGTGATCAAATGAGGCCCAAGCGTGGGTTGGGCCGCGGTCTCGGAGCGCTGTTAGGGGACGCACCGACGACGGACGTTACGACTGCGTCACCGCGCGGCTTGATGCAGATTGCGTTAGGTGAGATCGTTCCGAATCGCAATCAGCCGCGCAAGACGTTCGATCCGGAAACGCTCGACGAATTGCGCGCGTCGATCGTTGAGTTCGGCGTGCTCGTTCCCATCATCGTGCGAGCCAACGGCGATCGTTTCGAGCTGATCGCCGGTGAGCGCCGCTGGCGTGCGGCGAACGCGGCCGGACTCGACACGATACCCGCGATCGTGCGTACGGCCGATGAACGCGAGTCGCTCGAAGTCGCGATCATCGAAAACTTGCAGCGCGAGAACCTCGATCCGCTCGAAGAAGCAATGGGCTTCGCGCATTTGATGGAAGCGTATGGTTTCACACAGGAGCGCGTCGCCGAGCGTTTGGGCCGCAGCCGTTCCGCGGTCGCCAATACGTTGCGGTTGTTAGCGCTTCCCGACGGCGCGAAAGCCCTGTTGCGCAGCGGCGCGATCAGCGCCGGCCATGCGCGTGCGCTGCTCGCGCTCCCGCCGGAGCGGCGCGACGTCGTTGCCGAACGCATCGTGCGCGACGGATTGACCGTGCGCGCAGTCGAGGAACTCGTGCGCCCGGCGACACGCGTGCGCAAAACGGCCGCGCCGGTAAGTCGCCCGGCCGGTACGAACGACAACGAAGCGTTGCTCGAACGTCTGCGCTATGCGTTTGCCACCCACGTCGCGCTCGTGCCGCGCGAGCGCGGCGGCGTCATCGAGATCCGCTATGCGGACGACGTGGATCTGCTGCGTATCAGCGATTTGTTGTTGGCCCAAAACGACGGCGCGTGAAGGTGTTGCGCCGTGCGCTCGCATCGGCGATCGCACTGACGACCCTAATTCCGCTGCGTGCGTCGGCTGCCGCCCTCGATCCCTTGCCGCACAACGCGCAGACGGCGCTCGTTCGAATGTATTTGGACGCGCTGCGGGATGCGCGCTACGATGCGGCGTTTCGTCTGCTCGACAGCGCGGAGCGGGCCTATTACCGCGACGCCGACAACTTGCGCAGCATGTATGCAGCCGATTCGTATCGCGTGATCGCATTCACGCTTTTGGGCGCGCGCGGAGACGAGACACGCGGCCGCGTGTATTTCGCGCGTGAGACGGCACGTTTTCGCGATCATGCGCACGAGACCGATCTCACCGTGACGGCGACGGTTCCGGTGGGTGTCGTCGCGGAGAGCGCCGGATGGCGCGTCAAAGATCCCGGACATCCGTGGCGCGCGTTCGCCGCCCGGATCTCGGCGCGTGCGAACGGGATCGATATCACCGTGAAGAAGCTGTCGTTCTTTGCCCGCCGCATCGAAGTCGTGCTGACGTTCGCCAATACCGGTGCGAACGTCGTGACGATCTTGCCTTATGGAAAGAGCGTCTTGCGCGATGCTGCCGGACACCCGTACCGACTTATCGAAACCCGGGATTGGTCACTCACGGATCGCGTGCTCTTCGAAGGGTTGCGTTTGCCTCCTAATGCTCGTTACACCGGGACGCTCGCGTTCGCGTGCGAACCGATCGCGGATCTGCCGCGCTCGTTTGCGTTGACCGTTGCACCGTTGCTCGTCGACGGCACCGACGCGCCGTTCGAGATCCGTGTCGACGCGATCGCTGCCGACGCGGCGGCGGCGCGGTAAGCAGACGGGGATGCCGAACCCGCCACCCGCCCATGCGCCCAGTCGCCAGCGTAAGCTCGCGGCCTTGCACGGCATCTATGCCCTCGTCGATCCGGAGCAGCGGCCGGCGGAACCGTTCGTCGCGGACCTTTTGGCCGGCGGCATCCGCTTGTTTCAGATCCGCGCCAAAGGCGGCTTGCGGCGCGAGACACTGGCCGCGATCGTGACGATGGTGCGCGCGGCCGGCGGCGTGACGCTCGTGAACGACGACGTCGCCGCGGCCGCCGACGCGGACGGGCTGCACGTGGGTCAAGGCGATGCCGCGCTGCTCGATCTCGCGGCCGTCCGCGCGCGCTTGGGCGACGGCGTCATCGGATTGTCGTGCAGCACGCCGGGCGAGGCCCGCGCCGTCGATCCGGCAATCATCGACTACCTCGGCATCGGTCCGCTCTTCGCCACCGCAACGAAGCCCGACGCCGGACTGCCCCTCGGTGTGAACGGCGTTCGAGCCGTCGTCGCGGCGACCAGGCTCCCGACTGCGGCGATCGGCGGAATCGACCTCGCCCGGCTGCCGCGGGTGCGCGAAACCGGCGCGACGATGGTCGCGATCATCTCCGCGCTGTCATCCGCAACCGATGTCACGGCGACCGCGCGCGCGTTGGTCACGGCGTGGGATTTGTAAGCCCGGTTCTGCTGGCGGTGGGGACAACGCATCCGCTCAACGTGGCCGGGATCGGGCTCGATGCCCGCATCGCGCCGCTGCTGGGCGTGCGGATCGTGACGGTCGTCGCCGGCGTCAGCGCGCAAGACGCCGGTACGGTCCTCGCGCGCACGCCGCTCGATGAAGCCACGATCGCCGCACAGTTCGCGGCCGTCCGCGAGGCCCGTATCGGCGCGGTTCATGTCGGCGCACTGTTGGACGCGCGCAGCGTCACGGCGGTAGCCGAGGGTCTGCGCTCGTTTGCAGGCGTCCCGGTCGTTTGCGATCCGGTCATCGCCGCGACCGGCGGCGAACGTCTTGCCGACGACGAGACGATTCGCGCGCTGCGCGAGGTGCTCTTCGCACACTGTACGCTCGTCACGCCGAATCTCGGGGAAGCGGCGCTCTTGCTCGATCGTTCGATTCCAGATGTCGATGCGATGGAAGAAGCGGCGCGCGATATCCGACGCACCGGCGCCGGCGCGGTGCTGATCAAGGGCGGACACCTCGATGGCGACCCGACCGACGTGTTGCTGACCGCCGACGGGGCGACGCGCCTGTGCGCCAAACGGATCGCGGCCACCTTGCGCGGCACGGGCGATCTTCTGGCCTGCGCCGCCGCAGCGCGCCTCGCATGCGGCGACTCCCTGGCCGCGAGCGTCGAAGCGGCGCGGGCCTTCGTGCGCGGGTGCCTCGCCGCGGGCGTCCCGTTCGCCGGGACCCGCACCATCCCCTAACGTTCGGCTCAGCCCAAACGCGACCACCGCTCAACGCGAAGCCCAAACGCGACCGCGGCTCGGCGCGAAGCGCCGAACGCCACGGACTGAGCGAAGCTCAGTCCTGCAGGCCGGTCCGCGTCAGCGCCGCATCGAGGGTCTGGTTCGCGAGAACGGCTGCTTTTTCGGCGCCCTGCGCGAGGGTCGCTTCGAGCGCGCGTTCATCGCCGCGAATTTGCCGGTAGCGGTTTTGAATGACGGTCACGCGTTCGATCGCCACCTCGGCGACGGCGGTCTTGAGCGTTCCGTAGCGTTGTCCTTCGAACCGGTTCAAGGTGTTCTCGCGGTTGCTCCCGGAGAGGACTTCGTAGAGCGTCAGCAGGTTGTCGATGCCAGGACCCAGCGCGTCGCCGCGGATTTCGCTGCCGGAATCGGTCACGGCGCGCATCACGGCTTTATGGATTTTGTTCGGCGGGTCGAGCAGACCGATGGCATGCCCGTCCCGCGCCTCGGCGATGCTCTTGCTCATCTTGACCGTCGGATCGTCGAGTCCCATGATGCGGGCTCCGCTCGTGCGGATCATCGATTGGGGCATCGTGAACGTCTCGCCGAACAAATGGTTGAAACGTTGAGCGATGTCCCGGGCGATTTCGATGTGTTGCCGCTGGTCGTCGCCGACGGGGACGAAGTCGGGCTGATACAACAGAATGTCGGCCGCCATCAACGCCGGATAGGTCAGCAGACCGGCGCTCGGCGCGGTCGTCTGCGCCTTGGACTTGTATTGCGTCATGCGCTCCATCCAGCTCACCGGCGTGACGCAATCGAAGATCCAGCCGAGGGTCGCATGAGCCGGGACGTGCGATTGACGGAAAAGAACCGACTTGGCCGGATCGAGGCCGCAGGCAAGATAGAGCGCGACGATTTCTTTGATCCGCTCGCGCAGTGCTTGCGCGCGAATGTTTTCCGGGATCGTCAGCGCGTGCAGGTCGGCGATGAAGAAGTAGTTCTCGTAGCTGTCTTGGGACTCGGCCCAGACGCTGAGCGCGCCGATGTAGTTGCCGATGGTCAATTTGCCCGTCGCGGCGATCCCCGACAGGACACGCGGTTTACTGCGGTTTGAGGTCTGCTGCATCTGCGAAAAGAAGTGCGAGCTCAACGTGCGCCGGACCCGCCAAGACCGGCGGAATCGACGCGTTCAGCGCGGATAGCGGGGCAGATATTCGCGCAAGCGCGACAGCATCAGTTCGATCGTGGCGATCGAGGCGGCGTAGGAGAAGCGCAAGTAGCCTGCGCCGGCCGCGCCGAACGACGATCCGCCCAGGCAGGCAATGCCGGCTTCCTCGAGCAGAAACCGCGCCAGCGCTTTGTCGTCGGGCGTGATTCTCGAGATGTTGGGAAACGCGTAGAACGCCCCCTCGGGAATGGTGCACGAAACATTCGGTATTGCGTTGAGCCCGGCGACGAGCGCGTCGCGTCGCGCGCGGAACGTCTCGTTCATAGCGAGCACCGCGTCGTCGGGACCGGCGAGCGCAGCGACCCCGGCCTGCTGCACGAATGGTGCGACGCACGAATACGTGTTGTTGGCGAAGACGCCGACGGCGTGCGCCAGCGTTTCGGGCATGATCGCGTAGCCCAGGCGCCAGCCCGTCATGGCATAGGCTTTCGAGAAGCCGTCGACGATGATCGTCCGGTCGTGCATGCCGGGGCACTGCGAGATCGATGCGAACTTCGGTCCGTAGACGTTGCGGCTGTAGATCTCGTCGGACAGGACCAGGAAGCCGTGCTCGTGCGAGAGATCGGCGATCGTCTGCAAATCGTCGCGAGTGAGCACGCCGCCGGTGGGATTGTGCGGCGAGTTAATGACGACGACTTTGGTTCGCGGCGTGATCTTGGCCGCGAGTTCGTCGAGATCGAAGCGCCAGTTGCGCTCTTCGCGCAGGGCGACGGGGATCGCCTTGGCGCCCAAGTACGTCGCGGCCGACGCGTATGCCGGATAGGCCGGATCGGCGTAGATCAGTTCGTCGCCCGGATCGAGCAGCGCCGAGAGCGTATTCCAAATCACGGGCTTCGCTCCGGGCGAAACCAGAACGTTCTCGCGGCGGTAGGGCGCGATGCCGCGGAAGCGGGCCGCATATTCGGCGATCGTGTCGCGCAGATCGGCCACACCGGCCGAGGGCGCGTAGTGGGTGAGATTTTGCTCGATGCCGGCGATCCCGGCGGCCTTGATATGAGCGGGGGTGTCGAAATCGGGTTCGCCGATCTCCATGTGCACGATGTGCCGCCCCTGCGCCTCGAGCACGCGCGCCCGCGCGAGAACCTCGAAGGCGCCTTCGCTGCCGAGCCGCGAGCCCGCCTCGCACAGTAAATCCGCATGTTCCGCTACTGTCGTCATTCCACCACTATCCGTCGTCACACTCGCCAAGGTCGGGAACGCGACGTCGCCGAACCGGCTAGCCCGGTGGGGACGCCGGCGCCGGGCAAGCGTCCCACGAAAGGCTGCAAGACGTTTCGCTTCACCGAATTCCCTAGCCGAACCTGGGATCGCCGCATCCCGCGAATTCGATGAACCGCGCTGCGGGACCGGTGCTTTGCCTGACCGCCCTTGCTTTGGCGATCGGAACGGCGGCGCCGTGCGCACCCTCCGGCGTGCGGATTGCCGCCTCGGCGAACGTTCATCCCGCGCTTGCGGACGGAGCGGAGACGCCCGCGCCGAGCGGCTCGCCCGATGCCGCACCGAGTCCGGCGCCCCTTGCGGCTCCGAGTGCGTCGCCGGACGCGGCGCCGTTGCCGGCCGTCTCGCCCGAGAGCGCGGGGACGCCGGTACCCCCGCACGTTTCGCCGGCCCCAGGCGGGTCGCCCGGGGCCGGACCGAACGCGTTCCCCGTCCCGGGTTCCTCGGGCGCAACGCCCGCCGGGCGCTTTCATCTGCACCGGCCGGGGACCGACGTCGACGGCGACTCGCTGACCGGGAGCTTGGCCAGCCACGTCTTCGTCCTCAAGGGTAATGTGGTGCTGCACAGCGACCCCAAGATCGATCGGGAGATGGCCGAAGCCAGCGAGTCGGACGAGCCGCTCACGGTGACGGCCGACGAACTCGGCGTCGACCAATTCGCGTTCACGTATGTCGCCAAGGGGCACGTCCACTTTGTCCAAGGCAGCCGTTCGGGCTTCGCCGATCTCGCGACGCTCAACGAAGAAGCGCACACGCTCGACCTCGTCGGAAACGCCAGCGTCCTCGACGGCGAGCATCGCACCACCGCCGCCAAGATGCACTACAACACCGCCGACAAACAATTCGTCGGCGGCGGCGACGTGCACATCTACGCTCCCGCGCCGACCCCGAATCCCGGCACGGGAACGCCGGCCCCCAAACGGAAACGCCGCCTCCCGCTCTGAAGCCCGCAAACGCGACGGCGGCTTGCGGCGCAGCCGAGCCCTCTAGAGCGGCGGAATCTTCTTGCCGAAGTAGTCGGCCAGGATGTGCTGCGCGACGGGTGCGGCGACTTCGGCGCCGTAGCCGCCGCTTTGCTCCATGTACACGGCCAGCGCGATTGTCGGATGAGCGGTTGGTGCGAAGGCGATGAACCACGTCGTATTCGCACCGCTGCCGTTGACGCCGATCTCGGCCGTTCCCGTTTTTCCCGCGAACGGCAGCCCGTCGATCCCCAGGCCGTAGGCCGTCCCGCCCTTATCGGTGACTTTGGCCATCCCGGCGCGGACTTCGCGCAGCGATTCTGCGGTGACGTCGACCTTGCGGATCACCGGATGATCGAAACGCTTGACGATCTTGCCGCGCGGCGAGCGGATTGCTTCGACGATGTGCGGCCGATACAGCGTGCCGCCGTTCACGACGGTCGCCGCAACGTCGGCGATCTGCAGCGGCGTTGCCTCCATGGCCCCTTGCCCGATCGCCAATTGGCACACGTCGCTGGGTTCGAGCGGCAGGTGATAGACGCGCATCGACCATTCGTTGGTCGGCCAGTTGCCCTCGAACTCGCCCGGCAGATCGATGCCTAAAATCGAGTTGAGCCCGTACTGCAGCGCGTAATAGCGCAGCCGGTCGTGGCCGAGGCGGTAGCCGAGCTGATAGAAGTAACCGTCCGACGAGGCCGCGAGCGCGCGGACGAAGTCGGTGCGGCCGAGTCCGCCCGCGGCGATGTCGTGAAAGAGCACGCCGTGACAATCCCACTTGCCCGAGTCGTACAGCACTTGGTTGGGCGCGATCGCGCCGGAACTGATCGCGCCTGAGCCGGTGACCATCTTAAAGGTCGAACCGGTGGGCGATGCGGCGCCGATGGCGCGATCGTAGAGTGGCCGCAGCGGGTCGTTCAAATAGCCCGAGAACTTCGTGTTGCTGATCGGCGTCGCGAAGTCGTTGGGGTCGAATTCCGGATACGACGCCAATGCCAACACCCCGCCGTCGGCCGGATCGATCGCGACGACCGCTCCCGCGAGCCGCCGATGCCGAGGGTTTCCCCATTTGCGCAGCATCGCTTTGAGGTTGTGTTCGGCGATGCGCTGGAGGCGCCAATCGATCGAGGTGACGAGCGTGTTGCCGGGGACGGGATCGATCGTGTCGAGGCGCTTCACGAGCGCGCCCGATGCGTTGACTTCGATCTCTTGTCCGCCGATCTTCCCGCGCAAATAGCGATCGTATTGCTTTTCCAGTCCGTCTTTGCCGATCACGTCGTTAGGCGAATAGCCTTGATGACGTAAAGCTTGATACTCGTCTTCGGTGATCGAGCCGACGTAGCCGAAGAGGTGCGAACCTTCGCCTTTGTACGGATAGTTGCGAACGGGCTGGGCTTGAAAATCGACGCCCGGATAATCGTTTTCCGATTCCGCCAAGCGGGCCATCTGTGACGGTGAAAGCTCGTCGCCCAAGATCACCGGGCCGTACGGCTCGTAGACTTGGACTTCGTCGAAATTCTTGTAGTTCACGCCGCGATGGTGCAGTAAACGCTGCCACAGCACGGACTCGGGAACGCCCAGAATATCTGCCAGCCCGCGCAGCGTGGCCTTGATGTCTTTGACTTCAGAAGGGATGAGCGCGCAGACGAACGAGGGGCGGCTGCGCACGATAACGGTTCCATGCCGGTCGACAATGAGTCCGCGCGGCGCGGCCACGGGGATGAGTTCGATTTGGTTCGCGCGTGCGCGCGCGGCGAAGTCTTCACCGTCGACGATTTGCACTTGGGTGAGCCGGAAGACGATCGCGGCGAGCGCCAGCATCAAGGCGCCGATAAATGCCGCGAAGCGCGACGGCGAGCGCAGCTTCGCCGATCCTACGCTCACGGATAACGCTCGACGGTCGTGCGATCGGTGATGAAGCGCGGACGCAACAGCAGATAAACGATCGCGCACGTGCCGGTGAGGAGCGCTTGCCAAAGCGCGGCGTGCAGATGCGCGACCGCAAAGCCGCGCGGATATCCCGCGAGGCTCATGACGACCCAGAAGATGGCGTCGCGCAACAAGATCGCGATTGCCACGAGCGCGGCGAGCATCGCGACGCCGTCGGAGAAAAACGTGCGCGAGATGCCTCCGACCGCGAGGGCCGTGAGCGTCGTCGCAATCGTCCACGCGCCGCCGGTTCCGGCGAAACAATCTTCGAGCACGCCGGCGATGATGCCGAAGAGCGCTCCGCGGCGCGCACCGACTTTTGCCGCGTACAGAACGACGGCGATCGTTACCAGCGACGGCGTTCCGCCCCGGAAGTTCACGAACTGCGCGAACATCGTTTGCAGGAACACGGCCAAAACCGCGAGGCCGACGGTCGGCCACAGTGCCGGACCCTCGACCACCTCGATCGAGCGGAAGCTACTTCGCGAGGACCAGGACACGGCTGAGCGAGCCGAACTCGACCGCGGGTTCGACGACCGCGCTTTGATCGAGCGCGCCGGCGTTGGGGGGTGAGATCTGCGCGATGCGCCCGATCGGCGTGCCGGCGTGGAACGAGCGGCCTTCGCCGGTGACGACGACGTCGCCGCGCCGAAGCTTCGCATCTTGTGAAACGTATTGCAGCTTCAAGCGTGTCTGGGTGCCGACCGCGATCGCCCACCAGCGCCCGCGCTGAACGACGGCCGGCAACTTGCTCGCCGCGTCGATGACCAGCAGCACTTTGCTCGAGATCGGCGCAACTTCGATGACCCGGCCGACGACGCCGTCGGCGGTGACGACGCCGTCATCGCGTGCGATCCGGTCACGCGCGCCGCGGTCGATGGTAATGAGATGTTGCGTCGCTTCGGGGTCGTAACCGATGACGGTTGCCGGGATGCCGGTCGGGTGCTTGAGCTGGGCAAGTGCGAGGTCGCGTTCGGCGGGCACCCGTGCGAGCGTCTCGTTCAACAGCCGGTTTTCAGCGCGCAGGCGTTCGTTCTCGCCGCGCAGCACCGCGTTGTCGTGCGCGAGCTGGGGGGTGTTGACCGCGGTCGAAAAGCCGCCGCGGATCCCGTTCGTCAGCGTCGCGACGAGCAGTTGCGCGTACGTCGAGATCGTGGTGACGGTCGCCGTTATCGGGCTAGTGCGGCCTTGGCGCGCGAAGTCGATCTGCAGCAACGCAACGAGCGCCGCAGCTATGACGACGCCGATTACCGCGAATAGCCTTCTCTCATCCCGATACGTAGAGATTGGTACCACCTCGTCAACCGGTCCGCTTGCGGTTTAAGCCGTTCGAGCAGACTCGGTGACGCGAGAATAATGCCTGCGCCGCGCGCTACACATGTCAACGGATCGTCAGCGACCGTGGTCGGCACATTCGTCCGCGCACTCAACTCGCCTGCGAGTCCGGGAATCAACGAGCCCCCGCCGGTCAAGGTGATTCCTGTTTCGAGCAGGTCGGAGGCCAGGTCGGGCGGCGTGCTTTCCAGGATCGTCCAGCAGGCGCGCGCGATTTTGTCGATCCCTTCGGCCATCGCTTCCCCGACGAGCGTTTCGTCCACGATGCGGCGGGCCGGCCGCTGCGCCGCGATGTCGGTCCCGGCGACCGGATACGGTTCGCGTCCCGGCGGGCGGCCGGCATAGCCGCGCTCGATTTTTACTCGCTCGGCGGTCAACGGTCCGACCGCGAAGCGCTCGTTGCGCAGCCGGGCCGCAATCGCCGTGTCGAACGTATCGCCGCCGACCTTGATCGAGTGCAGTGCAACGACTCCCGTCATCGATAGTACGGCGATCTCCGTCGTTCCGCCGCCGATGTCGACGACCATGCGGCCGCGCGTCTCCGCGATGTCGAGTCCGGCGCCGACGGCAGCGGCGACGGCCTGCGGCACGAAGCACAGGATGCGCGGCCCGGCTGCTTTGATCGCCTGTTCGACGGCCTTGCACTCGATGTCGGTGGCGCAGCCGGGAACGCAGGCAACGATGCGCGGCGCGATCCGCGGGCGCGATTGCATCGCGCGGTCGACGAGCGTTTCGATGAGGGCGTGCGCTCCGCGAAAGTCCGAGATCGTGCCGCCGCGCAAGGGACGAACGACCCGGATGCGACCAGCCGCGCGTCCGTCGAGCTCTTTGGCGGCGGTGCCGATGGCGATGATCTTGTCGTCGCTGACGCGATAAGCGACGACGGACGGCTCGCTGACGATGACGCCGTTGCCGTATTCGTAGACGACGGTGTTCGCCGTGCCGAGGTCGATTCCCAAATCGGGACTGAACGTCGAGCGAAGCGTGCCGGCCAGACTCATGCGGAAACCTCGGTGGAATAAGGATCGGGTGTGCGGCGGCTCACGTCCGGCGGACACAGCCGATAGCCGACGAGCGGCAAGCTTTGTGCGAACGCCGCGAGCGGAAATCCGACGACGGTAAAATAATCGCCTTCGATTCGCTCGACCAGTGTCGCGGCAAATCCCTGAATTCCATAGGCGCCGGCTTTATCGAGGCCGTCGCCGGTAGCGACATAGGCGTCGATCACATCACTCGACAGCGCGACGAACCGCACGCGCGTCGTCCGGCATTCGGTGAGCGCTTGACCGCTGCCGTCGTCGCGCAGCGAAAACGCCGTGTGCACGCGGTGTTCGCGGCCGGACAGTTGTTCGATCATCCAGCGCGACTCGCCCGGGTCGCGCGGCTTGCCCAGCGCCGTTCCATCGAGGTCGACGACCGTGTCGGCAGCTGCGACGAGCGTTGCGCACGGCGGCGCGCCGGCGGCCTTGCCGCGGGCGTGAGCGATAGCAAGCTCGCGCGGCTCGACGCCGTCGAGCGGTAACTCTTCGTAGCTGCTGGCGACGACGTCAACACGGATACCCAATGAGATCAGCAGTTCGCGCCGACGCGGTGACGCACTTGCGAGCGCGAGGTGTTGGAGCGGCCGCAGTTGGTTTGGAATGCAATCATTTTATGGCGTGCTCAATGGCATGGCAAGCGGGATTGTCAAGAATGCGGCAGGAGTGCGCTAATTTAACCCAAGTCGTTGCGCAGAACGTCCTCCGGGCGTTCCCCGCGCACCGCCCTGCGGTGCGATCCGTTGGCAACGAAGACCACGGGCGGCCGGCCGAAGCGGTTGTAATTGCTGGCCATGCTGTAGGTGTACGCCCCCGTCGTGCGCAGCGCCACGAGATCTCCGGCGCGCAGGTCGCCGGGAACGTCGACCTCGCCGAGCCGGTCGTTTTCGCACGACCGCCCGCACAACGTCGCCGGCTGCACCGGTGCGGTCGCTTCAGAGCGCACGACATCGAGATGATGGTGGGCGCCGTAGAGCGCGGGGCGGGGATTGTCGGCCATGCCCCCGTCGACGATGACGAAGCGCCGCACGCCTTGGCGTTTCACGGCGACGACGCGGTACAAGGTTGAGCCCGCTCGCGCGATGAGCGCCCGGCCGGGTTCGATCGCGACGCGATACTCCGTCGGGCGCACGCGTTCGGACAGCGCATCGGCGAGCGCGTCCAGATCCAGCGGCCGTTCGTCAGCGGGAGTACGCTCGATGCCCATTCCGCCGCCGGCGAGGAGTTCGCGCACCGGAAGGCCGATCCGCCGGGCGATATCGGCCCATTGCACGAGGAGATCCAAGTTGTCGACGAACGGCGCCGCATCGACGATGCTCGAGCCGACGTGACTGTGCAGACCGATGAGCCGCAATTGCGGCAAAGCGCGCAGCCGCGACAGCACGGCATCGACGTCGGCCGTCGCGATGCCGAACTTCGTGTTTTCGCCGCCCGTACGAACGTACTCATGGGTGTGCGCCTCGATCCCGGTATTGATACGCAGCATGACGTCGACCGGCGCCGGCGCGTCCGCGGCAAGCGCTGCCAGACGTTCGAGTTCTTCGCTATTGTCGATGACGTCGAAGGCGACTCGGCCGTCGACGATCGCGGTGAGTTCGTCGTCGGTTTTCCCGCAGCCGTGAAAATACATTCGCCCGGCCGGCATGCCGCCGCGCTCGGCGGTCAAGAGTTCGCCCAGCGAACACACGTCGAGCCGCAGCGACGTGTGCGCGATGAGCTCGGCCAAAGCGACGCACAGGAAGGCTTTGGCGGCGTATCCGACCGTGATGCCGCGTTCGCCGAACGCGCGTGCGAAGCGATCGATCTCCAGATCGAACGTCTCGGTATCGATGAGGTGCAGCGGGGTTCCGTAGGCGGCGGCGAGCTCGCTGGCGGCGACGCCGCCGATCGGCTCATCGAGCACGGGCGAAAACGAAATCATCGGTAGAGTTTCCATTCCTCAATGTATCGGTGGACGGGTTCGGGGATGAGATAGCGCACGCTGCGTCCGGCGCCGAGCCGGGTGCGGATGAGGGTGGCTGATTCCGCGACGAGCGGCAGGTCCAGCATGCGCACCTTCGCGCGCAGTTCGGGGGCGAGATGGGCAAGCGCCTCGTCCAGCTGCGCTGCGGTGACGTCGCCGCGCGGCGCGACGACCAAGGCGCGCAGAAGTTGAAGGATCGTTTCGAGCCGGCTCCAGCGGGAGCGGACCAGCGAATCGCCACCGACGATGAAGTGGAAGTCGTCGTCCGGGTAACGCTCGCGCAGCGTCGGCAACAAGTCGGCGGTATAGCCGGTTGCCTCCGGGTCCAAGTCGCTTTCGTCGAAGCCGAACGCCGGATTCGCGGCGATGGCCAAGCGGACCATGGTCGCGCGCTGTCGCGTCGTCGCGATTGGACCGGTGCGGTGCGCGCCCGTGCGCGTGGGAACGAAGATGACCTTGTCGAGGCCGATGTCATCACGCACTGCTTCCGCGACAAAAAGATGTCCGTTATGAATCGGATCGAAGCCGCCGCCGAAAATCCCGATATCGATCGGCCGCCGCCCTAACTGTAGGTGAACTCGACGCCGGCGACGCGGACGGTATCGCCGTCCGCCACGCCGAGCTCGCGGAGCCGCTTTTCGACACCCAGCTTCGCGAGCACTTGCTCGAAGCGCAGCAGCGCTTCATCGGAATCAAAGTCGGTCATCTGAGCCAGGCGCTCGATGCGCTCGCCGCTCACGACGAAGACGCGGCCCTCGACGCGCACGTCGAACGGTTCGCTCGGCGCCAGATCGATCGTCGCCGGTTCGGGCGTCGCCACCTGCGGCGGCGGCAGTGCGCGCACGATCTCCCAAGCAGCAAACAGCAGGTCGCGCACGCCTTCGCCGGTCGCTGCGGAGATGCCGCGAAGACCGGGAATCTCGCCGCTCAACTCAGCGAACCGGGCGCGCGCTTCGGGCAGGTCGAGCTTCGTGATCACCGGGAGGAGCGGCTTTTCGAGCAACGCCGGATTCCATGCGCGCAACTCGTTTTCGATCGTGGCCTTGGCGCTCAGCAGCTCGTCGCGTGAGCGAGCGCCGTCGATGAGATGGATGAGGACGCGCGTCCGTTCGACATGGCGCAAGAAACGGTCGCCCAGCCCCGCACCCTCGGATGCGCCCTCGATGAGCCCCGGCACGTCGACGATGACGAACGATTCGTCCACCCCCATGCGCACGACGCCGAGCTGCGGTTCAAGCGTGGTGAACGGGTAGTCGGCGACTTTCGGGCGCGCCGCCGAGACCACCGAGAGCAGCGTCGACTTGCCGGCGTTGGGCAGCCCGATGAGCCCGGCGTCGGCGAGCAGCTTGAGCTCCAGACGCAGCACGCAGCGTTCACCGGGCTGACCCTTTTCAGCGAAGTGCGGCGCCTGCCGGGCGCTGGTCGCGAAATGCTGATTGCCTTGGCCGTAGCGGCCGCCTTTGGCGACGAGGACGCGTTCGCTCGGCGCGCTCAAATCGGCGAACAGCCGCTCGGGACCGGTAACGCCCTCAGCATCGATCGCCGCGCGATAGACCAGCGTCCCCACGGGGACCGCGATCACCAAATCCGCACCGGCGCGGCCCGATTTGTTGGAACTCGAACCGGCGTTGCCCGACTCGGCCGCCAACTGCTTCTTAAAGCGAAAATCAACGAGCGTGCCCAGATTGGGCGTTGCTTCAAGGAAGACGTTGCCGCCGCGGCCGCCGTCTCCGCCCGCCGGACCGCCCATTGGGACGTATTTCTCGCGGCGCCAGGCGACGACACCGTCCCCGCCGTTGCCGGCGGAGACGGTGATCGTCGCTTCATCGATGAATTGCATGCTGCAAAGAGGGCCGGGCGAAAATCAAAAAGAGCCCGGCGGGCTCTTTTTCGGCGGCGAGCCGAACAGCGTCACCCGGACGCTTGCACGGACGGCAGAACGCTGACGTGCTTCCGATTGCGCGCGGTCGTAAAGGTAACGTGGCCCTCCACGAGCGCAAAAAGGGTGTGATCCTTTCCGATGCCGACGCCCAAGCCGGGGTAGAACTGCGTTCCGCGCTGACGGACGAGCACGTTTCCGGGGACGACGAGTTGACCGCCGAAACGTTTCACGCCGAGGCGCTGGGCATTCGAATCCCGCCCGTTCCGGGTCGAGCCGGCACCTTTTTTGGACGCGAAAAGCTGGAGGTCGAAAAAGAACATAGCCTGCGGATTGTACCAGAGACGGGCCCCTCGCCGCAACCGGCCGGCTGCGGGTGGGGCGCAAAGCAGAGACGTCCGGTGCTTGGCAAAGCAGATGTGCCCGGAGCGATTAAGCGGGCTATCGCTTGGATGCTTGCTTGTGCCGTCGAAACGGCTTTCCGCGCGGAGACGATGCCGCGGTAGTGAGCGAGATGCGAACGAGCCGCCCGCGAGCCCGCGCGAGGATGGCATCGCGAAGTCCGACGCAGCGCGTGCTCATCGAACGGACGCAAAATTTCTTGCGCAGTGTGCCAGGCGTAGGTCACAGCTGAGCCTCATACTCATCATGTCGGGCGTAAGAGCCACGACAGTCGCCCGCAAAGACCGCAAGGTTGGAGCGCGGGGCACGGGCCGAGTTGCGGCCCATGAGTGAGGCGCATGCCGCTGAGGAGCCGGTTCTCGTGTAGGATGCACGGTGAAGCCATACACTGGTGAAGCCATACACTAACGAAGATTCGCCGACGGGTTGGCGGCCGGCGGCGCTGCGCGCAGGGCGCAGAGCGTCCGGCGCGTATGACGTGAGGGTTTTGGAGAAACGACGCGTCGTGATCACCGGCCTCGGAGCGGTGACACCCATAGGAAACGATCTCGAGACGTTTTGGAAGGCCCTCATCACCGGCACGTCGGGCGTCGGGCCGATCACGGCGTTCGACTCGACCAGGTTGCGCACGCACATCGCGGGCGAGGTCAAGAATTTTGACGCCGACAAGCTCATCGGACGCAAGGAGGCGCGCAAGATGGACCGCTACGCGCAGTTCGCTTCGGTGGCAGCAGACCAGGCTATCGCCGACGCCGGTTTTCCCGATGATCCCGACGTGCGGCAAGAGACCGGCGTGATCATCGCGACGGGCATCGGCGGGATCATCACGGTGGAAGACACGGTTACCGCCACCGCGCCGACGCGGGCCTACGATCGGATTTCGCCGTTCTTCGTCCCGATGCTCATGGCCAACGCGGCGTCGGGGAACGTGTCGATGAAACACGGAATGCGCGGCCCGACCTTCTCGGTCGCCAGCGCCTGCGCCAGTTCGAACGACGCGATGGCCGTCGCCTTCATGAAGATCGCATTCGGCGATGCGGTCGCGATGGTGACCGGCGGATCCGACGCGACCGTCATCGGTACCGCGATGGGCGGCTTCGATACGATGAAGGCGCTCTCGACGCGCAACGATCAACCGGCGCGCGCGTCGCGCCCGTTCGACAAAGACCGCGACGGCTTCGTGCTGTCCGAAGGCGCGGGTGCGCTGGTGTTCGAAGAACGAGAGTTCGCGCTGGCGCGCGGCGCGCGGGTCTACGCCGAAGTGCTCGGCTACGGCGAGTCGGCCGACGCGTATCACATCGCTCAGCCCGATCCGGCCTCCCGAGGCGTCGCCCTGGCGTTCACGCGCGCGTTGCGCAGCGCGCAGATCCGACCCGAGCAGGTCGACTACATCAACGCCCACGCAACTTCGACGCCGCTGGGCGATCTGGCCGAATCACAGGCGATCGAACGCGTCTTCGGCGAGCATGCGTTCCGGTTGGCCGTCAGCTCGACCAAGTCGATGCACGGTCATTTGCTGGGCGCGGCGGGTGCCGTAGAGGGGATCGCGACCGTCCTCGCGATCGAGCGCAGCATCATCCCGCCGACGATCAACTACGAAACGCCCGACCCCGAGTGCCGGCTCGACTACGTGCCCAATGTCGCGCGCCGCACGCCGGTCAACGTCGCGATGTCGAGCGGCTTCGGTTTCGGCGGTCATAACGCGGTGATCGTGTTCGGAAAGCATGCCGCATGAACGGCGCGCCGAGCGTGCATGCCCGGTGTCCGGCATAAACGTGCCCGGTGAGGCCCGGCGCCGCAAATTGCGGGCATTGCTCAAGCTCAGCGGTGCGGCGCAGGTCGAGCCGGAGGCGATCGAGCCGGCGTTCGTGCACGAGTCGGCGGCGCGCGAACGCGGCGGAAACTCCAACGAACGGCTCGAGTTTTTCGGAGACGCGATTCTGGGCTTCGTCACCGGCCGGTATCTTTTTCTAACGTACCCCAACGCGGCCCAGGGCGAGTTGGCGCGCCGCAAAGCGGCGCTGATCAGCGGCGATGCGTGCGCGCGGTCGGCGCGCCGCCTCGCGTTCGACGAGCTCGTCGTGGTCGGCCAAGGCATGCAGAAGGCGGGCGGCAGCGGCAACGCGTCGATTCTCTCCGATGCGTTCGAGGCCTATATTGCGGCGCTCTACTTTGCGACCGATCTGCCGACGGTGACGACGTTCATCGAGCGTCACCATTTGGCGTCGACCGATACGAGCGCGGCGGCCCAGCCCGACGCGAAGTCGGCGCTGCAAGAATTGACCCAAGCGCGCTTTGCAACGGTGCCGACGTACTTCGACCGCGGCGAAGGGCCGGATCACGACCGTCGATTCACCTCGCAAGTACGCGTCGGCGACGAAGTGCTAGGCGAAGGAATCGGTCCGACGAAGAAGGCCGCACAGCTCAGCGCGGCGGTGATGGCACTCGCGGCGTTGCGGCACCGAATTCCTCCTGAGGCGCCGCCGCCGGCGACGGCGAATGACGCCACGGTGGACTCGTCATCCGGCCGGGTGATCGCGTTTCGGACGCGTTCCAAACGCAAGCCCGATCCCAAACCGAAAGCACCGATCTGAACGCATGCGGTTAAAGTCGCTCAAGGTCTTCGGCTTCAAGACGTTCGCCGAAGCGACGACGCTTGAATTCATCCCCGGCATCACCGCCGTCGTCGGCCCGAACGGCTCGGGTAAGTCGAATCTCGTCGATGCGATCCGCTGGGTGCTCGGCGAGCAGTCGTCGCGCAGCCTGCGTTCGCAGAAGATGGAAGATGTGAT
>Ga0182013_10001748_pt1 | contig 29287 bp, 26 predicted proteins | sample 612S2MmetaG_FD_120487 | JGI IMG/M metagenome (GOLD analysis project Ga0182013, IMG submission 120487) | Permafrost microbial communities from Stordalen Mire, Sweden - 612S2M metaG | ecosystem: Environmental > Terrestrial > Soil > Wetlands > Permafrost | place: Sweden: Stordalen | collected... | reverse complement strand
TCAAGGGGTCGTAGCTGCATAAGTGCATATTTATAGTGGCGTAAAGTAAAGGGGTTCTTACTTTTGACAGTTGTTTATGACTGGCTGAGAAATTTGTTCGACGCGGTGGGCACGACGACTTATATGGATCCAAAGATATAGACACCTATTGGGCCAACCGGTAAAACATCTGCGCGCCGGTGACTTGATTCGTCACTGTGTTCTGGCCGTTGACGTTGGCGGGCGAGGGAGAAACGGTGGTCCAATTTGTCGAAGTCAGGTTGGTCACGGATTGCAGAGTGAAGCCTGTGGCGCTGGCCGGCCAGGTCAAAATAACTTTGGTCCCGGAAACGGTTAGGCTGAGCGGCGGCGCGGCGAATATGCTGAATATCGTGCCGTCTCCACCATTGCCTCCTTCAGATGCCGTGCCGTACAGGTTGTTGCCGGAGAAAATCAATCCGCCCATCGGGTTGGCTCCATCTGTGTTTTGATTATAGGGGCCGAAAGTTGCGGTGAAACTATACAGGTTCATAAAACCCGAGCCGTTGGTGTTGAGCGCGAAGACCGCGCCATAGCCCGAAGCGCCGCCGCCATAGGCCGTCCCGTACAACATGTTGTTCGTAAAGAGCAATGCCGCGAGGGGAGTGCTGCCGTCGCTGTTGGCGCCGTGACCGAAGGGATTCGAGACGGCGGTGAAATTATGGAGATTCGCAAAACCGGAGCCGCCGGTATTGACGGCGAACACCGTGCCTTCGCCGGCAATGCCCCCTGACTCGCAAGTCCCATAAAGCGTGCTCCCCGATAAGATCAATCCGGCTTGCGGATTGGCTCCGTCGCTATTGGTAAGTTTTTCCGTGGCGGAATTGTAGGCGAGGGGGCCAAAGGAATGCAGGTTCGTCAAACCCGACCCGCTGGTGTTGATCGCGAATACCGTGCCGGCGCTGGAGCTGCCGCCATTCTCGGCCGTCCCATACAGGATGCCGCCCGAAAGAATCAACCCGGCTTGCGGATTCGCTCCATCGCCGCCGTTGGTAAAACTATGCAGGGTCGAAAAAATCAGGTTGTTGAGGTTGAGCGCGAACACGGTGCCATAACCCGAAGCGCCGCCCGCCGACGCGGTGCCATACAGGGTGTTGCCCGATAAAATCAAACCGCCGATCGGGTTGGCGCCGTCGCTGTTGGTGGCATTCGCGCCCACGGTGGCCGTGAAATGATACAGGTTGGTGAAGCCCAGGCCGCTGGTTTGGATGGCGAAGATCGTGCCGTTGCCCGAGTTCCCGCCGTAACTCGCGGTGCCATACAGGGTGTTGCCCGATAGAATTAATCCCGCGTACGGCGTGCTGCCATCGCTCGCGGAGTTGAAACTATGGAGATTCGTATGCACCAGGCTATTGAGGTTGAAGGCGAAGATCGTTCCATCGCCGTTGGCGCCTCCCTCCTCCGTGGTCCCATAAAAAACGCCGTCTGATAAAATCAGCCCGGCCCCCGGATAAGCGCCGTCGTTGGTCTCGGACTGCGCCGCCGTGAAATCATACAAGGGCGTGAAGGTCTGCGCGGCCATGCGATTGGGCAGCGTCAACCCGAGACCGGCCAGCAATGCGTAAAGAAAGAAAAGTTTGTGAATGAGCGTTTTCATGAGTTACTTCATCAGCGACTGAAATCCACCCCTACTTTCGTTGATAAAATAAAATTTCGCAATGATTATGGGACGACATGATTATGGGCCAACCCCCTTGAATGGTGTGATTAAAGGAGGGTGGACGAACGCCACATTTGGGCTTAGGCGAATATACGCGGCTGCGTTTACAAACATTTGAATGGCCCAATAGCGTTCCGGCCCTCTCGCCCCACGGCTTAGTTGGGAGATGGAGAGAGAATTCCCCGCATGATTTCGCGCATTGACGCCCTGAAACCGCGATCTCCTCTCCCTCTCCGCTCCCTCCGAGGGAGGGGAGAGGGTTGGGGTGAGGTGAGGGTTCGGTTCATGGGGAGGGGCTGCTTTAGCAAACCTGGCGCTGGGTATAGAAAATAAGCGCCACCCCTCCCCTACCCTCCCCGCCATTTATGCAAATGGCAGGGAGGGAGACGAATGCCCGACTACATTGACCGCGCGCGCCTACTTAGCACAGTTACTTCCCACCAACGATTAACCACTTCCTTGTAAAAATTGCGTCCGAATTGCATCGCGCAAATGAAGGATTCTTGCGTTCTGCGGGCCTTTCCCGCCCTGCATTTTCCAACCAACTGATTCGCGCCCCATGGCAACCGGCGTTTCAGCGCCTGATCGAACCCGATTTTGCCGCGTCGAGAATCGCGGCCTTAGACTCCGAATTCCCGCCGTCTTTGGCCCACAGATGGTTAATCACGTAAAGCAGCACGATCCCGCTGACGACAAAGACGCCGGTTAAAATCGCGGCGTCCACCAGCCGCCCGTAAAGGAAATTGCCAATCGCAAAAAGCGAGGACCAGATCACCGTGCAACCGGAAACCCAACCCAGTGTCGCCAAGCCCATGTGGTCGCCGTGCAGCGCCGCATCGGACACGCTTACGCCGGCTTCCAGCCGAATCTTGGTCCAGCCCGGCCCCGCAGGACGCACTTTTTTATAAAACGACACGAGTTTTTCCATGCTCGTCGGCGCGGTTACGAACGCGGTGATCAACCAACAAATAGTCGTAAATCCAACCGAATACAAAACTCCTTCCGCGAACGGCAAACCATGCCCGGTTTTTTTCAGAATGAACATCACAACGCTCGAAGTAAACGATGCAATCATTCCCACCACCTCGCACCAGGCATTGATCCGCCACCAAAACCAGCGCATGAGATACATCAATCCGGTGCCAGCTCCGATGTTAATCAAGGATTCAAAAGCCTCCTGGGCCGAAGTTAACAAAAGACTCAACAGCGCCGCGCCAATGTACAACCCCACCGTGCAAAGTCGGCCCACGTTTACATAATGCTTCTCGCTCGCCTTCGGCGCGATGAAACGCCGGTAAAAGTCATGCACCAGATAAGATGAACCCCAATTCAAGTGCGTCAGGATGGTAGAAGAGTTCGCCGCGATGAGTCCACCGACCATTAATCCCACAAATCCCACGGGCAGGAATTTTAACATGGCGGGAAACGCGCTGTCATGGCCGATTAACTTCGGATCCGCCAGCGGAAAAGCCGCCTTGATGTCGTTCAATTCGGGAAAGATAATAATGGAACACAACGCTGTAATAATCCATGGCCAGGGCCTCAACACATAATGCGCGAGGTTGAAGAACAAGGTTCCTCCCAATGCGTCCTTTTCCGATTTCGAGGCGAGCATTCGCTGGGCGATGTAGCTGCCGCCGCCCGGTTCCGCGCCCGGATACCAGTTGGCCCACCAACCAATGGCGATGGGCATGATGAAAATCATCAAGGCCAGTTGTGACATTGAGAAATTTGGCAAAATATTAAGAATCGGTTGGCCAGTGCCGTCAATGGTCGAAAGCACCGGTTGTCCGCCATCGTGGAACTTCACCTGTTGATTGCCCAGCACCGACACCAGCTTTTGCAAGCCCGCGAAAGCGCTTTCGCCCACGCCCGTGTGCCGCGCCACTTCCTTGAGCGAATAATACGCCGCGGCGATGACGGCGGTCATCTTGATAAAGAATTGCACCATATCAATGACCAGAACTCCCCACAATCCCGAGTGCGCCGCGAATACCACGTTGAGCAGCCCGCAAATGAGAATAGTCTGCCACGGCGGCATGCCGAAAAGAATATTGGCGATCTTGCATGCTGCGAGCGTCACCATGCCCATGATGAAGCAATTGAAAAACAGCCCGAGGTAAACCGCGCGGAAACCGCGAACCACACCCGCAGCGTTGCCGGAATAACGCAATTCGTAAAATTCCAGGTCCGTCATCACGCCCGAGCGGCGCCACAAGCGCGCAAAGAAAAACACGGTGGAAACACCGGTGAGCACAAACGCCCACCACTGCCAGTTCCCGGCGACGCCGTATTGCCGCACTTGTTGGGTGACCCAATTCGGCGTGTCGCTGCTGAAAGTGGTGGCCACCATCGAAAGGCCGGCCAGCCACCAGGGCACGGATCTTCCCGAGGCAAAAAACTCGGAAGTGTTTTTGCCGGCGCGTTTTCCCAGGAAAAGCGCGGGGACAAAACAGATCAACAAGGTGAATGCGACGACGGCCCAATCAATGAAATGCAATTGCATGGGGCACATTTATCACGAGGATCGCGGCGAATATCAAGCTCCCAACTCAGCGGCATTTTTTGACATGGAAACGGCGGAAGAATTGACAGGATGCACAGGATGAACAGGATTTTGATTGAAAGCACCAGCAGTGACCGTCCAAGGCGAATTCCGGCGTGATTTTATCCTGTAAATCATGTCTTTCCCGACAATTCCTTTTGTTTCTGCGGCGGTATGGCGAGCGGCTCCATCGTTTTCAAAACCATTGTCGCTTGCTATTCGCGGCGGGATTTGTCTAAATGAGAACCCGACGTGAGGCTGAAACCTCCCGCGGAATCTCGAATAAAGTCGGCAATTTTAGAGTCCAAATGATTTTGAGGCCAAAGGTTGGTAGATGCAGATGAGCGGTTTGAACAATAACAAACAGCCTGGCAATGGCAGTGAGGTCCGCGTCCTCATCGTTGACGACCACCCGCTGGTGCGTTTGTCCCTGCGGGAAGTGATCAAGCGGGAACCGGACCTCGTCATTTGCGGCGAGGCGGAGGACCGCGAACCGGCGCTGGCGCTCGTCGCCAGCACCCGGCCGCACCTGGCCATTATTGATCTCACCTTGAAATCCTCCAACGGCATGGACCTGATCAAGGACCTGCGCGACCGTTATCCCAAGGTGCAAATCCTCGTGCTCTCCATGCACGATGAAACCCTCCACGCCGAACGCGCCATTCGCGCGGGCGCGCGCGGCTATATCACCAAACAGGAGGCCACGAAGAAAATCATGGTCGCCATCCGCCAGGTTTTGCAGGGCGATATTTACTGGAGCGAAACCGCCGCCGCCCGCGTGGCCTCAAAAGTCGCCCGCGCGACACGGCCCGCCAGCACTTCCTCGGTGGACATGCTGGCCGACCGCGAATTGCAGGTTTTTGAACTCATCGGCGCGGGACAGAGCACCCGGCAGATCGCGGCGGCGTTGCACATTGATGTCAGCACCGTCGAAACCTACCGCGCCCGCATCAAGGATAAATTGAACTTAAAGGATTCGCTGGCCCTGCTGCAATTCGCCATTCGCTGGAACATCTCCAACGCCCACGGCAGCGAGTGAGTTTCATTCACCGCAAGGGATAACCAAGCCGGAACTTGCCCGAGCCTTCCGCCAGCAATAAATCGCGCGGCTGAAATTCAAGTCCGCCCTGGATCCCCAAAACGCGCATCAATCGCGCGCGCAATTTTGCCGAATCCGCCGCGCCGGGACCGTTCCCATCATCCGCGTAGCGCAATTCATACGCGGTGTCCGTTTGCTGGACCAATTGATAATGCGTGATGCCGCCAATCCCCGCGAAACAGCCGTCAATCTGCCAGCTCGTCACCCGCGCGCCATCCGCCGTGATGAAAGCGTCCTGCTCGCGTCCGTGAACCACGTAAACGGTGCGATACGGTTGCTCGCGGCATTCCACCAGATCGCCAATCCGGTAACGGATGAGCGGCATGAATTCATTCGTCAGCGTCGTCGCCACAAGATTCCCGATGCCACCGGCATCCGGCTCGACGACTTCCAAATACGCCGTTTCCAGGGTGGGCGTCATTTCGCCCGCCTCGTTTTCCATGAGCAAATGGCCTGTCTCTGTGGTGCCGTAAAGATTGAAGACCGGCACGCCAAACGCGCGTTGTAAAACGCGGCGATGCACTACGCTTACAAATTCATAACTGCACAGTATAAACCGAAGCGAAGGCAGCCGGATTCCCCGGCGCTCGCAATATAGCGCGAAGATCACACCGTAAACCGGATCCACATCCAGAAAAACAGGATCCCATTCAGCCGATTCCGCCGCCATCCTGGACAGGTCGTCCTCGCTCCAGAGAAACGGAAACCGCGAGAGGCTGAGATGGAGCGCGTTGCCCACGATTCGCTCGGCGCGGCTCGGCGCGGTGGTGTAACAAATCTCGCCGCCGCACACGGGCGAATTAATGGTCAAACGCCGCGCGTTGGGGAATTCATCGAGAACATGCGCTACTAAATTATTTTGCCTCAAGGCCAGTTCCTCCTGCCCGGCCCACCAACCCTGCCCCAGCAACAACGCCGTCCGCTCCTCGGCCGTCCCCGACGTGTGCTCGACCTCGACCAAATTCCGCTCGAGCAAATCATCAAGCTCCGCGCCTGGGCCGAGAAAATTGCGCGGAAATTCCCGGCGCAAATCGTGCTTGGTAATCAACGGCGCACCGCGCAGCCACGCCAACGGATTCGCGCCCGGACTGCCGGCACGTTGCGAATAACTCGCACCTTGATAAAGCGGCACGCGGTCGAGCCAGCCCGGGAGCACTTCCCCCAAACGGGCAACCTGGCTGTTTTCTCGAATCAATTGTGCAGTCGTCAACATATCAGGATTTCACTTTACCAAACTCACCGGCGCGGCACACGGTAACACACCGCTCGCGCCGGCGCCAGCCCGCGAATTTCTTTCCAGCCATGCCATCACCGGCGGAGCCAAATCCTTGAAATAATAAGTCACCGCTTCGTGGGTCGCCTGGGGCACCAGAATCAATTCACTCCCCTGCCCGGCCAGCTTGCGCAAACCCTCCACATCCGCCGGGGGCGCGATGCTGTCCCCGGCCCCGGCCACAAAAAGCGCCGACACCGGACTTCGCTTCATAATCGTTTCCGGGTCGAGTTCGCCGGGTTGAATTTTCAAAACCGACGGCAACTTTTTCAACGCCGCCCGGATGAGCACCTTGGGCATCCAGCCGGCATAATCGTGCGCGATGTTCATCACCGCATTGGACAAGACCGCGTAAGGCGCAATCGCCACCACATTCTGCACGCGAGGATCCGCCGCTTTCCAGCGCAAGGCCAGCGCCGCGCCATAGGATTCGCCCATCACCGATACGGGTCCGGCCAGTTGCCCATCTTGCGCCAGTTGATCCAGCAACTGGCTCAAATCCCGCGTCTCCCGAACGCCAAAGAAAATTTGCCGCCCCGTGGATTTCCCATGCCCGCGCAGATCCACCAGCACGCAGCGCCAGCCTTCCTGCCCGAGACGCAACGCCCATGGCGCCATCGCAAACTGGGCGAGCGCGTAGCCATGCAACAAAATCACTGTGCCGCGCGGCGCAGCGGTCCAGCGGTTCGTCGGTCCCGGAACCGTGGCGTGAAACGAAAACTCCTCCTGCCGCCGGCCGCCCTCCGTCCAATTTGTGCTCGACACCCGCAAATTATAATCCGCCGGTTCGACGACGCGATAGCACAACTTGGCCTGCGGCGGTCCCACCCCGGCATCATTCGCGGGGAAATTGCCGAGCAATTTGGGACTGAAACCCAGTGTCACCCTTGCTTTCGGCGCGAACCACGTGGGATAAGTATTTGGCGCCTGCACCAATTTGTGCGCCATATAAGTGCCGCACCCGGGCGTGCCCAAAACCAAAGCACCCACAATCGCAAGCCAGAATGACTTCAATAATCGAATCAATGCAATTCCTTAACCCGTTTCCCGCGATTTGCCAAGCGCACGAAGCGCTTAACGCCGGGCAGGAGCGACGCTCGTCGGTTCAAATCCAATTTAAATTCGTCCATAGGCCTTCTTTTTTCCTTGTCATTCACCGCCGAATTTGATAACGAAATAATACTTTGAGCAAAAAGCCTTGTTTCAAGCCCATGTTCGAGGGTGTTGACGGGTCGTATGAAAGGTTACAAATGTCCAAAAAAAATGCTTGCTTTTCCGGACAACGCGGTACCAGTATATCCCTGCATATAGCCGTGTATGCTTTGTGTGGAAAACAAAAACGCTCGAGTGGATGATCATTTGGCTCAAAACGAAAGACATAAACCGCACGCTAATCTTTAATCAGAAAAACCAAAAAACAAGGGGGCAAAAAAATGAAAAATCTAAAACTAAAGTTGGCCGTAATGGCGCTGGCGCTGGGAGTGGCGGCGCGGTCGCAGGCGGGTTTGTATGACCTTACATTCACTGGAAACAACAGCGCCGGCACCGGAGTAATTGACGTAGAAAGCGGCCTGGCGGTGTCCGGCTTCCTCGACGTTTCCGCCGGAGTCAATCAGGGAACTTACAACTTGGTGGGGGTGACCTCGCCGCTCATTAACGGCGTGGGATTAACCCTCGTCCTCCCGAGCGGCAATGAAACCTTTGATGACGTCGTAAACGTCGGGTCTGATCCGTTCCTCACCAGTGATGGGTTGGAGTTTGCGAATAATGATTCCGTCGGATTTAACCTTTGGGGAAACGGTCCTGGGTCCTATACTTTGTTTGACGCCAGTGCTGGCGTGTATGACGGGGACAATGGAGTTGCAACGCTAACCCCCGTTCCCGAGTGCCTTTGGACGACGACAACTACGAGCCTTGCCGCGCTCGGAATCGTGGCCATCGCGCGACGCAAGAAGTTCTCGGTGGCAGGCTAATTTTGGCTCCAGGTTCTTAACTTACACCAGCTCACACGCCGGGCCGGAGTTCAGCACTCCGGCCCGTTTTTTTTTCGCAATTTTCCGTCTGCTTCGCTCACTTCCGCACACGCGACGTCGTCACGAATGACAATGTTTGCGCCATTGTTGCCGTATCGTAACCCTTCTGTTGGCAATTTTTTACAAATCGCCCCTCATTACCTATTCGCGTATATCCCTCCTGATGAAAAGAGTTTGCAACCCTTTTAAACTACGGGTACGTATAACCATGTCTTCGCTTTTTCAGCCAAATCTCAAAAAACGGCTGGGATACGCAGGACGAAATGCCCGAAAATGCAATTTCATGATGTATATGAAGAAATGGCGCGGAACGTATGTCAAACTGCCGATTGAGGCGGCCAACGCCCTGGTGTCCCTGGAGAAAGAAACTGGTAAAAGCAAAACCAAAATCATTGCCGACTTTTTGACTGGAGAACGGCAATTCAGGCCGGACGTCGAACGCTGGCTGCGCGACGAGGCGGAGAAGCGCGGCGTGAGCCGCCAGACCATGGTCGAGATTTTCGTTTCCGAAGCGATGGCAGTGGCGCTCCGGGACCACAAGCCTGCCGGAAAATAAGCAGGCTCTCCAATATTTTATTTATCGGCATGCGAACCCGTTGCCTCCCAACTCCTCTGGCCATGCGAAGATTGCAACCGATTCGACTCCTCGATGCAACCAGAACTTATACGGAAAAATGTTGCGGAGGATGCGGATGATTCGGAACGTATTCCAGGCAGCGCTTCACCTGCCAACCGTTTCTTGGCCAATAACGGGAAAGTAACTGCCGGTTAATTCTTGCGGAATTAACTCGCCTAATTCGAGGTCGTCCTTATATTCGACCACAGTTCGCCAGCATCAATAAAAGCAAACCAAAATTATTTTATGAAGCACACTCTGTTCCGCATCGTTCTCACCGCACTTTTGGCCAGTTCACCAGCTTTCGCCCAGATGCCCGGAATGGGCCCCGGAGCCGGCATGGACCCGGCGATGACCAAGCTGTTCGGCGAAAACAAAGCTTTCACCGCCAGCGCGGAATTTTCCATTAAGGCTCCCAATCAAAGCGAACCCATGGTCATGGGGGCCAACTTCAGCATGTCCGATGGCAAGACGCGGGTCGAAATGGACATGACCCAAATGAAAGGCACCCAGTTGCCCCCGAACGCCTTGGCCAGCATGAAACAGATGGGCATGGACAAGATGGTAATGATAGCGCGACCGGATAAAAAGATCACCTATATGGTTTATCCCAACCTGCACGCCTACGCCGGAATGCCCATGACCGATGCGCAAGCCGCGACGGACGACAAGGGATTAAAAATGGAAAAAACCAGCATGGGCAAGGAGTCCATAGACGGTCATGCTTGTGAAAAAAACAAAGTGTTGATGACCGATGCCCAGGGGGCGACGCACGAGGTGCTCGTTTGGAACGCGGCCGACCTCAAGGATTTTCCCGTGAAAATGCAAATGACGGAGAAGGGCAACAGCGTCCTGGCCACCTTCAAGAACATCAAACTCGAGAAACCGGACGCGACGTTATTTGAAGCACCCGCCGGCCTCACCAAATACGACGATGTGCAAACCATGGTGCAAACCGAAATGATGAAGCACACGGGCGGCGGAGCCAAATAGCGGAAAGCACCAACCGCAACGCGCTCTCCCGAATCGCCCCGCCACAGATTTGCCGCACAACCGCAAATTGCAACGCATCTCAGAAATGTGTGGCAATTCGCGAGTGCGGTTTGGCGCAAATGCCGGTCGTTTATCGGACCTTGGGTGAATCCAACCTGGCATGTTTGAAGCTGGGTATCACAATTGGAAGCTGAGTTGGAATGTTCGGGAAAGCGGGCTGGATACAATGGGAAACCTGGAAACAACGCTGGCCAAACCGACAGGCCCGGCTCTTTTTCCGTTTGCTTTTAACCCTGCATTAGAACGCATGAAACGCCCTGGATTAGCTCCAGTAATTGCCGCGCCTGCGGGCGTCACCTTGATTTACATGGCGTCACTGGTCCTCGAAGCTTCGCCGCCATGGATTTTTGGGTTTTGTTTGGCATCAATGGCAGCCCTTGTGTGGATGGCGATTAGAATTCTCAAAGATCCCTACACGACTCCCAAAACATTCGACGAATATTTTTATCAGGACCGCGATGACCTTCGTCGTAATGGGAAGGAATAGTCTATTGGCCGAATCCCGACAAAGGAGCTAGAAATTTTCGATTCTTCCGCCGAGGAACCAGTCTCTCCGCCTTGATTCGGAACCTTGAAGCAGGGATCCCGCCCAAGTTTCAAATGTTTGTAAACGCGCCGCCGCGCATTTTCCCCTCAGGCCAAATCTGGCGTTCCCTCACCCACTTTTAATCGCACCCGCAAATTCAAGAGGCTCAAGAATAAAATAGCAATTACGCGGCGTTTGGTGTTAAGGTCGGCCAAGTCTGTGCGGCGGTTCACGCGCAAACTCGATAATTATCAGGAAGAGCAAAGCAGGCAACCGGACACGGCAACTTGACCTGTACCGGCGTCAAACTTCCTGCGTTCGCGAGCATGGCTCGCGGGGCCCGCCTATGATATTGTGAAAATTAAATCCCCACGGGGACACCAACCGAAAGAAGGCGCCCACGATGCTCGCCAGAAATCAAGCGCCGCGATGGCCGCCCATGCCTTTCCCATCGTCGGCATTGGCACGTCTGCCGGCGGGCTGGAAGCGCTGGAGCATTTCCTGGGTCATGTGCCGAAGCGCAACGGGATGGCGTTTGTCATTGTCCAGCATTTGGATCCGACGCGCAAAGGCATCATGCCCGAACTGCTCCAACGCGCTACCGGCATGAAAGTAATCCAGGTCAGGGACCGCACCCTGGTCCAACCGAACACCGTCTATGTGATCCCGCCGAACAAGGACATGTCCATCCTGCATGGAGTTCTGCATCTGCTCGAACCAGCCTCGCCGCGTGGATTGCGCCTGCCGATTGATTTCTTTCTCCGCTCCCTGGCGCAAGACCGGCAGGAACACAGCATCGGCGTGATCCTCTCCGGCATGGGATCCGACGGCACGCTGGGGCTGCGGGCCATCAAGGAAAAAGGGGGCGTGGTGCTGGTGCAGGATCCCGCGACCGCCAAATTCGATGGCATGCCGCGCAGCGCGATTGATTCGGGTCTGGCGGATATTGTGGCGCCCGTGGATGATTTGCCCGGAAGGATACTCGCCTATCTGCAACGCACCCCGCTGACGCATACTTCCGAAACGAGCCTGGCGGAAAAGACGCAGAATGCCCTGGACAAGGCCATCATCCTGCTGCGCACCCATACCGGCCATGACTTTTCCCTTTACAAAAAAAACACGTTCTACCGCCGGATCGAGCGCCGCATGGGCATCCATCAGATCGAAAGGATTGCCGACTATGTCCGGTATCTGCAGGAAAATGCCCAGGAACTCGATTTGCTCTTCAAGGAGCTTTTGATCGGCGTCACGAGTTTCTTCCGCGACACCGCCGTCTGGGAGGAGCTGCGCAAAAAAATCCTGCCCGCTCTCATTGCCAGCCGTCCGGACGGCCATGTGCTGCGGGCCTGGGTGCCGGGCTGCTCCACCGGGGAGGAGGCCTATTCGCTGGCCATGATATTCAAGGAGGTAACGGAAAAGATCAAGCCAAGGAAGAAAATCACGCTGCAGGTTTTTGCGACGGATTTGGACAAGGATGCGATCAGCAAGGCCCGTCAGGGTCTTTATCCGGAAAATATATGCGCGGATGTAACCGCACAGCATTTAAGCCGTTTCTTTACCAAGGATGAACACGGTTGCCGGGTGACGGCGGAAATCCGGGGGATGGTGACCTTCGCCCCGCAGAGCATCATCATGGATCCACCCTTTACGAAGCTGGATATTCTGAGCTGCCGCAACCTGCTGATTTACCTGGCGACCGAGATGCAGAAGAAACTCATTCCGCTGTTTCACTATAGTCTTACGCCCGGCGGCATCCTGTTGCTGGGCAGCGCCGAGACGGTCGGGACTTTCACCGACCTGTTTACACCGCTCAACAATAAATTGCGCATCTTTCGGCGGACTGATTCCGTTTTGCGGCCGGAACCCATTGACTTTCCCTCCTCTTTTGCCGCTCCGCTGCCCAACGGCGCTGAAATTCGACCGGCGCCAAAACCGCAGCCCAGTCTCCAGTCGGTGGCGGATCAGCTGGTCCTGGAACGTTACGCGCCACCCGCGTTGCTCGTGGACGACAAGGGCAACATCCTCTACGTGAGCGGGCGGACGGGCAAATACCTGGAACCCGCCGCGGGCAAAGCCAACTGGAATATTTTTGTCATGGCCCGCGAAGGCCTGCGCTACGAGCTGGGCAACGCCTTCCACAAGGCGCTCGAGGAGAAGGTTGCCATAACGATCCGCGGCATCCAGGTCGGCGCCAATGGCGGGCGGCAGTTCGTGGATTTTACCGTCCAGCAACTTGAGGAACCCGAGTCATTGCGGGGGTTGGTGATGATCGTCTTTACCGACGCGGCCGCGCCGCCGGAAACAAACGCTTTAAGCCGGCCTGCGAAGGGTGGAAAAACTCCGGCCAGCAGCGCCCGGCTGGAGGAACTCAGGCGCAAATACGACCAAGCCCGCCTGGAGGCGCAGACCACCCGCGAAGAAATGCAGACCTCGCAGGAAGAACTCCGCTCCACCAACGAGGAACAGCAATCCACGAACGAGGAACTTCAGTCCACCAACGAGGAACTCACGACCTCCAAGGAGGAAATGCAATCCCTGAACGAGGAACTCCAGACCGTCAACACGGAGTTGCAGGCCAAGGTGGACGAGTTGTCGCGGTCCAACAACGATATGAAGAACCTGCTCAACAGCACGGATATCGCCACCCTGTTTTTGGATAAAAATCTGAATGTCCGCCGGTTCACCACCCAGGCGACGAAAATCATCAAGCTTATTCCCGGGGACGTGGGCCGGCCGATCACCGATCTGGCTTCCGACCTGCTTTACCCCGAATTGACGACCGATGCGCGCGAGGTGTTGCGGAAGCTGGGTTTTGCGGAAAAGCCGGTCAACACAGGCGATGGACGCTGGTTCACGGTGCGCATCATGCCTTACCGGACACTCGATGACCGGATTGACGGTGTGGTGATTACGTTCGCGGATATCACCGTGGCCAAGACGCTGGAGGCGCAGTTGCGGGAAAAGCACGCCGACCTCGAAAAGCACGTTTCGGGACAAGCCAGGAAGCCGGCCACGGCCAGGAAGCGATTACCGTCGGCTGAGATCATTCAAAGGACCCAAGGCGACGGAAAGGCGTGGCGATCCCGCGAACCATGAAAACTGCCATCCGCCAATCGAAGCGGCCCGCCACTGACAAAGCCGCCGAATTGCGAAACTTCAACAGCAAGCAGGCAGATCGCCCGTTGATGCGTCAACTTTATCGCCGTGCCCAAGCCCAGTTGCGGAAACAACGGAAGAACCAGAAGTCCGATGGCGGGGGTCCGAAATCAGAAGCCGACACTCAGCGGTTGGTCCACGAATTGCAGGTCCACCAAATTGAACTGGAAATGCAGAATGGTGAGCTCGAAGAAGCCAGGAACAAGCTGGAGGTGTTGCTGACGGATTATACCGATGTGTACGATTTCGCCCCGGTCGGCTACATGTCCCTGACCGAACAGGGGCAGATACTCAAGGTGAACCTGACCGGAGCCGCCTTGCTTGGGGTGGGGCGGTCTCGGCTTGTCAACCGGCTCCTGCCGGCTTATGTGGCGCCAGCGGACCGGCCAAAGTTTCTTAATTTCCTCAGACAAGTCTTTGCCGGGCCAGCCAAGCAGGTCTGCGAGGCGAACTTTTTGAGAGAGGGCGGCGCTTCATTCTGGGCCAATATCCATGGTGCTGCCGCAAGCTCCGCCGGCGGGCCGCAGAAATGGTGCCGGGTGGTGGTCTCAGACATTACCGCTATCAAGTTGTCGGAGGAGGCCCAGCGTCGCGTCGAAGCGCTGGCGGATGCGAACCGGGACTTGAAACAAGAGATCGCCCGACGGCGGGCGGTGGAGGAATCCCTCAAGAAAAGCGAGCAGCATCAAGGTCAGCTATTGGCGCAGTCGCACATCATGCAAGACCAGTTGCGCCATCTCTCCCGCCAGGTGTTGCAGGCCCAGGAAGAAGAGCGCAGGCGCATCAGCCGCGAATTGCATGATGTCATCGCCCAGACATTGACGGGTATCAACGTCCAGTTGGCCGCCTTGGCGAAGCAGACCCGGATTGATCCCAAAGGATTCGATCGCAGCATCGCCCGGACCCAACAACTGGTTGAAAAATCAGTCGAAATCGTGCATCAGTTTGCGCGCGAATTGCGTCCGGCGGTGCTGGATGATCTCGGGCTGATTCCCGCCCTCCACACCTTCATGAAAAACTTTACCACGCAAACCGGCGTTCGCACTCATCTGACCGCCTTTGCCGGGGTGGAGGAACTGGAGACGGTCCAGCGCACGGTGCTGTTTCGAGTTGCCCAGGAGGCGCTGACGAATGTCGCCAGACATGCGCACGCGAGCAGTGTGGAAGTGAGCATTCACAAACTGCCGGACTGCATTTGCCTGAAAGTCAAGGATGATGGCATTTCCTTTCAGGTGCAACGCCTGATGCAGGTGAAGGGCAGCAAACGGCTGGGGTTGCTGGGAATGAGGGAACGTCTGGAAATGGTGGGCGGTCGGTTCGAGGTTGAATCTAATCCGGGTGAAGGCACGACCGTCCAGGCACAAATACCCCTCGCCGGCGCGGGACAAAAAGCCCGGTAAAGGATTTCGCGCAACCTGAATCTACGACGCTGCCGCATGGGTAAACACCCCATAGCGGCCACTCCCCATTCCGGCTTATTGTTCGTGTATGAAGGAAAGCATAACGCCACATGTCGCGGAGGCGGCGAACTCAAGAGTTCGATGCCAAACGAATCCACCTCAGCGCATTCTCGTCGTGGATGATGATTTTGAAACCCGCGAGATCGGTTCGTCAGTGCTGCGTCACTGCGGCTTCGAGGTGGACGCCGCCGGCGATGGCGCCGTCGCGTGGCAGGCGCTCAACACCGGCCGTTACGACCTATTAATCACCACCTACAAGCTGCCGAGGATGTCAGGCATCGAGTTGCTGATGAAGCTCCAGGCCGTCCATAGGGCACTGCCGGTCATCATCGTTGCGGCAACCTTGCCCGGGGATCAATTCACGCGCTATCCCTGGCTCAAACCCGCCGCCATGCTGCCGCAGTCTTGCACGGTCACGGAGCTGATGAACGCGGTGAATCAGGTTCTCTGCGCAACCGAAGCCGCCCCCCAGGCAAATCGCGCCCGAGCCAACCCGCCGAAGCCAGACGGCCGGCAAACGGCTGGCGGAAGTGAGGCTTGCGCTCCGCTGGCCAATGTTCCGCTGATAGGGTAACACCCCATGGCGCCGCCCAGAACCCGCGACTACTGTGGGATTCTGAAAGAGAAAAAGCTCTTCAAATAATAAATCCAAAACCAGAAAGCTAATCATATGTCAAAGAAATCTGTATTCTGTATCGCCACCACGCGTAATCAGGCTGATCAAATTGTCGGTCAGCTCAAGACCGCAAACTTCTCCAACAATGATATCTCCGTGCTGTTCCCGGACAAGGACACCACCCGCGATTTCGCGCACGAGAAGAACACGAAGGCCCCGGAAGGCGCGGTCGCCGGCGCCAGCACAGGCGGCGTCATCGGCGGAGCGTTGGGATGGATCGCCGGCATCGGCGCCATGGCAATTCCAGGGGTCGGACCGTTCATTGCCGCCGGACCAATTATGGCGGCCTTGAGCGGAATTGCGGTCGGAGCGGCCGTGGGCGGCATCGCGGGCGGGTTGATCGGGCTGGGGATTCCGGAAATCGAAGCCAAACGGTATGAAGGCAAAATTAAGGCCGGCAATATCCTCATTTCGGTCCACACCGAGGCTTCCGACGAAATCACCATTGCCAAGGACATCTTCACCAAAGCCGGGGCGCAGGACATCTGCACCACGGGCGAAGCGTCCACACCCAAGGACAAGAAAGCCAACGGGCGTCTGCCAAACTCAACCAAGGAATTCGCCGGGTCTCGCCGGTAATTATAGCGACGTCCCTGCGGCTGAACCGATTTGGCCGCAGGAGCGTCACAAACTCAACAATAAACGAAAAACAAAACGAAGATGAAACTACTTAAAGAATTATTCCTGGAAGAACTGGCGGATATGTATGACGCGGAGCGCCGGGTGGTTAAAGCGTTGCCGAAGATGGCCAAGGCCGCGACGTGCGACAAACTGAAGAGCGCCCTTCTGGCTCACTTAAAAGAAACCGAAGGGCATGTGCTGAAGCTCGAACAGGTCTTCGCATCCTTCGATGAAAAGGCCAGAGGGACGACGTGCAAAGTCACTGTGGGATTGCTCGAAGAGGGTGACGAACTCGCAGGGGACTTTAAAGGCTCGCCGGCCATCAACGCGGCGTTGATTTCAGCCGCGCAGAAAGTCGAGCATCACGAGATGGCGGCTTATGGCTGTTTGCACGAATGGGCCGGGCTGTTGGGGAACGAGGCTGCCGCCGTCCTCCTGGAGGAAATTCTCGGCGAGGAAAAAGCCGCGAATGAAACGCTGATAAAATTGGCGCTTGCCAGCAGCAACAAAGAAGCTTTGGGCGAATCCGACGAAAAGGAATCGGAGGAGGTGCCAGGCAAAAGTCCGGATAATCTGCGCCGGGGTATGCGCCCAACGGGAAGTAGCCGCGCTCGGATCGGTTCCCTGTCGCGCTAACAACTAAGGCCCGGCCGCCGCCGCAAGGCGGTTGCCGGGCCATCTAACCTTCAACAATTCTTTGAACTATGATCGCACTGATAAACCCACACATGTTTGCCGCCATTGGTTACTCTTTGATTTATATGCTCGGAGGTGGAGGTCTTTTCGGTGCCGCGGTCATTTTCATGATCGCAAAAATGTTCGGAAAATGATTCCTGCTAAAAATCCAATCCAATCCAATCCAATCCGCCACTATGAAACACAATCAAAACCATGATCACGGCCGCAGCCACGAGAATGGCCACACCACAAACGCACCACTTGTGCCCGTTCGTTTTGAGTTCACAAATCCAACGGCCACGACCGTGGGCGTCGCGGGCACCTTCAACGATTGGCATCCCGAAGCCAAGGCCATGCATCCGTTGGGAAACGGTCGCTGGCTGAAGGAAACCGCCCTGCCGCCCGGCAATTACGAATACTGCCTGGTCGTGGACGGTCGCTGGATGCCCGATCCCCTGGCCAAGGAAACGGTGCCCAACCCTTTTGGCGGGAGAAACTCGGTCCTGAAAGTGTAGCGCCAACAAAACTTTTGGCGCAATTCGCAGGGTGCTGCCAGCCTTTGGTATCGCTTGACATTTTTGCCGCCGCGCCTGATAAGTGCGCCGTGCTCTCTCGCGCCGGTCATTTGCTGCTCATTGTTGCGCTGCTCGGCGCGACCGGCGGCCATTGGGCCGTGCTGCAATCCGTCGCGTGGGCCAGGATGCTCGCGGATAACGCGCGGACGGAATCCCTCCCGGTAGCCATCGAAAATACTTTTGACGGCAAACATCCCTGCCCGCTTTGCAAACAAATCGCCAGCGGACGGCAGTCCGGAAAAAAATCCGAAGCGCAACTCGAATTGAAGAAGCTGGATGTTCTGCATCAGCGCGCGGCCTTGCTGGTCCAGTCACCCGCCCAATTTGTGTTACTCGGCGCCTTTGATGCCGCCGGCCGGCAACTGGCCCAAACTCCGCCCGTTCCCCCGCCCCGCAGTCTCGCTGGTTAGAGATTTCGGTTTCTCGAAATTGCCTCGCGCGTGCGCGCCACCGGCAATCCCTTCAATCCAATCAAGTCAGCGGCATCGCGCATGGTTTGCGCCTGCCGCTGAAGTTCGATTACCAAAAAAATTTACCAGAATGGTCATGAAAACTTTTATTGCAACTTCGGTTTTAGGTAGGGAAGGCGCGCTGCGCCATCCGCGCCGCGTTCAGCAGCGGCGCAATGCTTCGCGCTTCAGGATCCGTAAATTATCCCTTTCAACCTGGGCCTCGGCCTCCGCGTTGGCGGCTGCGGTTCTCGCGCCAAACATGGCCCGCGCCTGCGCCTGCGGTTGCGGGATTTTTGACGTGGGCACGAGTTCGATGCTCCCGCAAGGCCCGGGCGGGATGGTTTATCTGGAATATGATTACCAGAACCAATACATCAACTGGAGCGGCAACTCGCATGCGGTGTTCTCCAATAACTCGGACCGGCGGATCGAGACCGACTTCGTCACGGCGGGGCTTCAATATATGTATAGCCGCAGTTGGGGAATTCAGGTGGAAGTGCCTTACGCGAACCGCACCTTCAAGACGCAAACCGCCGACCCGGCCAATCCAGGCGGAATCGCCTCGCTCACCTGGGGCGAGATGGGCGACATTCGCGTGAAAGGAATCTACACCGGGTTTTCCGAGGATTTGTCCACGGGCATCACGTTTGGTTTCAAACTGCCCACCGGCAATTATACTCATAACGACACCTTCGGCGACGTGGATCGCGATACGGAAATCGGAACCGGCAGCACCGACCTGCTGCTCGGCGGATTTCATCGTCAGAAGTTTACGAGCGACAGCCCTTTCACCTGGTTCGCGCAGGCGCAATTGGATTTGCCGCTCTTGATCCAGGAAGATTACCGTCCGGGCTGGGAAGTGGATGGGGCCGCCGGGGTCTATTACGAAGGCTGGTCAATCGGGAGATTGAAAATTTCTCCGGTCGCGCAGGTGCTTGGGTCTGTCCGGGGCAGCGATAGCGGCGAACAATCCAGCAATCCCGTGGCCTCCGGCTATCGCCGCATCCTGCTCTCGCCGGGAATTGAATTTGATATTCATCCGGTGAGCATCTATGCCGATGTGGAAATTCCCGTCTTCCAGCAAGTCACCGGCAACCAGTTGACGGCGCCAGCGCTGTTCAAGGTGGTGATGAGTTATCACTTCTAGCCCGCAATTGAGTTGAAGCGCCGGGTTTGGCCCGGCGCTCCAGTGAAGGCCGCCGCGTATTGGATAATGGCCGATGTTTGCGACTCAAACTGCTTGCCTGAAGAATGTTGTGGAGTATCTTAAAGCCGTAGGAGGGGTTCGTTCCTTGACATCTCGGACGGATTCTGGCGCGGCAGAACGCCTGGTTGAAATGCGTGTTTTGAGCAAACGTAACTCCTTGGGCTACAATGGCCGTACCGCTTAAATTCGCTTAAATTCGCTTGGTACCGCTTAACCGGTGGAAAAATTTGGGAGGCTACTCCCGTGAGTTCCCTCAAAAATGAAAATCCAAGGATGTCATTCGCAGTCAACGGAATGGGATGGCAAATATTCCGGCTTTTAAGTTTTGAGTTTTAGCTTACTTTGGCCCGGTGACCTTACGGGATCAAATGACGGCGCTGGCGCGGCAAGCCAAGGCGGCTTCGCGCGAATTGGCGAAGCTGACGACCGCCGAAAAGAATGCCTGTCTGCTCGCGATGGCGGAGGCGCTGGAGGCGGGCGCGGCTGCGATCAAGGAAGCCAATGCCCTTGACATGGCGGCGGCCGCGAGCAGCGGACTTTCCGCCGCCATGCTCGACCGGTTGAAGCTGGATGACAAACGCATTTCCAGCATGGCGAAGGGCCTGTGGGAAGTCGCCGCGCTGCCGGATCCGGTGGGCCGGATTCTTGACAGCCGGACGAGGCCCAACGGATTACAGTTGGAAAAAATCAGCACGCCCATCGGCGTGGTGGTGATCATTTATGAATCACGCCCGAACGTGACGGCCGACGCCGCGAGCCTTTGTTTCAAATCCGGCAACGCCACCATCCTGCGCGGCGGCAAGGAGGCCATTCATTCCAATCAGGCGATTGCGAACGTGATGTTGACCGCCGCGAAGCACCGGTTTCCAAACTTTCCCGAGCACGCCATCCAGGTGGTGCAGACGACCGACCGCGACGCCATCCGGGAATTGCTCTCGCTTACGCAGTACGTGGACTTGTGCATGCCGCGCGGCGGCGAAGGGTTGATTCGCGCTGTGGCGGAAAATTCAAAAGTGCCGGTGATCAAACATTACAAGGGTGTGTGCCATGTTTATGTGGACGGTGATGCCGACCTGGGCATGGCCGCGGAAATTGTGATGAACGCGAAAGTGCAGCGACCAGCCGTTTGCAATGCCATGGAAACTTTGCTCGTGGACCGAAGCGTGGCGAAACAGTTCCTGGCGCTCATCGCGCAGAAACTTGGCGAGAGCAAAGTTGAACTTCGCGCCGATGAGGAAAGCCATCAGGTTATTTCAAATGCAGCCGTGAATTTCAAATCAGCTCCAGTCTTGAAACACGCAACTGGCGCGGATTTTTTCACGGAGTACAACGACTACATTTTGAACGTGCGCGTCGTGGGCGGCGTGAAGCAGGCGATTGACCATATCAATCATTATGGTTCGGCGCATTCGGACAGCATCGTGACGCGCGATGAAAAGCGCGCGAAACAATTCCTGGCGGAAGTGGATTCAGCCGCGGTGTATTGGAACGCCTCGACGCGTTTCACGGATGGCGGCGAGTTCGGCATGGGCGCGGAGATCGGCATCAGCACCGATAAAATCGGCGCGCGCGGCCCGATGGGCCTGGAAGAATTGACGACTTATAAATGGGTGGGAATTGGAAATGGACAGGTGCGGACATGAAGATCGCAATAACAAGAAATAATCCCCCTAAGCGATTTAACACCCCGGCAAACAAACCTGGTGGCAACTTGTCAGCCATCCAATATTCAGCCATATTCCCATAATGCAAACAGCGGTCAAAAATGAATTTGTGAGCGTGGCCGATTACCTTGCCGCCGAGGAGGCGGGCCAGACGCGCCACGAATATCTCGGCGGATTCGTTTATGGGATGGCGGGCGAGACGCTGATTCACAACCAAATTTCGGGAAATCTTTACCTGGCGTTGCGCCAACTGCTGAAGTCCACGCCGTGCCGGGCCTATATCAGCGACATCCGGGTGAATTTCCACCTGCATAACGATGAATATTATTATTACCCCGACATCATGGTGACCCGCGACAAACGCGACAAGCATCCGCGGTTTGTCAAACACCCACGGCTCATCATTGAAGTTCTTTCCGAAAGCACCGAACGCGTGGACAAAAGGGAAAAGTTTTTCGCCTATACCAGCATCGAATCCTTGCAGGAATATGTGTTGGTGTCGCAGACTGGCAGGGAAGCGACTGTATTCCGGCGCGACAAAAACTGGAAGGCGGACAAGGTTTCCGGCGCGAAGCCGGCGTTGCACCTTGAATCTCTCGATATTAAGGTGGCGCTATCCGCCATTTACGATGGCGTCTAATTTTACCATGTCGCCATCCCGGTATCCGGGCAATTCGGCATCTGATATTTTGTGACCACCCCCACCCTGCCCATTAAGGAGACGGACGCGGAGCGCGCGCATTTCATACTTGATCAATTGCCGAAGGCCGGACTTTTTTCGGGTCACGATTGGCGCATTTCCCCCACCCCATTCCGCCTCGGCGCCGAGATGCTCAAGGATTTGGAGTCGCTGGGTCGCGTTTTGTTGCAGTTCAACAAGGCGATGAATCGCCTCTATCGGTTGAGCGTGGAGGGCAAACAACCGGCGTGGGTCGCGGCGTGGCTGGATCAGGGCAAGCCGGCGGAATTGATCGCCCTGCAATGCTCCGCCACGATGAAGAACGAATGGCCGCGGGTCATTCGCCCGGATTTGCTGATCACCGAGCACGGTTTGAGCATCACGGAATTGGACAGCGTGCCGGGAGGCATCGGCTTGACGGCGTGGCTGAACCAGACGTATTCGCGAATGGGCTTCAAGGTCGCGGGAGGCGAAGATGGAATGCTGCGCGGGTTCGCAGGGATTTTTGGCGACGCGCACAGGGTGAACATTATCGTCTCGGAGGAAGCCGCCACTTACGGACCGGAGATGACCTGGGTCGCCGGACAATTGGGTGGCGAACGCTTCCAGGTTCGCGACGCGAAATTCACGGATTGGGCGGAGGGTGATGCGGCGTATCGTTTTTTTGAGCTGTTTGACGCGCCGAATGTGCCGAACTCGGCGAAGCTTTTTGAGGAGGCGCGCGAAAAAAGGATTCGTTTGACGCCGCCGCCGAAACCGATTTTCGAGGAGAAGATGTTGTTCGCCCTTTTGTGGAACCGCAACCTGCGCGAATTCTGGCGGCAGGAATTGGGCGAGGGATTCTTGGGCCGGATGCTAAAGTTGGTGCCATATAGCTGGCTGATGGATCCCGCGCCGCTGCCGCCGCACGGCGCCATTCCTGAGTTGAACCTGACGGACTGGAATCAACTCAAGGGTTTGTCGCAGCGCGAACGTGAATTGATTTTGAAGGTGTCCGGATTTTCACCCAAGGCCTGGGGCGCGCGCGGAGTTTATCTGGGCAACGACCTTTCGCACGCGGAATGGTCGGCGGCAGTGGACAGCGCCCTCGCCAGCTTTGCGACCTCGCCGCATATTTTGCAACGCTATCAAAAGCCGAGCCTCGTGGACTTTCAGTGGTTTGATTTTGAAAAAGAACAACTGGTGCCCATGCCGGGCCGGGTACGGTTGTGCCCGTATTATTTTGTAGTTGGTGACGGAGACGCCGCCCGCGCGAATCTTGGCGGCATCCTGGCGACAGTTTGTCCGGCGGATAAAAAAATCATTCACGGAATGACGGAGGCGGTGTTCGCGCCGGGTGCGGAATAATAATTACGTAATTGAGCGAAAAGAGCTTGCACGGACAGGAAACTGAGTTAAGTTTACCTACCTTGATCGCGGGGTGGAGCAGCCCGGTAGCTCGTCAGGCTCATAACCTGAAGGTCGTTGGTTCAAATCCAGCCCCCGCAACCAATTTGCGGCCCTGAGACTCACGTTTCAGGGCCGTTTTTGTTTGGTTTTATGAATTTTCTCCATTTGGAGTCATTTTTGTGAGACAAGGCGAACTTCCTGAAATGTGGCGAGCAAAAACAAACACATCCACAAACACATTTCCAAACACACGGCGAGAGCGAACGTCATTCAGCGATTTTGAGTTTTTGTGTCCAACGAAATATACAAATTATCAGTCACTGAAAACCGATTTTATTCTGCGGTCGTTGACGCCTTAAATCTGCATGTTGAAGGCCAGACGGTGATTTTCGATAACATGGTCACAGAAGTTGTGAATGGTAAGAACAAAAAACCTTGAACAACTCTTCAGCCTGCGACCAACCTGGGTTGCTTTTCTACGACACGCATTTGTCTCGTGTGTTGTTTACGAGTTGGGTCAAAATGTAATAAGCTCCGTCGCGTGACATAGATGATTTTTTCGATGCCAGTTCCCGAAACAACGTCTGCCGAAGCCTTCGCGCGCTATGTTGGAGGAAAATGTTTGCGCGCTGGTCACGGCGAAGCCTGGCGGGACATTCAAGCGTGGATCGTCGCCCTGCCGCGTATTGTTGATGCGTTGCATCTTCCCGCTGTCAGCGAACCGTTTCTCGCGTGGACTGTTTCGGGTGAGGCCGAGTTTCAAGAACGGGAAGGCAAGCGTCCTTGGGTCACGCATCGGCTTAAGAAAGGTTCTTTCTTTCTCACGTCGGGCGGCGCTCCGTATGACTGCCGCTGGAAAGCGGTAACCGCCGATCCGATTGAATCAATGGCGGTGTTCATCGAACTGCCGCTGCTTCAACGCGCGCTGGAAGAAGTTTTTGGCGAGGACGCAATCAACGCGAGACTAAAAGATATTTCCGCGTTCACTGATGTTGCTTTGAATTCATTGATGGAACGATTGCACGAAGAACTGATGCGACGACAAGCAAGTCCGCTTTTCCTGCAAGGCATCGCGCAGGCAATCGCCATTCATCTGGCTAGAAATTATGCCGAAACAACCAATGAGTCGCGCAGCGGCAGTCCGTCGTTGCCCGGCTACAAGCTCCGGCAAATAACGGACTGGATGGCGGAAAATGTCGCGGAAGAATTTCACCTTGAGCAACTGGCGGCACAAGTGGGGTTGAGCAAATTTTATTTCAATCGCCTTTTCAAAAGCGCGATGGGCGTGTCGCCTTCGCATTATCAAATCAACTTGCGGATGGATTCAGCGCGGCAATTGCTCCGCGAAACAAAAAAGAGCGTGGTGGAAATCGCGCTCGATGTCGGCTACTCCAATCCCAGCCATTTCGCACAACTCTTCCGCAGAGAAACGGGACTTTCCCCAAGCGATTACCGCCAGCAGCGGTAACACTGGCACTTTCGAGCAATCCCGCAACAGGTGTAGCAAGGCAACGTGCGACAGCCGCGTCCATTTGATGTAATTTCGTTTCAACATTTAACACAAAGAAAGATTCGATATGGAAAACATCAAAGGAAAAGTCGTTGTGATCACGGGTGCGAGCAGCGGATTGGGCGAGGCAACCGCGCGGCTGCTCTCCGCCGAAGGTGCAAGCGTGGTGCTGGGTGCGCGACGGGTTGACCGCATTCAGTCTTTGGCCGATGAGTTGAACGCCAAGGGCGGCAAGGCGCTCGCGGTCGCCACCGACGTCACCGACCACGAGCAAGTGAAAAAACTCGTTGATGCCGCCGTGCAGAAATTCGGGCGCATTGACGTGATGATCAACAATGCCGGAATTATGCCGCATTCGCCGCTGGAGCGTCTCAAGATTGACGACTGGAATCGGACAATTGACGTGAACATCAAAGGCGTGCTGTATGGCATCGCGGCAGCGCTGCCGCACATGAAGCAACAGAAAGCCGGGCATATAATCAATGTCTCCTCGGTGGCCGGTCACAAGGTCACGCCGAATGGAGCGGTCTATTGCGCGACGAAACACGCGGTGCGGGCTTTGTCCGAGGGGCTGCGCGGGGAAGTAAAGCCTTACAACATCCGCACGACAATCATTTCACCGGGCGCAGTGGCGACGGAACTGCCTAACAGCATCACCGAGCCGGACGTTGCCGCTGGAATCAGCAAGTTCTACAAGGAGACTGCGATTCCTGCCGACTCATTCGCGCGGGCAGTCGCCTTCGCGATGAGCCAGCCGGATGATGTGGACATAAACGAAATTCTGTTCCGGCCTACGAGTCAGGTGTTGTAAGCGGCAAACAAGAGAGAATACCAAATATGAACATCATCAAAAATGGCTCACAGCCTTCCAACAAAGGACCGGCAGATTGGTTCACCGGCACAGTGCGAATTGACTCACCGTTCAAGGGAATCGAACCCGCGCGTGTCAGCGGCGCGATTGTCACGTTTGAACCCGGCGCGCGAACCGCGTGGCATACGCATCCTTTGGGACAAACGCTGATCGTGACGGCGGGCTGCGGACGCGTGCAACGCGAAGGCGGTCAGATTGAAGAAATCCGTCCGGGCGACATCATCTGGTTTCCACCGGGCGAGAAACATTGGCACGGTGCTGCGCCGACCACGGCCATGACGCACATTGCCATCGCGGAGTTGCTCGACGGCAACGCGGTTGACTGGATGAAAAAAGTCACAGATGAAGAATATCTAGCCGCGCCAGTGAAAAAATAAATCGGTTTCAATCAAAACAATAAAACAAAGAGAACTTTATGAAAAATACACCGACAAATGTTATAGTCGTCATTGGGGCGGGATTGATCGGCCAAGCGATTGCGCGGCGGGTGAGCGCGGGCAAACACGTCGTGCTCGCGGATTTGCGTCAGGAAAATGCCGATACTGCGGCAAAAATTTTGAGCGATGCCGGTTTCGACGTGAGCACCACGAAAGTTGATGTGTCGTCGCGCGCTTCGGTTCAAGCGCTGGTTGAGACCGCCAAATCCTTTGGCGACATTTCCGGTGTCATTCACGCCGCTGGCGTTTCGCCTTCGCAAGCGTCGCCGGAAACCATCCTGAAAGTTGATCTCTACGGAACGGCGCTGGTGCTCGAAGAATTCGGCAATGTTATCGCAAGCGGCGGTGCTGGCGTCGTGATCGCGTCCATGTCCGGCCATCGCCTGCCGGCACTCTCGGCCGAACAGGACAAAGCACTCGCAACCACGCCGGTCGAAGAGCTGCTAAAACTCCCGATGCTTCAACCCGATAAGGTGACCGACCCTCTCAACGCCTACCAAATTTCAAAGCGCGGAAACTCGTTGCGAGTAATGGCCGAGGCCGTCCGTTGGGGAAAGCGCGGCGCGCGGGTCAATACCATCAGCCCTGGCATCATCATCACCCCGCTGGCGAATGATGAATTAAAAGGGCCGCGCGGCGCGGGCTACCGCCGCATGATGGAAGGGTGTGCGGCAGGACGAGCCGGGACTCCCGACGAAGTAGGAACTGTCGGCGCACTGCTCATGGGTTCTGACGGCGCATTTATCACCGGCAGCGATTTTCTCATGGATGGCGGAGTAACGGCGGCGTATTGGTTTGGTGAACTTGCTCCGAAGTGAAGAAATACAATTATGAAAAAACGCACACTCGGAAAAAGTAATTTGGAAGTCTCGGCGCTCGGCCTTGGCTGCATGGGAATGAGTTTTTCCTATGGCCCGCCCAAGGACAAACAGGAGATGACCGCTCTGCTTCGTGCCGCCGTGGAACGTGGCATCACATTTTTTGATACGGCGGAAGTTTACGGCCCATACGTTAATGAGGAACTTGTGGGCGAAGCGCTCGCGCCCTTTCGCAAGCAGTTGGTCATTGCGACGAAATTCGGATTTGATTTGAGTGGCATCGATAAGCGTCCGGGTGTGGCAGGCTTGAACAGTCGGCCAGAAAATATCAAGCAGGCCGTCGAAGGTTCGCTCAAGCGGCTCAAAGTGGATGTCATTGATTTGCTCTATCAGCATCGGGTTGACCTGAACACGCCCATCGAAGACGTGGCGGGCGCGGTGAAGGAATTGATTCAGCAAGGCAAGGTGAAACACTTCGGGCTGTCCGAAGCCGGTGTGCAAACGATTCGTCGCGCCCATGCCGTCCAGCCGCTCACCGCGCTTCAAAGTGAATACTCGCTGTGGGTGAGAACCCCGGAGAAGGAAGTGATACCAACGCTCGAAGAACTCGGCATCGGCTTCGTCACTTACAGTCCGCTGGGAAAAGGTTTTCTCACCGGCGCGATGAACGAGAACACCAAACTCGACAGCACCGACTTCCGCAGCACGCTCCCGCGCTTCACGCCGGACGCGATGAAGGCGAATCAGGCTCTGATTGATTTGATTGGCACGATTGCAAAACGGAAGAAAGCAACCGTTGCTCAAATCGCCCTCGCGTGGTTGCTGGCGCAAAAACCGTGGATTGTTCCCATCCCCGGCACAACGAAGCTGAATCGCTTGGATGAAAATATCGGAGCAGTTTCAGTTGAACTGACGCCAGACGATTTGCGGGAACTTGACAGCGCGGCCACAACGATTGAGGTGCAAGGTGCGCGCTATCCCGAAAAGCTGGAACAACTGACAGGTCGCTAAACGTCTCTCCCGCCCTTTAAGTTTTACATGGCTACGGCAATAGGCGGCTGCCTAGTCGGTTGAGAGAAGTTGCGGTCGTATTGGGCTTTGAATCCGCGTTAGGAAGAGCCAGCATTTCTCTGGCCTGCGGCGATGGCCTCCAGATCGGCGCGGCGAAGCCGGAAGCTACCGGGCAGCACTTCAATTTTTTGCAGCAAGCCAGCTTTGGTCATCCGCCATAGGGTCGCGCGGCTGACGCCAAGCAGCTTTGCGGAAGCCGACATTCCCATGAGCAATGGGCCATGCGTTGCCATTGGTTTTTTCTGAACTCCAAATTCAAGAATGCCGTCAATGGCCTCCATCTGTTCTGGTGAGGCTGCGAACAAGCGCTTCAATCGGTCTTCTGAATTCATACACGAACCGCAGCCCGCCGGGTCTGCTGGATTGATTTTGTTTCGGTTTGCTTCTCGGAATTTTCCTCGCGCTCGTCCGTGGTCGCGGCATCCACTTGGCTTGGTGCCTGATTCTTAGTGAGGTCAAGCTGCTCCTCGATTTCCGACTGGCGTCTGGCTAGGTGGTGATACCGTTCCTCCTTCTCGAACGGCGAGCCGACCTTGGCCTCCAGTTCGGTCGCGCGCTTTTGCGAATCCTTGATGTCCGATTCCAGCCGCGTGGCGCGTTCCTCAAAACCCTGCACCGTGGATTCAAGCGAACGGATGGTGCCCAGCGCCGTGTCCGTGACACGGGTGCTGTAACTGTTTTTGCCGCGCAAAACGAGTTCGGCGGTGTTGTTGAAACCGGAGCGGATGAACAAATCAAAACCGGCGAACCGCCCGATGCGGATGTCTTCACCGAATCGGGTTTTAATTTTCTCCGCCCGACGCAATAGCAACTCCCCGGCGACGCCGCGATTGTCGAGAGTTTGTTTGTCCAGTTCGATGCGAAATTTATCACCGGATGTGTCCTGCCGGAGCGTCAAATCCTCGCGCAAGTTTGCGAGCCGTTCGGTCCAAGTCTGAACCTCCTGATGCGAATGGCGAAGGCTGCTGCGGATGCGATATTGTTCTTCGGCGTGGGCGGAGCGCAGCCGGGTCAACCGGATCAATTCGGCGTCCACCTGGGCTTTTTCAATGACGAGCGGATTCCCCGACGCGATGGCCTTGACCTCGGCGTAGGTCAACGCGGCGGAGTCCATGTCTTCGAGCCGGCGAATCGTCATGTCCCCGCTCATCACCTGCGCGATGAACTTGGCCTTGGTTTCCAACGTCTGCCACATATAGG
>Ga0182013_10001747_pt1 | contig 29290 bp, 22 predicted proteins | sample 612S2MmetaG_FD_120487 | JGI IMG/M metagenome (GOLD analysis project Ga0182013, IMG submission 120487) | Permafrost microbial communities from Stordalen Mire, Sweden - 612S2M metaG | ecosystem: Environmental > Terrestrial > Soil > Wetlands > Permafrost | place: Sweden: Stordalen | collected... | reverse complement strand
GAGATGTGGCTGGCGCGCAAACGGGCGGAGTTGCCGCGGCCGATCGCGCCCGACCGCGCGCGGCTGCGCAAGATCGCGAGTTCCTACGTGCTGCTCGAGACCAAGCTTCATCCCAACCGGCTCGAGATGGATTCACCCATCCGGCGCAACGCGCTGGGCGACCTCTACGAGTTCATCCGCAAGGTCGAACGCGGGGAATAGCCGGCCGGCGGAAACCCGGCGGGCCGCCGATCGCGTCCCCCGGCACCGTGAGCCGTCCCGGTTGCGGGCAAAACACCGACACAAACGCAAGGATTGCGTCAAGCCCGCGGCTCGCAGCCGCAGCACTGCTGCGCGCCGTCTCGCATTGCTAAAGTCATACGCGCGCCCAATGGCGAAGATGTCGGATCGGAATGGCTGATTATACCGGCGAACAAATTGAAGTTCTTAAAGGGCTTGAGGCAGTACGCAAGCGTCCCGGGATGTACATCGGTAACACGAGCGATCGCGGTCTGCATCAGCTGGTGTACGAAGCCGTCGACAACGCGGTCGACGAAGCGCTAGCGGGCTGCGCGACCAAGATCACGGTCGTGTTGGGCCGCGACGGGACGTGCTCGGTCGAGGATGACGGCCGCGGAATTCCGGTCGACGTCATGGCCGAAGAAGGGCTGCCTGCCGTCGAGGTGGTCATGACGATCCTGCACGCCGGCGGCAAATTCGGCAAGGGCGGCTACAAGGTTTCGGGGGGCCTGCACGGCGTCGGGATCTCGGTGGTCAACGCGCTGTCCGAAACGATGGTGACGCGCGTCAAGCGCGACGGTTATCTGTACGAGATTCGTTTCGAGCGCGGCGTGACGTCGCAAAAGCTCAAGCGTCTGCAGCGCAGCGAAGGCACCGGCACTTTTCAGCTTTTCAAACCCGATCCCGAAGTATTCGAGACGCTCGAGTTTTCGTGGAACACACTCGAGAAACGGCTGCGTGAGCTGGCGTTTCTCAATCGCGGACTGCACATCACGCTTTTCGACGAACGCGGTGAGGAGCGCAAAGAGAAAGCGTATTTGTACGAAGGCGGGATCGTTTCGTTCGTCGAGTGGCTCAACGACAATAAAGACGCGCTGACGCCGGTCATCTCGACCAACGGCGAGCGCGACGACGTCGTCGTCGAGTGCGCGCTGCAGTGGACCGACGGTTATAACGAAGTCGTGTATTCGTATGCCAACAACATCAACACGATTGAAGGCGGCATGCATCTCACCGGTTTTCGAACAGCCGTATCCAATCAGGTCAACACCTACGCGCGCAAGCGCGGGATGCTCAAAGACAACGACGCGAATCTTTCGACCGACGACTGCATGGAAGGTCTGACGGCGATCGTCTCGGTGAAACTGCAAGAGCCGCAATTCGAGGGTCAAACCAAGACCAAGCTCGGCAATGCGAAGATTCGTCCGATCGTCTACAACCTCGTTCAAGAACGGCTCGAGTTCTTTCTCGAGGAGAACCCGAAGTTCGCGCGGACGATCGTCGAGAAGTGCATGCAGGCATCACGGGCGCGCGAAGCCGCGAAGAAAGCGCGCGATCTCTCGCGCCGCAAGAACGCGCTCGACGGAAGCGGACTGCCCGGAAAACTCGTTGATTGCAAGAACCAAGATCCGCGCTTATCCGAACTGTTCTTGGTGGAAGGCGATTCCGCCGGAGGAACCGCCAAGGGCGGACGCGATCCCAATACACAGGCGATCCTGCCCTTGCGCGGCAAAATTCTCAACGTCGAAAAAGCCCGGCTCGACAAAGTTCTGTCGAATGAAGAGATCCGAACGATGATCACGGCGTTGGGCACCGGCTTCGGCGATGAGTTCAACATCGACAAAGCGCGGTATCACAAGATCATCATCATGACGGACGCCGACGTCGACGGGTCACACATTCGCACCCTGTTGCTGACGTTTTTCTACCGCCAAATGAAACAGCTCGTGGAACGCGGTTACGTCTACATTGCGATGCCGCCCCTCTACGGCATCAAACGCGGAAAGCAGCAGTGGTACGCATTCGATGATGCCGAACTGGGTCGCATCTTCGGTGAGCGCGATCCCAAAGAGTTCCAAGTTCAGCAGTACAAAGGGTTGGGCGAAATGGACGCGCAGCAACTTGCGGAGACCACGATGGAATCGGGGACTCGCCGGCTCAAACAAGTGAATCTGGAAGAAGCCAGCGAGGACGCCGAACGGATGTTCACGACGCTTATGGGCGACAAAGTCGAACCGCGCAAAGAGTTCATCCAAGCCTACGCGCGCACCGTCAAGAACCTCGATCTTTAGATGGCTCCGATGAACTCGCCGCGCCGGAGGCGGCCGGCCCCGGCCCGGACGGCAGCCCTCAGCGTTTTCCAAGGAGTAACGTGCGCTCTTTCGCGTTAAGCGCAGAAGATGAAGACCGGCCGCCGCGATCGTCCGGATACCGCCGCGCGGATCTCGCCTAGCGCGCCCGAAGCGCTCCCGGCACGGAAGCCGCCTCTGCGGCGCTTGGCGCTCGGCGGAGTGCTCTTGGTCGTGCTCGCGCTGACGGGGTTCGCGGCCCGGCACGCCATCATCGGCTTCGCGCTCACCCGCGGCTTGCCGATCTTTTTGGGCGACCGGGTGCAGATCGGGTCGTTTCGCATGGGGTTTACGGGCAGCGTCTTCACCGACGTGCGGGTGACCACGCGAAATGGCGATCCGCTTCTCCAGGCTCGGGAAATCGCGATCAGGTACTCGCCGGCCGCCTTGACCGCGCGGACGCGCCGGTTCGGCATTTCGGCCCTCGACCTCGACGGGCTGGTGTTTGCGCTCGTTCGACGGGCCGACGGCAGCTATAACGTCGGCTCGGGCTCGGGCTCGGGCGGCGGCGGAGGGGGCGAGCCGCAACGGGAAACCCTCGCCCCGAGCACGCCCTGGGATCTCGCGCTCCACATTCGCGACGGTGAGATTCGGTTGATCGATCGCGCCCCCGTCGCGGACGATTTGGGCGAACAGCGAATCGTCAAGCTCGACCTCGACGCGCGCATCCGCTCGGATCGGCGGTCCCGCGCCAAGGGCTCGGCTCGCCTTTTGGGGCGTCAAACCGAGCAGTCCCCGCTCTCGGCATGGCCGGTGACGCTCGGCGGCATCGTCGACTTCTCGCGCGGGGTGGCCGACCTGCGGCTGTCCGCGGCCCGGCTTCCCGTTCGCGGCGCGCTGGGATTTTTGCAGCACAGCCCGGCCGTTCGCGTCGATGACGGTGTGCTGCACGACGTCAGGATCCACGTCTACGCATTGGATATCACCGCCGGTCGGCCGGTCGATCTCCACGTCGGCGGCGCTGCCGATCTCAGCGGGGGACGCCTGGCGATCGCGGCGCTGCGCAAACCGGTGCGCGACATGCGCGGGCGCCTGACGCTCACCGACGACGGGGTTTGGGCGACGCGGCTCGATGCGACGCTGGGCGGAATTCCGGTGGCCGCTCGCGGCGGCGCTTTCGATCGGCTCGATCCGACGCTGCGTTTGGGGGTCCGGGCCGACACCGATCTGCACGATTTGCGCGCAATCTTCGCGTTCTCTCGGCAGCAGCCGGTCAGCGGTGCGGTTCACGTCGAGACGCTGCTCGAAGCACCCGTCACGAATCTGCTCATCCGCTCCGCCCTGCGCGTCCCGCACGGCAGTTATGGCCGGGTGCCGCTCGCCGCGGTCAACGGCCGCGTGGACTACCACGCCGGCAGCGTGGTTCTGGACGGCATTCGCGGGCGCTACGGAGCGACCGACGTCGGGGTTGGAGCGCGGTTCTTGCTGGGCGGGCCGGCGCTGGATTCGGCGATCGTCGCCTCCGCGCGCGGTCCGGGGCGCCGCATCCCGTTCGGCGAGAACCTCGCGCCCGAGGCAACGATCGACGCGCTCGCGCTCATTAGCGGCGGTCCGGCCGGCTACCGGGCTCGCGGCGCGCTCGGCGTGCGGAGCCCGGACGTCACCGGCAACGGGATGTTCGCCGTCGACGAAAGCGGCGTCGGTGAGTTCGGCCCCTTCGCCCTTGAACGGCGGGATGGTTCCTCGCTCATCGGCGCATTGCGGCTTGAGCGCCCGACGTCCCAGGCCGCGGCCTGGATTTCGGCTCGCGGCTACCGGGTGGGGGTACCGACGGTCGCCTCGCGGTTCGAAGGGATCAACGTACCCGCTTTTCCACCCGTCGCCGGGGTCATCGACGGTGAAGCTGCCGGGGGCGGAACCCCGGCTGCCTTCGCCGTGGCGGGGGATCTGCGCGGGCGTGACTTGCGGGTCGCCGGTGCACAGCTGGGCACCGGACACACGGTGCTGGGTGGCACGCTCGACGACTTGCTGCTCGAGTCACTCGTCACCGACGGTCCGGTCGGTCGGTTTAGCGGGACGGGAGCGGTGTCGCGCAGCACCTTCGCGTTGCGCGGAGACTACGACGGCTCGCTCGAACGGCTCGTCCCGTTTACCGGCCGGCAGCAAGCCCACGGCGCCGTCCGCGGCCGCATCTTGGCGACGGTGGCCGACGGCAACGTGACCGTCCAATCGCCGGGCGCCGCGCTCGCCGGCGGGAGTATCCGCGGCGTGGCGCTCGATTCGGTTGCCGGCACGGTCGCGGTCCGGGGGAAGACCTTTCATTTGCTCACCGCCCAGGGCGGCATCGCCGGGCGGCGGGCGGTCGCCGCGGAATCCCATGGAACCGTCGCCGTTTCGGCGCCCGACATCCCGTCGTCGGCCTTCCGGGGAACCGGAATTCCGCTCGATGCCGGAAACGTCTCGGCCTACGGAAACGCCGATCTCCGCGGCGGCACGCCCCGTTTCGCGGGAACGGTCGCGGTCGCCGATGGGCGCGCTCACGGCTATTCGGTGGCCGGCGATGCGCAGATCGACCTCGCGGGCGCGCGGGCGCGGATTTGGGCGGCGACCGGAGCGCTGGGCTCGACGTACGGGTCACTCGGCGGTTCGATCGCCGGAATCGGCGCGGGCGGCCTGCGGTACGACCTCGCGGCGCGCGTCCCGCTGGGCGACATGGATCTGCTCCGGCGCGACCTCAAGCTGCCGGTGCGCCATCTCGCCGGCACGTTCGGGGCGAATTTGCACGTTCACGGCGGCGGCGCCCGCCCGTTCGTCGACGGACGGGTGGCATCACCCGAAGGGATGTTCAACGGGCTTGCTTTTCGCGCGGCCGCCGCGCGCATTTCGCTCGATGCTTCGGGGATCACGGCGCGCGACGGCACGCTGACCGTCGGAACGACGACCGCGGCGATCGCCGCCAGCGCCGCAGGCGGAGCCTTCGGCCTAGCCGCGCACTCGGCGGCGGTCGACTTGGCGGATTTCAACGATTTCTTCGATACCGACGGCATGCTCGCGGGACGGGGCGCCGTCGACGTGTCCGTCACGACCTACGGACGGCGGCTGCGCTCGAGCGGCAACGTCGCTCTGCGGAGCCTGCGCTACGCCGCCTTTGGGTTGGGGTCGGCGAGTGCGGTCTGGCAAACGCGCGGTGCGACGATCGCGGGTCGCGGGAGCTTGCACAGCACGGCCGGTACACTGGAAGGGAGCGCGACCGTCACGCCGGGCGACGGCGGCGATCCGCGCCGGGCCCTGGCGACCGCGACCTACCACGCACGTTCGACATTCTCGGGCATCGACTTGGGCACATGGCTGCCGGCCGCGGGTTTCGCCATCCCCGTCCGCGGTCGCGTCGACGCGCGTTTCGGGCTCTCGGGGCGGCTGCCGCAACTCGCCCTGGACGCCGACGCGACGCTCACGGATGCGACGGTCGACGGTTTCGCGGTCGGCGCCGCGCATTTGCGCGGCGGCCTGCGCGGCTCGCGAATCGACGTGCAGTCCAGCGACGCCGACCTCGGTTTCGCCCGCCTGGCAGGTAGCGGCCGGCTCGGCCTCGCCCCGGGCGATCCGTTGGCGTTCGATCTGCGACTGACTAGCGACGATGCGGGGCGAGCGGCCCGCGCCTTCGTGCCCGCGACCAGCGGGCTCGATCTAGCCGGCGCGCTGGACGCCGACATTCGCGTCGGCGGGACGCGCGGCAAGCCCAAGTTCGAGGGCGGTTTCGATTTGCGCGGCGCACGCTACGGAGGCTTCGTCGTCCCGCGCGCGATCGGGGCACTCGCGCTGGCGGGCCGAAGTGTCGAACTGCGTGACGTCGATATCGAATTCGAGCGCGGGCAGGCCTTCGTCGCGGGAGCACTTCCGCTCCAGCTTCGACCGCTGGGCGTCGGGCCGCCGCGCGCCCCCGTCTCGTTCGACGTCACCGCCCGGGGTTTGGACTTGGCCCAGTTCGCGGCGCTCCTTCCCAAGGGCACGAAGCTCGGCGGCAACGTCGACGGCCGTTTCGGCGTCGAAGGCACCGTCGAGCGTCCGCGGCTGTTCGGCTCGCTGGCCATCAACGACGGGTCGTATACGTCGCCCTTCGAGCGCGCGCCGATCGAACGCGTCGGCGCGAACCTGCGCTTTGCCGGGAGCAGCGTCGCATTACAGGCCTTCCATGCCGACGTCGGCGGCGGCACGCTGGACGCCGGCGGCGTCCTCATGTTGCCGCTGGGAAATCGGACGAGCGTCGCCTATCGGGCGTCGGTGACCGCGAAAGCCGCTAGGCTCGACTTCCCAGCCTACGGCCGGGGAACGATCGACGGCAGCCTAGCGGTCACCGGCGGCGGCGTTGCGCCGCTTGTCAGCGGAAACGTCGCGCTGCGCAATGCGGTGATCCCGGTCTCGGCCGTGTATGGGGGCGGAGGCGGATCGGCCGCCGCCGGTCCGGGGGGGCCGAGCCTGCCGTGGAACCCGACGTACCGGATTCACGCAATCGCCGCGGACAACGTGCGCGTCCGCAATGCGATCGTCGACATCGGGGTCAAAGGGGCGGTCGACGTGGGCGGCTCGCTGCGCGCGCCGCGGCTGGCAGGCGGCTTCACGGCGACGGACGGCTCCATTTCGAGCTACAACCACGTGTTCCGCATCGTCAACGCGGCGGTTGCGTTCAACCCCTCCGACGGCCTGATCCCGACCGTGGAGGCGCGAGCGATGTCGCGGGTCAGCAATCCCGATCCCGATCCCAGCCGCAACATTGCCGGCAGCGCGAACATCATCGTCACCGTCAGGGGCACCGCCGACGCCGACAGCAACAATCTTCAAGTGACCTACTCATCGGACCCCGCGTATTCGCAAGAGCAGATCATCGGCTTGCTGTTGGATGTGCCGGCGCTGCTGGGGGCGGTCAACTTCAACCTGAACGCCGGGCCGGGCTCGCCGCTGCTGCGGGGCGCGCCCGGGGAGACCAACGCGCTGCTCCCGCCGGGCGTCACGCCCGAACAAGTCAGCGCGATCTCGTTCAACCAAGAAGTCTTCTCATTGCTCAACGGGCAGTTCACCCAGCGGGCGTTGACACCCGTCGAGCGCGTCTTCGAGAAAACGCTCGGTCTGTCGGACGTTGAATTCACCGTCGACTACGGGGGCGGGATCGGCTACTCGCTCCGGCGGCAGATCGGCAAACGCGATTTTTACGCCTTTTTGAGCCAGACGGTAAGCTATCCCGAACGCTCGAACGTCGGCTTCGAGCTGGAGCCCAAGCCGTTCGAGACCATCAATTTCAGCTATTACGCCCAAAATGGTGTGACGTCGCTCATCACCAACGCGACCCCCGGCCAAGAGCTCTTCACCTCGACGAGGCGCTTGACGAGCGTGCAGCCGCTGGGTAACCGCTCGGGCTTCTCGCTCAACTTGAATCGGCGCTTCTAAAACGGGCGTTTCGGGCTGCGCTCACAAGGCGGTCACAGACCAATCGTGTAAATTCGGGCGCGGGAACGCGGCTCGGGATTTGCGCGTTACTCCCACGACGCGTCGCGAACCGCAAGGCTCGCGCGCGATGCGATTTACCGGGGCAGACGTTTCGCCGAGCGCGGGTCCGAGCTTGCGGGCTGCCGGTGCCGGTATGTCGGGCCGAAAGCTCGCCGGCCGCGTCCGGCATGCGTCGCGCCGGCGAACCGGCGCGACGGCGTAATTTCCCGAATAAGGACGTAACAGCTTGTTCGATTGGTCTGGTCGCGCGCAACGCATCGCGCTGACGGCGCTGATTTTCCTGGGCATCGTGATGCCCCCCGCGCTCTCGCAGACGCAGGCCCCGACCGTCGTCTCCGTGTCGGTCACCGGAAACGCCCATATCGCCACGGACCGGATCCTCGCCGTCGTCAAGACGAAAGTCGGCGATCCGTTCAATCCCGCCGTCGTGCAGGAGGACCTGCGGTCGATCAACGACCTCGGCTTCTTCTCGGATCAGGCGCCGCCGGTGATCAAGCAGCGCCCCGAGGGGGTCGCGATCACCTTTCGGGTCATTGAAAACCCGGTGGTCACGCGGATCAACTTCACGGGCAACGCGCACGTCCCCGCCGATACGCTGCTCGCACTCATGGATACCGCCGTCGGCCAGGTCTTCAATCTCAAGACCTACCAGCAAGACGTGCTCAAGATCAATTCCTATTACGACAAGATCGGTTACGGCGGCCAGGTGCCGACGCACGTCGCCGACGTGAACATCGATCCCCAAGGCGTCCTCGCGCTGACGATTCGCGAAGGGCTCGTCGTTCGCAACGTGCTCATCTCCGAACCGCCGGTCGGAGATCCGCTGCTGAGCCCCAACCTCATCCGTTCGGTGCTGCTGACCAAACCGGGTACGCCGTACTCCGAAGACCAGCGCGACAAAGACGTCGACCGGCTCAAGGATCTCTACAAACAGTACGATTTACAGATCGGCGATTTCGAAGCCGGCATCGACCAGTCGAGCATCGACCTCAAGGCCGGGACGGCCGACGTTCGCTACACCATCTCGGTCATGCGCGTCGGCGCCGTCGAGATCACCGGCAACACGATCACCCACGACGACGTGATCCGGCGCGAGTTGCGCCTACGCCCGGGCATGCTGATCACCGATTCGGGCGTGCGCCGGGATTACGATCGGCTCAACAACCTGGGCTTCTTCGAGAAAGTCGAGCTCAACGACAAGCCGGGGCCCGATCCCTCGAAGCCCGCTCTGCATACGCTGGACTGGCAAGTCAAGGAACAGCGCACGGGCACGGCACAGATCGGTGCCGGCTATTCGGGCGGTCTGACCGGCACCGGCTTGACCGGCACCCTCTCGTACTCGCAAAACAACATCAACGGAACCGGCAACGGCGGTTCGATCAAGCTCGAGCGCGGCGCGCGCATCGCGGACGCCTCGATCTCGGCGACGATTCCGTATTTCGGCAAGACCGAGCAATCGCAGAAGTACAGTCTGGGCGGCACGATCTTCACGAACTCGCAGACCAACTACTATCCGGTCTACGCGGTGCCGACCCCGACCCCGGCGCCCCTCGCGACGGCGGTCCCGTCCAACGCGCCGGTCGAAGTGTCGATTCTCCCGCCGGCGACGGCCAACACGACGGCGACGCAAATCAGCGGCATCGCGGCCACGTACGAAGCGCGTTCGACCGGCATCAATCTGACCACCGGGCGCCGGCTCAACGATGTCTTACGGGCATCGCTGGGCCTCAACGTTTCGACGGTCGAGTCGCAAGCCGAAGTTCCTTCGCCGTACTTCTTCGGCTCGTCGAACGACACGTCGCTCGTCGGCAGCGCCTGCGCCTCGGGGACCTCGATCTTGTCGGCGTCGTGCCAGGACACGTCGGCGCTCGGCATCGCGGCGCCGTCGCTGGCGGTGACGCAAGCCGGCAAGAACTACGCGCTGCATTCGATCTCGCTCGGTTTCGGGGTCGACAATCGCGACGACGTCTTCAACCCGCGGCGCGGCGTCAACGCGACCATATCGGACGAGATCAGCGCCAAGGCGTTCGGCTCGGCGTTCATCTACGATCAGTATGTCCTGGACGTGGCGAAGTTCTTCCCCGTCGGGCGCAACTCGACGTTCGGCCTGCATTTCCGCGGCGGCACCTCGACGGGCGCGATCCCGACCAACAAGATCTTCACCTTCTCGGATCAGGACCTGCGCGGGTATACCGACGTCTTCTATGGAACCGATGAGGCGCTCTTCCAAACCGAGCTCCGCGTGCCGCTCACGTCGGACCGTAAATTCTCCGTGGTCGGCTTCGTCGACAGTGGCGGAACCCGTATCCGCGGTGCGACGGCCGGCGTCGACACGAATGGGAACCTCGTCAACTACGCCAATTTCATTTTCCACAGCGACGTCGGGATCGGGCTCCGCTTCGACGTTCCGCAGTTGGGCCTGCGGACGATCCGGCTCGATTTTGCGAAAGGTTCGCAAGGCACCCACACCGCTTTTGGTATCGGCCAGAGTTTCTAGCATGATCACGCGCATTGTTTTTGGCGGCAAGGCGGCCTTACTCGCCGCCGCCGCTGCCGTCGCCCTTCTGGGAGCGCCCGCGGCGCTGGCCGCCGACGTCACCGACATCGGATACGTCGATCAGGGCGCGCTCGCCGCGCTGCCGAGCTTTCAAAGCGCGAACCGCCAATTCAACGACTTCGGCCGTCGCCTGCAGAGCGAATATCTCGGCCGTGCCAAGCATGCCGGCCAGTCTCAGCAAGCCCAGCTTGCGCAAGAATTCCAAAGCCGCATGGCCCAGGAGCAGCAGCGTCTGATTGGTCCGCTGTTGAGCAAAGCGCAGGTCGCGATCGCATCGGTCGCCTCGAGCAAGAATTTATCGGTCGTCGTCGACAAGCGGATCGTCGTTTTCGGCGGAACGGACATCACCGGGAACGTGCGCGATCTGTTGACCAGTCCGGGCGACCCGGTGCCGCCGGCCTCGACCCCCGGACCTTCGACGGTCGGCTTTGTCGATCAGCGCGCGATCGACGACCTCGCGAAGGTGAAAGCCGTTCAGGAAGACTTCGCCAAGTTCAAGGCCGACGAGGAGAAGGCGGCGCAGGCAAAACTCAAGACGGCCAAGACCGACGCCGACCGCCAAGCGATCTTCGCCGATTATAAGAAGACGCTCGATGCGAAGTCCGACCAGCTCATCAAGCCCGTCGTCGATCAAACGCGCGGCGTGATCGGCGACGTCGCGAAGAAAAAAGGCCTAACGCTGGTCATCGACCGCGGCAATATCATCTACGGCGGTCAAGACATCACGTCCGATGTGACGGCGGCGCTCAAATAAGCGCAGCTTCTGGCCGCCGGGCGGCGGTTGGCGCCGTCGCCGTCTTGGTTCTCGGGTCGCTTGCGGCGTGCGCCAAGCCTGCGGTCACCGTCCCCGCGTCGAGTATCAGCAGCGGCGGGACGGTCGGCTACGTGCGCATGGCCGATCTGGTCAAGCATCATCCGCTCTACTCGCAGCTCACCGGCTACGATGACAGCATCGCGGCGCTCAATCTGCGCGCCGTCGTTCCCGAGGTGGCCAAACCCGACGCCGCGATCGTCAAAGCCGAGGCCGCGCTGCAGACCGAGCTCAACGCCGCCGCCGAGCACACGCGCCGGCTGTTGGCGCAGAAGTCCGCCGCGTATGCGGCGCGCGAGCAGGCGGCGATCACGCTCGCGCTGCGCGCTCCCGCCGGAGGGGCCCCCTCGGCCGCGCAAATCGTGCAACAAATCAACCGCACCGCGCGCAGCCAGTCTGCAAACGTTGCCGCGCAGGCGAATCGCGACTTCGAAAGCTATCGCAAAACACTCGTCGCGCAAGACGACGGCGAGCTGCGCGCGGCGCAAAAGACGCTGGCGGACCGAGCCGGTCGGCAGTTTCGCGCCAAGCAAGACGAATTGCAAGCCAAAGAGTCGGCCTTGTCGCTGGCCCAGGCAAACCATGATGCGCCGACGCGGCTCTCGCTGCGCACGCGGCTCTCGAGCTTGGCGCTCGACGACACCCAACGCGACGCGGTGCGCGCTGGGCTCGCGGCGCTCGACCGCGGCGAAGCCGACGCTCTCGCCGCGCTCAAGAACCGCGACTCGCAGACGCTCGCGACCTTGGCCGCTCAATTGCGCGCCGACGTGCAGCGGGAGATGCAAGCCAAGGTCAACGAGATTCACGGCCGTTCCGTGGCCAAGCTCGCGCTGCGCGAGCAGGACATCCGCAAACAGTTCGGCGGTCCGCTGGCGGCCGCCGCGCTTCCCGGTGCGAACGTCGCGGCGGCAAAAGCGGCCAATCTGTCGCCGCAACTGCGGACGACGATCGAGGCCCTACACGACAATTACCAAAAGCAATTCAACCGCGACGCCAAATCGACGATCGACGACTTTGCCCGCACGCGCGATGATCTGCGCCGGCGCTACGAGCAATTGCGCGGAATCGACGCCTCGGCGCAGAGCGGTGCCGCTGCGCAGATCGCCAGCCTGACGAAAAAACGGGCCGACCTGTACGGGCAGATGGTCGCGCAGATCGGCCGAGAAGTACGGTTGCTGGCGCAGGCGCGCGGGATTTCGGTCGTGGTCACCGACCCGGTCGCGAATGCCGGCGGGGTCGATCTCACGTCCGACGCGATGAAAGATCTCGAAAGCCTCCATGAATGAAAGAGAGCCGATTTCCCGTGCGTAGCCTCCTTTTCGCCGCTCAAGTGTCCCGACTCAGAAATAGGATGACACAAAGCGGGCTGGATCTTCGTTCGCGGCGAGGCGCGAAGAGGGAGCAACGCCGTAGCGTTGTGACCGATGAGCAACGAAGCAGCGGACGAAGAGCCGGTCCGCGACCGTCATTCTATTTCTGGGTCGGGACTCTGGGTTTGACGTTGGCCGCGGGATGTTCGCCGCCGGCTCCCAAGCCGACGATCGGTCTGATCGATACCGCGCGCATCACCGGCAACTGGCCGAAATTTCAAAACTATCAGAACCAGATCGCCGCCGACGAAGCAGCGATCCAGCGCTCGAATTCGTCCAACGCGCAAAAGGCACAGCAGATCGCGCAACTGCAGCAGCGCTATGTCAGCGCGCAGCGCGAACTCACCGATGACGTGTCCAACGCCGCACAGCAGGTGGCCAAAGATCGCGGCTTGACGTATGTGCTCACGCGCCAATACGTCGGCTACGGCGGCGTCGACATCACGACGGACATCGAGAAGATTCTCAAGATCGACGAGAAAGCGACGCCGGCTCCATGAACGCCGGTGGGTTGGGAACGCTGGGGGTGCTGGCCGAGCGCATCAACGGCCGCGTCGTCGGCGATCCGGCGGTGGGCGTCGGACGATTGGCGGCGATCGACGATCTCGACGAGACGACGCTGACCTTCGCGACCGACGAACGCTATTTACGCCTCGCGCTGGGCTCGAAGGCGGCGGCGATCCTGACCGCGACCCAACTCGTCACCGAGGGGACGTCCTACGCGAAGCCGCTGCTGGTCGTCGCTTCGGTCCGCATCGCGCTCGCCGACTTGCTGGCGCTGCTCGAACCACCGCGACCCGCGCCCGGTATTCACCCCACGGCGGCGATCGACCCCAGCGCCGAATTGGGCCGCGACGTAACGATCGGCCCGCACGTCACCATCGGCCCGCGCGCGCGCATCGGCGACCGGACCGTCCTCGGCCCGGGTGTGGTCGTCGGCGCCGATGCGACGGTCGGCGACGACTGCATTTTCCATCCGCGCGCGGTGCTGCTCGACCGCTGCCGGGCCGGCAATCGCGTCGTGCTGCAGTCGGGCGCGACGATCGGCACCGACGGCTTCGGCTGGGCGTTCGTCGACGGCGCGCTGCGCAAAATTCCCCAGGTGGGTTCGGTGGAGTTGGGCGACGACGTGCAGATCGGGTCGAACACGTGTGTCGACCGCGCGCAGACCGGCGTGACCTCCGTGGGCGAAGGCACGAAGATCGACAATTTGTGTCAGATCGGTCACAACTGCCGGATCGGCAAGCACACCGCGATCGCCGGTATGAGCGGAATGGCAGGAACGACGATCGTCGGCGACTACGTTCAAGTCGGCGGTCAAGTCGCGTTCAAGGGTCACATCACGGTGGGTTCGCGCGTCGTCATCGCCGGCGCCAGCCACATCTGGGGCGATATCCCCGACGGGATGATGGTCAGCGGCCGGCCCGCGCGGGCGCATCGCGACGAACTCCGAGGACAGGCTTTGCTGCGCAAGCTTCCGAAGCTGTTTGCTCGGGTCGACGCGCTGGAAGGCTCGGTCGGCGACAACGCGGAGTAAGATTCTGCAATATCAAACGACGTTGCGCGACGCGATCGAATTCGCGGGCGTTGGTCTTCATACGGGTCTCCCGGGCCGCGTGCGGATTGCCCCGGCAAAGGCCGGGGCCGGTCTACGTTTCCGGCTCGATGACTGCGTCGAGTTCCCGGCCCGGGCCGACTACGTCATCGACACGCGGCGCGCGACGATGCTGGGCTTCGGCGACCGCACGGTGTCCACCGTCGAACATCTGCTGTCGGCGGTCTTGGGGATGGGAATCGATAACGCCCTCATCTGCGTCGACGGACCCGAGATCCCGGTTATGGACGGGAGCGCGAAGATTTTTGCCGACGCCATCGGGCAGGTGGGTTCGGTCCTTCAGCGCGAGCCGCGTCGGCGCTTCATCCCCACCGCCCCGCAGCTGTTCCGCGATGGCGACAAACTGCTCATCGTGGCGCCGGCGTCGACGTTCCGCATCCGCATGACCGTCGACTACGACGATCCGATCGGGGCGCAGTACCTCGACTTGGAGATCGATCCGGCCACCTACGCCGCGGAGGTCGCGCCCAACCGGACCTTCGGCTTCGAGCACGAGGTCCAGGCGCTGATCCGCCGCGGTCTCGCACAGGGCGGCACGCTCGACAACGCCGTCGTCTTCGGACCCGACGGCCCGCTCGCTCCATTGCGCTCAGCCGACGAACCGTGTCGCCACAAGATTCTCGATTTGGTTGGCGACTTCGCGCTGCTGGGCGCATATCCGCAATGCGAAGTCATCGCGATCAAGAGCGGACATAAACTTCATTGCATGGCCGTCCGCGAACTCCGTCCCGCCGGCGCGGCCGCGCGCGCAGCTGCCGTCGTTTCTCCATAACGCGGCCGGGAGACGAACGTGTCGACTTTTGACGTGCGCGAGATCATGAAGATCTTGCCGCACCGCTACCCGATGCTGCTCATCGACCGGATCACCGAGTTCGAGCCGATGAAGTACGCACGCGGCTACAAGAACGTCACGATCAACGAGCCGATGTTCGCGGGCCATTTCCCCGGCAACCCGGTCATGCCCGGCGTGTACATCATCGAAGCGATGGCCCAGGTCGGCGGAGTCGCGATTCTCGCCTCCGGCGACATGGCGCGCAAGATCCCGTATTTAGCGGGGATCGACCGGGCGAAATTTCGCCGGCCGGTCATTCCGGGCGACCAGCTCCTGATGGAAGCGACCGTGATGAAAACACGCTTGAATATCGGTTGGGTGTCGGTCGAATCAAAAGTGCACGGCAAACTCGTGTGTTCGGCCGAACTCTCGTTCTCGATCGCGGTCGATCCGTCGGCGTTCGCCAACGACGCCTCGATCCTTCATCAATGATCCACCCGACGGCGATCGTCCATCCCTCGGCGCGGGTCGCGCGCAGCGCGGAAATCGGGCCGTATTCGCTCGTCGGCGAACACGTCGCGATCGGCGAGGGTGCCAAGCTGCTCGCGCATGTCGTGATCAACGGACACACCACGATCGGTGAAGAGGCGACCGTGTATCCGTTCGCGTCGATCGGCGCGCCGTCGCAAGACCGCAAGGCGGCCGAGGAAGTCGCCTACACGACGATCGGCCCGCGCACCGTGGTGCGCGAATACGTGTCGATCCACCGTGCGACGGGTGAAGGGCAGACGACGTCGGTCGGCAGCGATTGTCTGCTGCTCGCGTACGTGCACATCGCCCACAACTGTGCGATCGGCGATTTCGTCACGATGTCGAATCTGGCGCAACTGGCCGGACACTGCACGGTCGACGATCATGCCGTGATCGGTGGGATGGCGGGCGTGCACCAGTTCGTGCGCGTCGGCCAGCACGCGTTCGTGGGCGGCTACACCAAAGTGGTGCGTGACGTCCCGCCGTATTTTCTCATCGAAGGCAACCCGGCCGAAGTCTACGGCCTCAACAGCGTCGGACTGCGCCGTCATGGGTTCGACTCCGAGGCGTTGCACGAACTCAAGGAAGCCTACAAAACGATCTACCGGTCGGACCGCAATCTCTCGCAAGCGATCGCGTCGCTGCGCGAGACGGTCGCGACCGACGAAGGCCGGGCGCTGCTCGCGTTCCTCGAGGCCGACAGCAATCGCGGGATCATGAAATAAACTTGCCATGCGCATCTTCCTGAGCACCGGCGAAGCGTCGGGCGAACTGCTCGCCGCCGACTTGCTCGGTGCGATGCGCGCGCGCGGAGCGACCTTCGATGCCGAAGGGATCGGCGACGTGCGGCTGGAGAACGCCGGCGTGCGGCTCTGGCACCGGACACGCGGCTGGGCGTCGCTGGGCCCGATCGACGCGCTGCGGAAAATCCCCGGTTTGCTCGCGATCATGTGGGCGACCGCATTGCGTTTGGCGCGGCGGCCGCCCGATCTCGTCGTGCTCGTCGACTTCGGCGCGTTCAACGTCCGGCTAGCCAAATCGCTGCGGCATTTCGGCTCGCGCGTTCCGATTTTGTACTACTTCCCGCCCGCGGCGTGGCTGGACAACGCGCAGCGCGCGCGCGACGTCGCCGCCGCGACCGAAGCGCTCACGGCCTTCACCCATCAGCGCGACTTCTACCGTTCGCTGGGGTTGCCGATCGGCTACGTCGGACATCCGCTGGGTTCGACGATCGCGGCGCGCCCGCCGCGCCTTCCCGCTCCGCCCGGCGGCGGAATCGTCGCCTTGCTGCCCGGCAGCCGCCGCGGCGAGATCGACCGCCACACGCCGCGCCTGCTCGACGCGCTGGCCGTCATGCGCTTGAAGCGGCCCGAGATCGCCGCAACGCTCGTCGCGGTCGACGACGACGCGCAGCGCGCGTTCGAAGCGCTGCTGATGCTGCGCAGTCCGCAGCCGGTCACGATCGTGCGCGACGCGCGCGCGGCGCTCGCCGGAGCGGACGTCGCGGCGATCGCCTCGGGGACCGCGGTCCTCGAAGCGGCGCTCGTGCAAACGCCGGCGGTCGCGCTGTACGTGTTGTCCGAAGCGCAGGCGAAGATCGCGCGGCGCGTCTACAAAGGCACGTACGTCACACTGCCCAACCTCGTGACGAACGAGCCGATCGTGTCCGAACTTTTGCAGGAGAGCGCCACGCCCGACGCTTTGGCGGCGGCGCTGCTCGCGCTGCTGGACGATCCGGGGCCGCAGCTCGCGGCCTACGCGCGCGTGCGTGCGGCGTTGGGCGCTCCCGATGCGCTCGATCGCTGCGCGGCGTTCGCGCTCGACGTCGCCGGACGCTGATGCGTGCGCATCTATCACACCTCGGATCTGCACGATCATCGGCACATCGCCGCGCCGCTGCGGGCCCTGCGCGCACGTGTGCCGGGGCTGCTCGTCGATTGCGGCGATAGTCTGCGCGGCAGCCAAACGGTCTTCTACCGGCGCGAGCCGATCGTGAGCGAAATCGAAGCCGCCGGCTACGACGTCCAGGCGATGGGCAACCGCGAGTTTCACTATCTGTTCGCCGCGGTGCGCGCGCGGCTCGCGCTCATGCACTATCCGTTTGTGTGCGCGAATCTGATCGACACGTTCGGGCGCCCGCTGCCGTTCGTTCCGCAGCTCACGCTCGAACGGCACGACGCGGACGGCAGGCCGTGGACGTTCGTCTTCTTCGGGCTCCTCGTCCCGCAGTATCCCGTCGGCAGCTGGTGGGAACGCATCTTGGGCTGGAGGTTTTTGTCGCCGTATGCGGTTGCCGAACGCATCGCCGCAGCGACGCCGGCCGGCGTCACGCTCGTCGCGCTCTCGCACATCGGCTTGCGCGCCGACCGCGAACTCGCGCGGCGCGTTCCGCGCTTGGATCTCATTTTGGGCGGCCACAGCCACGACACGCTCGCACAGCCCGAATACGTCGGCGACGTGCCGATCGTGCATGCCGGTCCGTACGGCACGTTCGCCTCGCAGACGGATCTGGTTCGGGCCGGCGCGCGAGCGCGCATCGCCGCATTTTCGCTCGTTCCGCTCGCCTCGGCATGACCCCGGTTCTGTTCGTCACCAACGGCCACGGCGAAGCCGCGATCGCCGGCCGGATCGCGCGGGAGCTGCGCGAGCAGGGCGCTTTCGCCACGCATCACCTGGCCCTCGTCGGCAGCGGACACGGCGATGACGCGTTCGTCGACGTGGGTCCGCAGACGACAATGCCCAGCGGCGGGCTCGTCGCGATGGGGAACGTGCGCGCGTTCGCCGGCGACGTGCGAGCCGGATTTTTCGGGCTCGCGGCGCGGCAGTACCGGTTCCTTTCGGCCGCGCGCGAGCGTTATGCCGCCGTCGTCGCGGTCGGCGACGCCTACGCGCTGCTGTTCGCGCGCGTCGCGCGCCGGCCGACCGTCTTCGTCGGCACCGCGAAGAGCGTCCACGTCGCGCCGTACGGGCCGGTAGAGCGGCGCCTGCTGCGCACGGCGCGCCGGATTTTCGTGCGCGATCCCGCGACGGCCGCATTTCTGAACCGCCACGGCGTCGCCGCCGAAGCGCCCGGCAACGTCATCGTCGACCTCCTGGCCACCGAAGCGCGTGTCGATTGGCGGGGCGCGGACGAGCGGATCGCGTTGCTGCCCGGCTCGCGCGCGCGCGCGTACGAGGACGCCGTGCGACTGGCCGCCGTCGCGCGGCTGGTCGCGCGACGCGTCCCCGGAACCGCCGCCGTCATGTCGATCGCGCCCGGGTTGGATCCGGCGCGGTTTGCGCCTGCCCTTTCCGGCGAGCCGCCGATCGCGGCCTGGCGGGACGATCTTGGGGCGCTGTTCGCCGAGGCGACGCTCGCCCTTGGTCAGGCCGGAACGGCGAACGAGGCTGCCGCGGCCTGCGGCGTGCCCGTCGTGGCTTTCGAGTTCGACGGGGCGCGCAAGTCGGCATGGTATCGAATGCGCCAGACTCGGCTGCTGGGCGAAGCGCTCGCGGTCGTGCCCGGAGATCCCGAGCCGGCTGGCGCGGCGATCGCGGCGCTGCTCGGCGACGCGCCGCGGCGCGCACACATGTCCCGGGTCGGCCGGGAACGGATGGGGGCCGCCGGCGGAGCCGCGGCCATCGCGCAGGCGATCGTCGCGCTGACCGCACCGGCGCGATGATCGACCGCTTCGCGATCGCGTCGCTGGCGGCGATGTACGCGTTCTTTCCGCTCTACGGAACCTTCACCGCGTTCGCCCCGCACCCGCCGACCGCCCCGCTGGTCTCGCGCGGCATCGCGATCGGGATCGCCGCGGTGTTGCTGCTGGCCATGATCGGGGTCGTGGTCGGCGCCGTTCGACGCCGGCGCGAGCGACCGCCTGCGTTCCGGATCTGGCTGTGGGCGAACGTCGGGGCGACGTATCTCGGTGCCGTGTTGGGATTCGACCCGCCGGTCGGGATCGGCTTGGCGACCGTGATCGGCGGCATGGTCGCGGCGCACTTCACGCTCTTGGGCTACTATCGCGAGCGCGGGACGGCGCCCGCGGTCTACCTCGCGCTGCTGGGCTCGGGCTTGGCCGCCTCACTGGTGGCGATCGCGTTCATCGTGCTCAAGCGGCCGGCCGATCTGTACGCGTTCAATCATGGCCGCGCCGTCGGGCCGTTCTTGAACCCCAATGAATTTGCCGAGTACCTGCTCGTGTATCTCGGGGCGGCGGCTGGGCTTGCGATGGTCAAGCGCGGCAGCGGGATCGGCGCGTTCGCGACGCTGTGTACGATCGTGGGCGGGGTCGCGTTCGCCTTGACGTTCTCGCGCTGGGGCCTGGTGGCCGCGGGCATCGGCATCGCGGCCTTTGCGATCGCCGTGCGGCCGCGGCGCGGACTGGGGATCGCCGCCGGCACGTTCGCCGCAGCCCTCGCGCTCAATGTCGGCCTCGCCGCGACGCATCACGAACCGCAGGATACGTTCTCGCGCAGCGTCGCGTGGCAAGCCGGACTGGCGACCTGGCTCCACTTCCCGCTCACGGGGGTCGGCCCGCTGGCCTTCGAGCGGCTCTACCCGGTCATGCGCGCGCCGGACGCCCCGGGTCCGAACACGCCGATCGCCTTCGACCCGCACGATCTGCCGCTCTCGATCCTCGCCGAGACGGGACTCGTCGGGCTGGCCGCCTTTGTCGTGTCGCTCGGAACGTTTCTGGTTCGCTTGCCGGCACTCGCGCGCGGCGCGCCGGCGGAACACCGGACCCTCGCTTTTTCGTTATTCGCGGGAGTCGTCGCCGTGGCGGTGCACATGCTGTTGAACTCGGCCAGCATCGCCTTCGGACTCTTCATCCAATTCACCGCACTGGCGTTCGCGGCGGCAACTTGGGGTTTCGAGGGCCATGCTGCGTAAAATTCTCGTTTGTTTGAGCTGCGCGGCCCTTGCCGCTTGCGGCGGGCCGGCTTCGAACGCGGGTTCGAGCCCCGGGCCCTCGCCCACTTCGGCGAGCAGTTCGGGGCCGACCGCCGAGCCGGTCCACATCGAAACGAATAGCACCGGCGACAAGTACATCACGGTCGTGCAGCGCGTGAAGACCGGTGCGTCCCACGGGACGCGCATCGCCTACCAACTCCGGGCCGTGTCCTCGCAGGCCGATATCGTCGGGACGCAATCCGTCGTCACCTTCGAGCAGCCGCATATCACTTTCTACGACCACCAAGGCAAGAAGCTCATCGCCGACTCGCCACAGGCCAAGATAACGCAGCAAGATAAAAGCGTGCTCATGAGCGGCGGCGTTCACGCGCGCGCCGCCGACGGCAGCGTGCTCAGGTGCGACAGCCTGCGCTACGACGGCCGCACCGAAAAATTGCACGGGCAGGGCCACGTCACGCTGGCCGGCCCGAACGATCTTACCCTTACCGGCAACTATCTCGAAGGGGACGTCCGGCTCGACGACGTTCGCGTCGCCGAGCATCCGTTATGAGCGACCGTATCGTTCTCTCCAACCTGGTCAAACGCTACGGCAAACGGACCGTGGTCAACGGCGTCAGCGCCGACGTGAACCGCGGCGAAGTCGTCGGGCTGCTCGGTCCCAACGGCGCCGGCAAGACGACGACGTTCTACATGGTCGTCGGCCTCGTGCGCCCCGACGAAGGAGCCGTTCGGCTCGAACGCGACGGCACCGTGCGTGACATGACGCGTGCGCCGATGCACGAACGGGCGCGTGCCGGAATCGGCTATCTCGCTCAGGAGAATTCGATCTTCCGCAAGCTCTCCGTGGGCGACAACCTGCGCCTGATCTGGGAGATGAACGGCGTCAGCCACTTCGAGCAGGAGCGCCGGCTGCCCGAGCTGCTCGAGGAATTCGGCTTGTCGCGCTTCATCGACGCACGCGGCGATTCGCTCTCGGGCGGCGAGCGGCGGCGCGTCGAGATCGCCCGTGCGATCGCGACCGAACCGGCGTTTCTACTGCTCGACGAACCATTCACCGGGATCGATCCGATCGCCGTCGCCGATATCCAGGCGATGATCCGCCAGTTGCGCGACCGCGGGCTGGGCGTGCTCATTACCGACCATCAAGTTCGCGAGACGCTCGCCATCGTCGACCGGGCCTATATTCTCAACGACGGAAAGATCGAAGTTTCCGGCTCGGCTGATGATGTGCTCGCCTCGCCGGTTGCGCGGAAGTTCTATCTCGGCGAAGGGTTCCGGCTTTAGATGAGGCCGGTGGGCACGTGGGCGCCGGGCAGGGGTATGCCGGTTCCGGGGACGTTCGGATTTTCGCCCATCCTGGGCTTCGGCTCCGGTCATGACGCCCCAGAACCGGCATACCCCTGCCCGACACCCACGTGCGACGGTGGCTCACCCGTTCGGTTGGGTGCCGGCGACGGTTGGGGTGGTGCCGGGGTGTCGCGACCGGAGCCGAAGCCCAGGATGGTCGAGAGGCGGAGGCGCGCAAGTAGCATTTTCGCACGATGCGAAAATCCGAACGTCCCTGGCACCACCCCAACCGTCGCCGGCACTCAGCCGAACACCACCGACCCGCCAAAAACACGAGCGTCCCGCAACTCTAACCGAACCGTCGCCGACACTCAACCGAACGGGTGGGTCGGCAAGATTCGTGGGGCGCGGCGTGGCTAGTACCGTTACGTCGGTGGCGGTTCGGCCTGAGCCGTGGCGGATTAAAATTTTGGACCGGTATCTCGTTACCGAGCTGGCCGGGCCGTTTGTTTTTGGGTTGTCGACCTTTACGCTGATTTTCATCGCGACGCAGATCATTTCTATCGGCAAGCTGGTTTCTGAGGAGCATGCGCCGCTGGTGGCGGCGATCGAGTATTTTTTCTGGGACATGCCGCAGTTTCTGCTGTTTGTCATTCCGATGGCGATGCTGCTGGGGACGCTGCTCGCGATGCAGCGGTTGTCGGGCGACAGCGAGATCACCGCGATGAAGGCCGGCGGCGTCGGCATCATGCGCATCGTTTTGCCCTTGGCCGCCGTTGGATTAGCGGTCTCGCTGGTTTCGCTCGTGCTTCAGGAGGTCGTGGTTCCGCTCGCGAACGACCGTGCGGCGTACATCAAAACGGCGGTGATTCAGCATCTGAACCCAGTCGAGGGGAACTTGACCGTCGTCACGCCGCTGCCGTCGGGCGGAAAACAGATTACGATCGCGTCCGGGCTGGATGCCCAGACGCAATCGCTGCTCGGCGTGACGGTGGTGCAGCAGGATCGGGAGGGGAAACCCGGCACGATCATCTATGCCGACCGCGCGCGTTACGAGCCGCCGACGTGGAGCTTCATTAACGCGACGACGCACACGTTCAATCTCGACGGCAGCGTGACGACCGGGACCGAACCGCGCTTGAGCGTCGATATCGGCGAGAAACCAAACGAGATAGCCAAACACACCGTCAGCGGCGATCCCGAGCAGCAATCGCGCGCGGAGATCAAGGCCGCGCTGGGGTCGGGCGTGCTGTCGGCCCAACAGGTCAAGACGTATACGGCAAGCTATTCGGCCAAACTCGCACGGCCGTTCGCCGCGCTCGTGTTCACGCTCATCGCGGTCCCGTTTGGAGTTCGGCAGGCGCGCGGCGGCGGGCGCGGCCTGGGGTTCGGGCTCGCGCTGGTCATCATCTTCGTGTACTACGTCATTTCGACGTTGTTTTTGACGATCGGCAGCACCGCGACGTGGTTGGCCGGGATCGCCGCGTGGACGCCCAACGCCATTTTCACGCTGATCGGCTTGTCGCTGCTGCGGCAGTCGTCGCGGGTGTAGAGAATGGCGAATCTGCCCGGTATCGGCTTGGTGATCCTGATCATGCTCGTCGCCGGTCTGGTGGCGTATGTCGGCGACCGCGTCGGGCATCGGGTGGGACGCCGTCGGCTGACGATCTTCGGCTTGCGCCCCAGATATACGTCGACGATCTTCGCGGTCGGGACCGGGATGCTCATCGCGTTGACCGTCACGCTCATCGCACTGCTTCTGTCGTATGACGTGCGCACGGCGTTCTTTCGCTTGGACCAGCTCAACCGGGAGATCGATACGCTGCAGGCTCAGGCGCTCGAGCAGAGTTCGGAACTCGACAAGACGCGCAACGGAACGCTCGCGGTACCCAACCGGCAGCTCATCGCGAACATCGCTGCAACGCTGGATCCGACGGCGCCCGAAGACGAGCAGATTCGCCGGCTGTCGGCGTTTTTCGACGAGACGGTTACGCTTGCAAACGCGCAGCTCACCAAGCCGCCGTATCTGCTCAAAGCGTATCCGCACAAGTCGAGCGACCCCGAGATTCAAGCGCTGATCAAAAAAGAAGTGCAGACGATCGATAGCGGCGCGGTCGCGCAAGGCGGAAGCGGTCATCCGCCGGTGGTGCTGATCGTACCGGTTGCCGCGCAGAATCTGTTTCGCGGCGACCGCATCACGTTCTACTTCTCGCAGTACGCCGATCGCAAGCTGGCGTCCGCTGGCGACGTCTTGGCGTCGGTCGTCGTCGAGGGCGGCCAGCCGTTCAATCTCACCCCGCTCATCACCAACGCTTCCGTTGCGCTGGCGCGCCGCGGCATGCCGCCGCCGTTTCTGCAGAGCGCCGGCTATAACGCACCCCAGGTTCAGAGCGTGATCGCGCAGCTGACGCGGCTGCGCGGCAAATATCGCGTCTCGGCGAAGGCGTCGTTCGATCTGTATCCGCATTCCGGCGGCGTGGTGTACGATTTCAGTTTGTCTCCGGTGCACGCATGAAGATCTTGGGACTCGACCCGGGCACGCGCAAGTGCGGCTACGCGCTGCTCGACGATGCCGGTTCGCCGCCGTTGGTTTTGGGCATCGCGGCGCTCGCGCAGTTGCCCGCGGCCCTTGCGACGATCGTCGCGACGCATCCGATCGATATGGTCGCGCTGGGGCGCGGTACGAACAGCGCGCAGGTCGCGGAGATTTTGACGACGCTCGGTCTGCCGCACACGCTTGTCGACGAGCACGAGACGACGTTGCGCGCGCGCGGGCGCTTTTTCGCGGACCATCCGCCGCGCGGTTGGAAGCGCTTCGTCCCGCGCGGGATGCTGCTGCCCGATCGGCCGGTTGACGACTACGCGGCGTTGTTGATCGCGGAGCGCTATCTGACCGATAAATAAACGGGAGGAGTCGATGGGGACCGGTCGTATACCGCCTTCGCTGCGCTCCACACCCGGGCGTCTCTTCGTGCCTGCCAAGGCATCTCGTTACGGCTTGCGTGGGCGCGCGGTTACATTCGGGGAGTCATCATGAAGCCTCTCGCAACCTTGGTCCTCACGGCGAGCCTCGTGCTCGGCGCGTTGATGGCCATGGTTGGACCGGCGCCGGCCACCCCCTTCGCCGACGTGCCGGCGAATCATTGGGCGTATCAGGCGATTGCTTCGCTCGCTGCCGACGGCCTCGTCGAGGGCTATAGCGATGGGCAGTTCAAAGGCGATCGTCCGCTCACGCGTTACGAGATGGCCGTGCTGGTCGCACGCATCATCGCCAGAGTGCAAGCCAACGGCGCCGGTTACGCCTCGAAAGTCGACCTGGACAAGCTGCAGAAACTCATCGACGCGCTCAAGGATGAACTCGACTCGCTCGGCGTGCGGGTGACGAACGTCGAAGACGCGCTCGATGCGCTCGACAAGCGGACGAAACTTGCGCAGTCGCTCCAGCTGCACGGAGACCTATTCCACAACTTTAGCGAGCGCCAGTCGGTTACGTTTCCGCATACGGTTTCCAACGGCACGGGTGCCGCCCAGTCGTTGTACTACGGCGGCAATGTGCCGGCCGGCGAGGCGGCGACGGTCGACCCGTTCGTCGACGCATTCTTGCGCAGCCCCGAAAACAACAGTCCGCTCGATCAGGCCACGCTGGCCAACTACATTCGCTTCGACGACCGGATCAATCTCGCGTACACCGTCAACGAGAACCTCATGGTCTCGTTTCCGATTCACATTCTCAACTACGAGAGCGGTGACGCGTTCTCGAATGGCGCAAAGTACGACGTCCAGCCCGACATTCTGATCAACATCGCCAAATCCGGTAATCTCACCAACGTCTATCTGCGCTTCGGGGAACTCGACGATATGCGCTCGTCGCGCGTGGGACTCACGTATCGCGCGCCCGACCCGGCCGAACAAGGTCCGGGTTTCGAGTATCCTATTCAAAGCTATCAGAAGGGCGTGCAGGTTGGCGGGACGCTCAATGGTTTGACGGATTTGCAGCTCAACTTCAGCCGCATCGACGACACGCTGCTCAACACCCAAGTCAACGTGCTCGATCCCAGCGGCGAACTGGGGCTCACCAATTACTTCTACTATGTCAATCGTCCGCAGACGACATACGTTCAGCCGGGCGCGCCGGGCTCGGCGAGCGGCGCGTTGCAGTCGAACACGTTTGGCGCCGGGACGGCGCAGCTGGCGCAAGTCTACCTCGCGCAGAAGGCGCAGCTCGGCACGGTCTACGTCTCGCAATACGACGGTTCGACGTTCAACAACGCCGCGCTGCGAACCGGCGGCGTCGCCGGCGGACCCGCCGCGCCGCCGGCGTTTCTGTACAACGACAACTACAACGCGGTGGTCTTTTCGCCGCCGTTGGCACCCGGGTCGTCGGTCACGATCAGCTACGTCGGCTTGACGGTTTCGAACGAAGCGAACCCCGAGCGCTACAATCTCAATCTGCGCGTGAATCAGAAGATCAAGGGATTGCCGGGCGCGGAAGTGGGCTTATCGTTCAACCGGCTCTTCGATACCGACAGCGCGGCGACCCCGGCGGGTATCGTCAACGTCGGGCCGGTGGACGCGTCGGGTTACGGACTGGTCAGCGACTCGGTCCTCGGGCTCGACGCGCAAGTCCCGCTGCACTTCTTGCACCTCGCCGGCGACCGGTCGCAGTTTCCGACCTTGTATGGCGAGGTCGCGGGAAGCCGATTCACGCCCGACTATCGCAGCGTCGCGCCAAACTCCGGCTCCGCCGGCGTCGTCGGATTACGTTTGAAGTTTCATAGCGTCACCGCATCGGTGCAGTATCAGTCGGTCGGCGCGAATTACCTTGACGGCGCGCCGCTGCGCTACTTCGGCAATACGCCGCAACTGTTCAGTTACTATAACCAAAATTACTTCCCCGGATTTTTCGGTTTCGCGAACAATGTCGCGGTGAACGCGGCGTACGACGCGGTCAATGGGACGTGCGTCGGGGCTGATAAAAGCCGCTGCGCTTCACAGAACCCCAACCTGACCTTCATCTATCCGGTATTCAATCCGTTCGTCGCCGGCGGAGCGCAATTCTTTAGCGCCTTCGCCCCCAACAGCAGCGGCGTAACGCTCAATCTGAGCACGCCCGTGCGGATCGGCGGATTCAGCATCAATACGCGCCTGTTGGGTCAGCACCTGGGCGAAATCACGCCCGACTACTCGGCCACCCAATTCTATGCGCCGTACGTCGCCGGCGGTCTCGCCGCGAACACCAAACGGATGACGCTCGATAAGGTCGAGGCCGGCGCGCAGTTCAACGTGCCGGTGTTCCGGCGGACCGTCGGCGTCCATCTGTCGGGCGGGGTCGAACGATTGTCGCGCCCCGACCGCACCGCGCTCGACTATGTCCCGCTCAATCCGGCGACGCTGACGGAGACGGTCGGCGGCACGGGGATCGCGTTCTATCCCAACTACACCGACATGTATCACACGACCGTGGCCGCGGCCGCGTCGGTTCCGTTGACCAAAGACGTCGTCTTCGGCGCGAGCTACGACACGCAGGACTTCCATGGCGCTTATGGCACCACGCTGGGTCAAAACATCTCGGAGCGCAAAGACACCTACGTCGGTTCGATCACCTACAACATCCCGAAGACGACGAGTTCGGTGGCGTTCGCACTACGCAATTACCGCTACACCGACTTCACCTTGCCCTCGTTCAACACCACCGAAAACAAAGAGGACATCAACTTCGTCATCCGTTTCTGATCGCCGCACGATGCGATGCGCGCAGCGCTGATCGTTTGCGCCGCTGCGCTCGCCGTGGTGCTGGGCGGCGTGCAGTTCGCCTCGATGGCGCTCTACGGCGACCTCGCGCAGCCGTACGCGGTCCCGGCGCTTTTGGCGCCCACGGTCGGCGGCCTCTTGGCGCGACCGCTGCACTCGCCGCACGCTCCGGTGTTTTTGCGCGTCGCCTATGCGCAAGCGCTGGTGCATCGGGGCGACCTCGCCGCCGCGCAGGAGGTCGTCGCGCAGCTGCCCGCGAGTTCGCGGGTCGCGGACCTGCGGGGACAGCTCGCCGAAGGCGGCGGCGATGCCGCCGCGGCGGTCGAATGGTATGCGCGGGCGCGCGATTTCGAGCGGGCGCAGCGTTTGATCGATCTGTCCGCCGCGGCCGCCGGCGTCGGTGGGGCCGAGCAGCTCGAAGCACGCCTGGTCGCGGCGCTCGGCGACGACGCGGACGCCGGCGTTCGCGCGCGCGCGTTTTGGCGGCTCGGGCAACTCACGCAGGCCCGCGCCGCGGCTGCACTCACCGCGTCGCCGATGCCGGGCCGGCTCGCCCTCGAGCGTCGTGCGTTGGGCTGGTACGATCGGGCTTTGGCTTTGGCGCCCAACGAGGAAACGTATCTGCTGGCCGCCGGTGAGCAAGCGCTGACGCTGGGCGACAAAGCTGCGGCGCGCGGGTATTACGTCCGGGCGCTCGATGCGGTTCCCAACAGTGCCGAGGCCCGCGCCGGTCTGCAGCGCGCGACGGCACCATGATCGTCGCGGTCGATACGCAGCTTGCGGTCGGCACGGCCACGGGGATCGGGGTCTACGCCCGCGATCTCGCGGCCGCGCTGCGCGAACGCGGCGTGGACGTCCGCGAACTGCGCGCCGAGCGGCTCGATCCGTGGCGCTTCGATCGCCGCGTGCTGTGGGATCAAGTGCTGTTGCCGCTGGCGATCGGACGCAGCGACGCAACCGTCGTGCATGCCACGGGCGGAACGTTGCCGCTCGTCCGGCTGCGCGTGCCGGTCGTCGTGACCGTTCACGACATGGCTTGGCTGCGCGTGCAAGGTCACACCAAAACGTACGCGCGGGCGTATTTCGGGACCGCGATGCGGCGCGCGTACAGGTCGGCGGCAGCGGTGGTCGTCGATTCGCTGTTCTCGCGCGACGAGTATCTGGCGCTCAGCGGCGATCGGCGCGTTCCGCACGTGGTGTATCCGGGCGTGGACCGGCGTTACGCAGCGATCGTGCGCCGGCCCGATGCGGCTCCCTTCGCGCTCGTCGTTGGGACGGTCGAAGTTCGCAAGAACCTGCTCGGCGTGCTCGAGGCGGCGGCGGCGATACCGGAGTTGACGATCGTCGCGGTGGGACCACCGACGGCGTACGCCGACGTCGTGCGCGCACGCATCGAGGAGTTGGGGCTCGCGGCCCGGGTGACGCTGCGCGGCTACGTCGATCGCGCGACGCTCGACGATCTCTACGCGCGCGCGGCGCTCGCGCTGGTACCGTCTCGGTATGAGGGTTTCGGCTACGCCGTCGCCGAGGCGCGCTGCGCGGGTTTGCCGTTCGTGGCCGCGCGCGGTTCGTCGCTCACCGAGGTCGCGCAGTCGGCCGGTACGCTCGTCGATCCCGACGACGTCGCCGGTTGGATCGCGGCGATCGGCACGATCTTGAACGCCCGCGACGCGGCGCAAACCCGAGCCGAAGCGGACCGCCCCAGCGCCGTCGCGCGTTTCGACTGGTCGACGTCCGCCGCCGCCCTGACCGCCATCTACATCCAAGCATCAGGCTCGTAAGGAGCGACAGTCCCGCGGCTCGGCCCGCAGGGCCGAACGCCACGCGGCTCGGCCCGCAGGGCCGAACGCCACGCGGCTCGGCCCGCAGGGCCGAACGCCACGCGGCTCGGCCCGCAGGGCCGAACGCCACG
>Ga0182013_10001745_pt1 | contig 29305 bp, 22 predicted proteins | sample 612S2MmetaG_FD_120487 | JGI IMG/M metagenome (GOLD analysis project Ga0182013, IMG submission 120487) | Permafrost microbial communities from Stordalen Mire, Sweden - 612S2M metaG | ecosystem: Environmental > Terrestrial > Soil > Wetlands > Permafrost | place: Sweden: Stordalen | collected... | reverse complement strand
CGGACCTCGCGCTCGCCGTCGTACACCTCGCCCGTCGCGATCAGCTCGTAGCGCGGGTGGGAGAAGGTGCCGATCGTCGTGTCGAAGTCGTGGGTGTTCTCCGACTCCATGTGCTCCCGTACGAGCGCCTCGCGATGTTCTCGCAGCGCGCCCGCCGGTCAGCTTCCTGCTGCCGCCATGCGCGACTTGTAGCAGGCGGCGTGTCTACCCGCGCGCCCGGCGCCGTTCGCGCCGCATGCGGTTCAGCTCGCGGAGCTCCCGGACGGCCTCGTCGCGCCCACCGAGCGAAAGCCCGGGAGACTCGCCGAGCATCTCGGGCTCCAGGCGCCGGCGGACGAGCTCGCCCGCGATCGCGTCGGCACGCTCGGCTCCGGCGCCCTGACGCGAGCTGACCACGCGCACGGGCTCCTGATCCTGGATCAGCATTCCCACGCCGTCGTCCAGCGCCCAGCCGCCGCTCAGCTCCCCGCTCTTCACCGCGGCAAGCCAGACCGGCAGCCTCTCGGGCTCGCCGTCCGCATGGACCGTGAGCGAGCCCTTCACGACGCCCAGCCCGTCGATCACCTCCGGCGGTCCGCTGGAGCGAGTGACACCGCCCTGGAACCAGCACATCGCTCCTGCGCTGAGCCCGGCGAGCACCGTCCCGGATCTCCACGCCCTGATCAGCAGCGTGTCCAGGCCGTGAGCCCGCCAGAGGGCGAGCAGGTTACGCATGGAGCCGCCGCCCACGTAGATCACATCCTGTTCGGCGATCGTCTGCTCGAGCGAGCGCCTGGCCTCGCGCAGGCGGAAGAGCGACATGTGCTCGGGCACGCACAGCCGGCCGTGGAAGCGGGCTCTGAACGCGTCGATGTGCGAGGCGGTGTCGCCGGATGCCGTGGGCAGGAACAGGATCCGCGGTTCGCGCCGGCCGGCGAGCGACAGGACGAAGTCGTCGAGCAGCGGGTTGCCGGGCTCCATTGTGAAACCCCCACCGCCCATCACGAAGATCCGCCTGCGCTCGGGGGGTACCTCCGGGGCCCAGCTCATGCGGCGACCGACTGCCGCGAGAGCGCCGGCTCCGCGCGCTCCGGCGGTTCGTGCGGCATCGGCGCGCCGAGAAAGCACACCTCCAGCGGTGTCTCGCGGACGCGCCCGCCCTCGGACTGGACGCTGAACGCCCGACCCTGCGGACGCGAGCTCACGGCCCTCGCGAGCTGAGTGCCGCAGAAGTGCAGGCCCACGCCGTCCTCGACCGCGAACCCGGCGCACATCCCCGACGCGACGAACTGGTGGTACTGCGACCGCCGTGCGGGCTCGGCGTCGTAGTGCACGCAGTTCGAGTAGGGGAGAAGCCCGAGCCCCCGCACCGGCCGCGGCGCGCCGTGAAATGCTGAGAGCGCCTGGTCGAACCAGCAGAGCGACCCGGCCGAGGGACCGCACAGGACGATGCCCCGGCGCCAGGCCTTGCGCAGGACGCGATCCAGGCCGTGGGCGCGCCAGGCCCCAAGCATGCTCAGCAGGTTGCCTCCGCCGACATAGATGAGGTCCTGGGAGAGCAGGTGGCTCTCGAGGTTCTCCTCTACGCCGCCGGTGCCCTGATCGCGGCGGAAGAGCGAGACATGGCTTGCGTCGCAGGCGGGGGAGAACCTCCTGTAGAAGCGCACGACGTAATGGTCGGCGTCGCCCGAGGCCGTGGGAAGGAAGCACACACGCGGTCGGGCGGGCGCGAGCAGGGACAGCGCGTAGTCGTCGAGCAGCGCGCCGTCGCGCTCCATCGAGAAGCCACCTCCGCCGAGGGCGATGATCTGGGGGACACTTGTGGGCATCGCTCTTTCAGAAGTGTTGGAGGGTGCAGGGCGGGACCCAAGCAGCATCGCGCGGACGGTGCGGTCGCTGACATGGACCGGCGTCCGAGATTTGGCGTGCCGGCGTGTACAGACGCACAGGTCCGCGGCGCACCTACAGTGTCGCGATGGCAAAGATCGACGAGCAGCAGGCGATAACGATCAGGGGCGTCCACAAGCGCTACGGCGCGATAACCGCGGTGGACGGGCTCGACCTCGAGGTGCCCGCGGGCATCTGCTTCGGACTGCTCGGTCCGAACGGCGCGGGCAAGTCGACGACGATGCGGATGCTCACCGCGCAGGCGCTCGCCGACCAGGGGTCGATCTCGGTGCTGGGCTATGAGCTGCCGCGCGAATCGAAGCAGTCCCGCCTTGAGATGGGTGTGGTGCCGCAGCTGGACAACCTCGACGTCGAGCTCACATGCCGGCAGGTTCTGACGGTCTACGCGCGGCTCTACCGCGTCCCGCGGGCCGACAGGCCCACCGCCGTGCTCCGAGCGCTCGAGATCGCCAACCTCGAGCCCCGCGCCGACACGATCGTCAAAGAGCTCTCGGGCGGTATGCGAAGGCGTCTGCTGGTTGCGCGCGGGCTGATCCACGGGCCGCGCCTGGTGCTGCTGGACGAGCCCACCGTCGGCCTGGACCCCCAGGTCAGACAGGAGCTTTGGACGCTGATCGACGGCCTGCGCAGCAGCGGCGTGACGGTCCTCATGAGCACCCACTACATCGAGGAGGCCGAGCGGCTCGCGGATACCGTTGCCGTGATGTCGGCCGGTCGGATCATCGCGCAGGGAACCCCGGCGGAGCTCGTCAGCAGGCACGCCGGGGAGAGGGTGCTCGAGGTCTACGGGCCCGCGGACCGGCTCGCCGAGGTGGCGGAGACCGCGACGCGGCGAGGCTGGGCCACCAGGCGCAGCGGGCCGGCGGTCGCGATCATGAGGGCCGAGACCCTCGACGGGGACGCTCCCGACGGGGTGATGCGACCGGCCAACCTCGAGGATGCGTTTGTGGCGCTCACCGGGGAGGACATCGAATGAGCAGCCCTGCACCCGATCGCGCCGTACAACGCGTCGGGAGGCTCGAACCGGCCGCTCTGGCCGGTGTCATGAGCCGCGATGTTGCGATCTTCGGGCGCTACTGGAAGTCGACGACCTTCTCGTCGATCGTGCAGCCGACGATCTATCTGCTCGCGTTCGGGCTCGGCTTCGGCTCGCTCGTCTCGCACGTCGGCGGCCTGACGTACGTGCAGTACGTCGGGACGGGGGTTGTGGCCACTGCGGTGCTGTTCTCCTCCGCGTTTCCGGGGATGTTCAACACGTTCATCCGCTGGCAGTTCCAGCGGACCTACGATGCGGTGCTCGCCGCGCCCGTGGACGTCGAGGAGCTGATCACCGCGGAGGTCCTGTGGATCTCGTTGCGCGCCGGCGTCTACGGCATGGCGCCGCTGCTGGTAGCGATCGCATTCGGACTCGCGCCCCACTGGGGGATGCTGCTCGTGCCGCTGATCGGGTTCGTGACCGGCTTCGGCTTCGCGGGCTTCGGCGTGACCGTCGCCGCCGTCGCGAAGACGATCGACAACTTCAACTACATCACCAGCGCCGTTCTCACCCCGCTGTTCCTGCTCGCCGGGACGTTCTTTCCCATCACCTCACTCCCGCCCGCCGTCCAGACGATCGCCAAGCTGAACCCGCTCTACCACTGCGTTCAGCTCGTCAGGGATGCATCGCTTGCGTCGCTCGGGCTCGCGGACGTGTGGAACGCGGCGTTCCTGATCGCGTTCGCGCTGCTGATGTGGCGACTCGCGATCTCCCAGCTCGGCAGGCGGCTGATCGAGTGACCCCGGCGCCATCGCTTATGGAACATTGAGGTTTCTCACACGCTGCTCCTACACGCAGCACCGATGCTGGCATTCGTGAGCGTGTCATATAAGAGCGGAACTGCAGCTGCGCCGGCCGCCGCGGCCGGGCGCGCCCGCGGCACATCGCGGGTGAGCGAACGCGCGCGTTCGACACGCATGCCGCGACCTGAGCTGATCGGCCTGCTGGCGCTGGCGGGTGTCCTGAACCTTTGGTCGCTCAGCCGCAACGGCTGGGCGAACGACTACTACAGCGCGGCTGTGCGCTCGATGAGCTCGAGCTGGCACAACTTCCTCTTCGCCTCGCTCGATCGCAGCGGCGTGATGACGGTCGACAAGCCGCCGCTCGCGCTGTGGGTCGAGTCCCTTTCGGTGAGGGTCTTCGGATACCACCCCCTGAGCATCCTGGTCCCGCAGGCCCTGATGGGCGTCGCAACCGTCGGACTCCTCTATGACCTGGTGCGCCGCCGGTTCGGGCGCATCGGCGGTTTCATCGGCGGCCTCGCGCTCGCGCTCACCCCGGTGACCGTCGCGATCTCCCGCCACAACAACCCCGATGCGCTGCTGGTCCTCTGCTGCGTCGCGTCACTCTGGTGCGCCGTCCGGGCGTTCGAGCGCGGCAGCACGCGCTGGCTGATCGCGGCCGGCGTGTGCGTGGGGCTCGGGTTCGAGACGAAGATGGGGGTCGCGCTCGTCGTCGTACCGGCGATAGCGGCGGCCTGGCTGTGGGTCGACCCCGCGGGCCGCGGCCGTCTCCGCGCGCTCTGGCAGCTACTGGCCGGCGGGGCCGTGATGGTGCTGGTGGCGGGTGCATGGCCCGCACTCGTCGAACTGACGCCCGCAGCGGACCGCCCGTGGATATCGGGCACTCCCAACGACAGCATCCTGTCGCTGATATTCGAATACAACGGTCTCGGCCGCGTTGAAGGTCAGGCCGGGGGTCCGGGAGGCGTGGGCGGGACGATGTTCGGCGGCGCAAGCGGGCCGCTGCGGCTGCTCAACACGGCACTCGGCGGGCAGGCCGGCTGGTTGCTGGGCTTCGCCGTGGTCTCTGCGGTCGCGATCCTCGTCTCCTCACGACTGCGCCGCCGTGACCCCCGCACTGCCTGGCTGATCGCTGTCGGCGGCGCATTCCTCACGACGGCCGTCCTGTTCTCGTTCGCCGGCGGCATCTTCCATCCTTACTACGTCTCGCTGCTCGCGCCCTTGACTGCGGCGCTCGTGGGAGCAGGCGCGGCGCAGCTCATCCACGGCAAGGTGAACGTCCGGATCTTCGGGCCCGCGGCCATCCTGGCCGGGGTGATCGTCGAGCTGATCGTGCACGGCGACTACCCCGGGAACCTGACGTGGCTCACGCCTGTGCTCATCATCGCCGGGGTGCTCAGCGCGGGCGCATTGCTGTTCGCCGGCGACGGGCGCATTCGCGCCGCCGCGGTCGCGGGCGCCGTCGCAGCGTTGCTGATGGCCCCGGCGGCATGGGCGGTCGACACGCTCGGGCACGCCACGAGCGGCACGTTCCCGGCGGGCGGCCCGAGCTCAGTCGCGGCCGCCGGCGGTCCCGCAGCAGGCGCAGGGCCCGGCGCGGGCGGCCTGCCCGGCGGGGGCGCGGGGGCGCAGGGAGGCGGTCCGGGACAGCTCTTCGGCGGCGCACCGGAAATCAGCGGCGCTCCCAGCGGCGCGCCTGGCGCGCCCGCCGCCGGAGCAGGACCGGGCGGCTTCGGCCAGCCGGGAGCGCAGGGTGCGCCGGGAGGCACGGGCGGCGGAGCCGGCGGACCGTTCGGCGGTGCCTCCCTTGCAAAGGTGATCTCCTACACGGGCGAGCACGGCGGCGGCACGATCGCGGTGTCAAGCCAGTCGAGCGCTGCGACGGCGATCATCGATCAGAACGCCGACGTCGCGGGCATCGGCGGATTCTCCGGCCGCGAGAGCGAGGTGACGGTCTCCTGGCTCGCGGGCGAGGTCGCGGCGGGCAAGATCCGCTGGGTGCTGGACGAAGAATCAGCCCCGACATCCACCTCGGCCGCCGCCGGCCTCGGTGCCGGTTTCGGCGGCGCCGCAGGCAAGGCCTTCGGGAGGGGGCTTGGCGGTATCGGAGGGCTTCCGGGTGACTCACGCACAGGCGCCAGGGTCGCGATCGCGGCGGCTGCGAAGGCCTGCGTCAAGGCGAACACATCCACGGGCGCGGGCACGCTCTACGACTGCCGCGGGCGGGCCAGCGAGCTTGCCGCGGCCGGCGCGTAACAATCCACCCCGTGAGGATTCTCGTCGTCGACGATGACCGGGCGGTGCGCGAAGCGCTCCGGCGAACGCTGACGCTGGCGGGCTACGACGTCGAGACGGCGCAGGACGGCGAGGAGGCACTCGAGCAGTTGGCCCGGGTCGTCCCGGACGCGGTCGTGCTCGACGTGGGCCTTCCGGGCATCGACGGGCTCGAGGTGTGCGCGCGTGCGCGACGCCTGGGCAACAGGGTCCCGATCCTGATACTGACCGCCCGCGACGCCGTCAGCGACAGGATCGACGGACTGGACGCAGGGGCGGACGACTACATGGTCAAGCCGTTCGACGTCGGTGAGCTGAAGGCCCGTCTTCGCGCGCTGCTGCGCCGGGCCAACCCCGACGCCGAGGTTGAAGCGCTCTCCTTCGCCGAGGTCCGACTCGACCAGGAGCGCCACGGCGCACAGGTCGGCGAGAACTTCGTCGAGCTGACGCGGACCGAGTACCAGCTGCTGGAGCTGCTCATGCTGAACCCTCGAAGGGTGCTCTCGCACAGTCTCATCTACGACCGCGTCTGGGGCTATGACTTCGGCCCGGCCTCCAACTCACTGCGGGTCTATGTCGGCTACCTGCGGCGCAAGCTCGAGGCGGCGGGCGCGCGCGAGCTGATCCACACGGTCCGCGGCGTCGGCTACGCACTGCGGGAGCCGTGACGGCGGGACGCAGATGAGCCTGCGGACCAGGATCGCCGCCGTTGCAAGCCTCTCCGTGGCGCTGGCCGTCATCGCGGCCGCGGTGGGGCTGTACGAGGCCGTCCGCTCGGACCTGCGGGGTGAAGTCGACAGTGCGCTGCGATCACGTGCCAGCGCGTTCGCGCTCGCTCCCGGCGCAGGAAGTCAGCCGGCGGCCCCCGCGCCTGGAGACGACGACTCCGGCGGGGCGTTCGGGGGTCCAGGGCAGTTCGGGGCGGCGGGAGGAACGCCCGGCGCCGGGCCCGGCAACGAGTCCGGCGCGCGGGTGCCGGGCACGGTGCAGCCCGCGCCGTTCGGGGCTGCCTCCGGTTACGTGCAGTTCGTGAGCTCCGACGGCCACGTCTTCGTCCCCGGCGGCCAGGGTTCCGCGCCGGCGCAGATCTCGCCAACCGCGCAGGACAGGGCGATCGCCGCACGGGGCTCCGGCAGCGCCCTGACGGACAGGACGGTCAACGGGACGAGGCTGAGGGTCCTGACGCTCGGCACCGCCCCCGGCGTCGCAGTGCTCGTCGCCAGGCCCCTGACGGAGGTCGAACGTGAGCTCAGCCACCTTCTCCTGATCCTCGCGCTGATCGGGGCGGGTGGGATCGTGCTCGCGGGTGTGCTCGGACTGGTCGTCGCCCGCACCGCGCTCGCCCCGATCGCCAGCTTCACGCGGAGCACCGAGACCCTCACGGGCCGCATGGACCTCTCGCGCAGGCTCGAGGTCAGGGGCCGCGACGAGCTCGCGCGGCTCGCCGAGAGCTTCAACGGGACGCTCGATGCACTCGAGCGCTCGGTTGCCGCCCAGCGCCATCTGATCGCGGATGCCAGCCACGAGCTGCGCACGCCGATCTCCTCGCTGCGAGCCAACATCCAGATCCTCGGCGAAGCGGACCGTCTTCCTCCCGGTGAGCAGGAGAGCCTGCGCCGTGACATCGTCGACGAGCTCGACGAGCTGACGGCGCTCGTGGGGGACGTCGTCGAGCTCGCGCGCGGAGCGGAGCCCGAGATCGCCCCCGAAGACATCAGGCTCGACGAGCTCGTCCGGGCCGCGGTGCAGAGCGCACGCAGAAGAAGCGACCTGGACTTCCAGCTGGACCTGGCGCCCACCATCGTCAGGGGCCGCGCCGAGCGTGTCGGCCGCGCCGTCTCCAATGTCGTCGACAACGCCCGCAAGTGGAGCCCGCCGGGCGGCGTCGTGGAGATCTCGCTCAGGGACGGCGTCCTCATCGTCCGCGACCACGGGTCCGGCTTCTCCGAGGAGGACCTGCCGCACGTCTTCGACCGCTTCTACCGCGCGAACGAGGCCCGCAGCCTCCCCGGCTCCGGCCTCGGGCTTGCGATCGTGCGCCAGGCGGCCGAGTCCTGCGGCGGCTCTGCGCAGGCAGAGAACGCCCCCGGTGGCGGTGCGCTGCTGCGGGTCAGCTTCGGGGACCCGGTGGGCGTCGCAGAGGAGCACGGCGCCTCACGCGACGCGGTCGCTTGAGCAACCCTGTCGGCGGCTACCGGTAACGCCAACAGGGTGGTCAGCCGGGTCCCGAATCCTGGCTGGCTCCCCAGCCAGTAGTTCTCTGCAGGACATCCGACCAGGGTGTGCAATAACGGGAGGGGAGTTTCGCAACTGTAGAGGGTGCGTGGAGTTACAAAGAGCGGCAGTTTCATCTGGCGCCACACAAGGGGAAGTCATGGGATCACGGGTTCGTTTCACACTGTTTGGGCTGATGCTCGCAGTCCTTCTCGCGGTGTCGGCGCAGGCAGCGCAGGCAGAACCGTTTGGAATCGAAAGCTTCTATGCGGCCAACTGCAACAAAGCGTCGCCGAACTGCAACAAGGCGGCCGAACCCTCCAAAGAAGTTGAAGTCGCCGAAAAAGAAGGCTTCACACAGGCCGGCGGCCACCCTCCCTTCGGCGTCACAGACTTCCGGCTCGACCGCCACCAGATCCAGGTCTCTCCCTTCCCCGCCTACGCGCCGAACGGCAACGTGAAGACCCTGCGCACCGACGTCGCACCCGGCGTCTCGACGAACCCCCAGGCGGTCCCCCAGTGCTCGATCGCGGACTTCACCGGGACGAAGGTCGAACCCATCCCGGGCGTGGAAGCATTCACGGAAAGCAACTGCCCCGGTAGCGAAATCGGGATCAACAAGGTCGAAACCGTCCTTGAAGTCGCAAAAGGGGTCTATGCGGACGTCCCGCTGGAAGGAAAGGTCTACAACCTTGATCCGACGACCGGGCTGACGTCCGACTTCGGAGTTGCGCTCAGCGCCGAAAGCATCTTCAAAGCCCCGCTCTACTTCCACACGTTCATCGAAGGCCACGTCGAATGGGCGAGCGACTACCACGACTACTTCGTCATCAAAAACATCACTCCCGGACTGCTCGCATCCCGTCTGAGCTTCAAAGGAAACATCGGCGTGGGCGGATTCCTCACCAACCCGACGAGCTGCACGGGCGTCGGACCGCAGACCACGACCGGGATCCACATGGAATCGTACGAAGGCGAAAAGGCCGAAGCCGCCTACACGACGGCGATCGGGAACAGCGGCTGCGGCACGCTCGTCGAAGGGTTCACCCCCTCCTTCTCGCTCACCCCGGAAACCACCCAGCAGGATCAGCCGGACGGCGTCAGCGCGACGATCACCTCCGCACCCCACAACCCCGACCCCGAAGGGCTCGACTCCTCGCAGGTCAGGACCGCGTCGGTGACGCTCCCCGCAGGCATGACCCTGAACCCGTCGGCGGCGCACGGTCTGCGGGACTGCACCCCCGCCCAGGCCCGGATCAACAGCCTGACGCCCGGAGTCGCCTGCCCCATGGATTCCAACATCGGAACCGTTCAGCTCAACGTGCCCGGCCTGCCCAACGGGTCCCTGCTCGGGAACGTCTACCTGGGTGGCCCGGAATCCGGCCCGATCACCGGTCCGCCCTACACGGTCTACGTGGACGCGGAGTCCGCCCGCTACGGGGTGTCGGTCAGGCTCAAAGGGACCGTCACGCCGAATCCGCTGACCGGGCAGGTGACGACGACGTTCACGGAAAACCCGGAACAGCCGTTCTCCGAACTCATCCTGCACTTCAAGGGCGGTGCCCTCGCTCCGATCGCCAACCCGCTCTCGTGCGGTCCGGCCACAACCCTTGCTAGCTTCATCCCGTTCGCCGGCAGCAACGCGGTGAGCCCCGCCGTCGCTCCCTTCACCGTGGACAGCAACGGCGAAGGTGGTGCCTGCGGAGCAGCGCCGCCGTTCTCACTGGCGCAGAGCGCACAGGTCCAGCCGACGACGGCAGCCGCGCACTCGTCGTTCACGTTCAGTCTTGCGCGCAACGACGGCGAACAGTACGTCGAACAGGTGAAGACGACGCTTCCCGCAGGCCTGCTCGCGGACATCCCCGACGTGAAGCTGTGCGAAGAAGCGCAGGCGAACGCCGGAACGTGCTCGAGTGAAAGTGAAATCGGTACCGCGACGGTCGAAGCGGGCTCGGGGATAGCGCCCTACCCGTTCAAGGGCACGGTGTATCTCACCGGCCCTTACAACGGGGCCCCCTATGGGATGTCGGTTGTCGTGCCCGCGGTCGCCGGCCCGTTCAACCTCGGGCCCGTCGTGACACGGGCGACGATCACCGTCAACCCGAACAACGCGGCGGTGACGATCACCGCGCCGGTCAAGACCATCGTCGCGGGTATCCCGGTGCGCCTGAAGGCTCTGACGGTGTCGATCAACCGGCAGGGCTTCATGCTGAACCCGACGAACTGCTCGCCCGCGTCGATCGCTGCGACCCTGACGTCGACGTTCGGCGGGACGCAGTTCACGCCGCTCGCGTTCCAGCCCACCGGCTGCAGCGCACTCGCGTTCAAGCCGTCGTTCGCGGTGACCACGAGCGGAAAACCGACCAAACAGAACGGCGCTAGCCTCGTGACGACGATCAAGGAGGCCGCGGGCCAGGCGAACATCAAAGGGGTGCTCGTCACGCTGCCGAAGCAGCTGCCCTCGCGTGGGTCGACGCTGCAGAAAGCGTGCCTGCAGGCGACGTTCGAAGCCAACCCGTACAGCTGTCCGTCGGGGTCCAATGTCGGCACCGCGCTCGCCTACACGCCGACGCTTCCCGGCCCGATGAAAGGCCCCGCCTACTTCGTCTCGCACGGCGGAGCGGCATTCCCGGACCTGGACCTCGTCCTTGAAGGCAACAACGGGATCAGGGTCATCCTGGTGGGCAACACCAACATCGTCAAAGGCATAACCACGACGAACTTCGCGACGAGCCCGGACGTGCCGATCTCCGCGTTCCAGCTGAACCTCCCCATGGGGCCGCATTCGGCGCTGGCGGCATACGGCAGTCTGTGCATCCCGACGCTGGTCATGCCGACCACCATCACCGGCCAGAACGGGAAGGTCGTCAAGCAGACCACGAAGATCGTCCCCGAAGGCTGCGGAGTGCAGATCGTGGGACAGAAGGTGATCGGCGGCACCGAGTACCTCACCGTCAAGACGTTCGGCCCCGGCCGGATCACGGCGAGCGGTTCGGGCCTGGTCTCCGCCTCGCGGAAGCTGGGCGCGGCGAGCAACTCGACCGCGCTCAGGGTCTCGCTCTCGAGCTATGGGCGCAGCAGGCGACGTCCCTACAAGGTGAAGGTCAAGGTGTCGTTCACGCCGACCGGGAAGGGCTCGCGGTCCAGCAGCACCACGACCGCGACGTTCCGCTAGCCGCTGCGGCGCGGGGCGGGCATGGCGCCCGCTCCGTGGCCGGCATGACAGCGGTGGGCCCATGCCCTAGATTGGTGTGATGGATGTCGTTACGGGTACGGATACCTCGACGTCGGTGCGGGGGGTGGATGGGCTTCTGGCCGGGATCCGGCGACTCACCGCGCTGGCGGATGAGGCGTCCGGGAGGGCCGCGATCTTCCAGGCTCTCGCGTCCGAGCTGCTCGCGGCCTCAGGCGCGCAGGAGGTGCACGTGCACCATCTCGCCGCCGCAGGCGAGCAGGAGCTGGTCGAGGTCTACCTGTTCGACGGCGGCGCGCGCATCAGCTACCTGAGTCCGAGGTCCGAGCGGCCTGCGGGGATCAGCTGGGTCGCGGGCACCGGCCGGCGCTTCCTCGCCTCGCAAGCGGACGAGCTCGAGGCGAGCGTCCCGCGCCTGGCCCAGGGCGGGGACGTGGGCAGCGCATTGCTGCTTCCGCTCGCCGAGCGGGGGAAAACGGAGGCCGTGGTCGTGCTCGTAAAGCGCGGCGCCGAGCCGCTTGAGACGGCGTCCGTGGCACTCGCCGGCGCGCTCGTTGAGCAGGCCGGCACTGCGCTCGCCCTCGTGAGGGCCCGCGCTGAAGCCGGCACAGATGCCGTCACCGGCTGCATGAACCACCGCGCGATGCGCCGGCGCCTGGATGAGGAGATCGGACGCGCCAGACGCACGGGCGGCCCGCTCTCATGCCTGATCATCGACCTCGACAACTTCAAGCAGGTCAACGACGAGCACGGCCACCCGGCGGGCGATGCGATGCTCCGCGGCGTCGTGCAGGCGCTGGTCGGCGAGTTCCGGGAATTCGATCGCGTCGCGAGATACGGCGGGGACGAGTTCGTGGTGATCCTCCCGAACGCGGGCCTGGAGAGCGCGGCCGCGGCCGCCTCGCGTGCGCTCGAGCGCCTGCGCCAGATCGGGGTCGCCGGCCGAGGCGTGTCCGCGTCGATCGGGGTGGCGGAGTGGCGGGAGGGCATGAGCACCGACGAACTGCTGAACGCGTGCGACGCCGCTCTGCTGCGGGCCAAGCGGCAGGGCAAGGGGCGCGTCACGCGCGCGCTCGACACCGCTCCATAGCTGACCGGCCGTGCGCCGTGCCCGTCGACGGGGAGCCGTGGCCGGGACTCTGCGAGACTGCGTCGCGTCACTGTTGAGCTGTGGATCGCACGGGAGATGCAATGTCGGAGAACAGTTTTGGCGCCAAGCACACGCTGCGGGTCGGCGACCGCGCCTTTGAGATCTTTCGCCTGGACGCGCTCCAGCAGCGGTTCGATGTCGAAAGGCTTCCCTTCTCGCTGAAGGTCCTGCTCGAGAACCTCCTGCGCACGGAGGGCAACGGCTCCGTCAGCGCGCAGGACATCGAGGCCCTCGCGAGCTGGGATGCGAAGGCAAAGCCGAGCAAGGAGATCGCATTCACGCCCGCGCGGGTCCTGATGCAGGACTTCACGGGCGTTCCCGCCGTCGTCGATCTCGCCGCGATGAGGGACGCGATGGCCGAGATGGGGGGCGATCCTGCGGCGATCAACCCGCTCGCGCCCGCCGAGCTCGTGATCGACCACTCTGTTCAGGTCGATGCCTTCGGCACACGCGAGGCGTTCCGTTTCAACGCCGAGCGCGAGTTCGAGCGCAACCAGGAGCGCTATGCGTTCCTTCGCTGGGGCCAGGGAGCGTTCGATGACTTCGCGGTCGTCCCGCCCGACACAGGGATCGTGCACCAGGTCAACCTCGAGTTCCTGGCTCGCGTCGTCTTCCCGAATGCGAAGACGGGCCAGGCCTACCCCGACACGCTCGTCGGGACCGACTCGCACACGACGATGGTCAACGGCCTCGGTGTGCTCGGTTGGGGCGTCGGGGGGATCGAGGCCGAGGCGGCCATGCTCGGCCAGCCGATGTCGATGCTCATCCCCCAGGTCCTCGGCTTCCGCCTGCACGGAGCGCTTCCCGAGGGCACCACCGCGACAGACCTCGTCCTCACGGTCACCGAGATGCTTCGCGAGCGCGGCGTGGTGGGCAAGTTCGTCGAGTTCTACGGAGCGGGTCTGGCGGCTCTTCCGATCGCCGACCGGGCGACGATAGGCAACATGTCGCCCGAGTTCGGGTCGACATGTGCGATCTTCCCGATCGACACCGAGACGCTCAGCTATCTGGAGCTCTCAGGGCGTGCCCCCGAGCAGATCGCGCTCGTGGAGGCCTACGCCAAGGAGCAGGGCCTCTGGCACGACGAGAATTCGGAAGAACCCACCTTCTCGGACAGGATCGAGCTCGACCTGGCCACCGTGGAGCCGAGCCTCGCGGGCCCCAAGCGCCCGCAGGATCGCGTGCCCCTGAGCGGGGCGCAGAGCGCGTTCAGGAGCGCGCTGCGGGACTACGTCCCGACCAACGGCGAGCAGAGCGACCCGATCGACGAGGCCGACGCGGAGTCCTACCCGGCATCGGATCCTCCCTCCAACGGCGCTCCCGGCCACGAGGAGTCCGAGCCGCGGCCCGAGGCCGGCGAGCACGGTGCGCACGCGACCATCACCGGGCACCGTCCGACGGCGGTGACGCAGGACGGGGAGAGCTTCGAGCTCGACCACGGCCACGTGGTCATCGCTGCGATCACGAGCTGCACGAACACATCCAACCCGTCGGTGATGATCGGGGCGGGACTGCTGGCCCGCAACGCCCTCGCCCGCGGGCTCACCTCCAAGCCCTGGGTGAAGACGTCGCTGGCGCCCGGCTCGAAGGTGGTCACCGAGTACCTGGACAGCGCGGGGCTCACCGCGTCGCTGGAGGCGCTGGGCTTCAACCTCGTCGGATACGGCTGCACCACGTGCATCGGGAACTCCGGGCCGCTCTCGGAGCCGATCTCCCAGGCCGTCGGCGAGGCCGATCTAGCCGTCGTCTCGGTGCTCTCGGGCAACCGCAACTTCGAGGGCAGGATCAACCCCGACGTGAAGATGAACTACCTCGCGTCGCCGCCGCTCTGCGTCGCGTATGCGCTCGCGGGGACGATGGACATCGACATCGTCGCCGACCCCCTCGGACAGGACCACGATGGAAACGACGTCTTCCTGCGCGACATCTGGCCCTCCGAGCAGGAGGTGGCACGGATCGTCGGAGAGTCCGTTCGGGCGGAGATGTTCCGCAGCAGCTACGGCGAGGTCTTCGCCGGCGACGAGCGCTGGAACGGCCTGACGGTCCCCGAGGGCGAGCGGTTCGCGTGGGCCGAGGACTCGACCTACGTGCGCCTGCCGCCCTACTTCCAGGACATGCCCGCCGAGCCGCAGCCCGTCGCGGACGTGCAGGGCGCGCGGGTGCTCGCGCTGCTGGGTGACAGCGTCACCACGGACCACATCTCGCCCGCCGGGTCGATCAAGCGCGACGGGCCCGCCGGTGAGTACCTGCAGGCGCACGGCGTCGAGCCGAGGGACTTCAACTCCTACGGTTCGCGGCGCGGGAACCACGAGGTGATGATGCGAGGGACGTTCGCGAACATCAGGCTCCGGAACCTCCTCGCCGCCGACCGCGGCCCGCTCCCGGAGGGCGGCTGGACGCGCTACCTCGCCGACGGCTCCGGCGAGCAGATGTCGATCTACGACGCCGCGATGCGCTACATCGAGAGCGACATCCCGCTGGTGGTGCTCGCAGGCCGCGAGTATGGGTCCGGTTCCTCGCGTGACTGGGCGGCGAAGGGGACGCGCCTGCTCGGCGTCAGGGCCGTCATCGCCGAGAGCTTCGAGCGGATCCACCGCTCCAATCTCGTCGGCATGGGCGTGCTGCCACTGCAGTTCCCCGAGGGGCAGAGCGCCGCCTCGCTTGGCCTGACGGGTGAGGAGACGCTCTCGATCACGGGCCTGGCAGAGGCGATGGCGGGTGGCGGCGGGCCGCCGGAGAACGTGCGCGTCACAGCTCTCTCCGAGGGCGGCACAACCGTCGAGTTCGACGCGCTGGTGAGGATCGACACCCCCCGCGAGGCCGACTACTTCCGCCACGGCGGCATCCTGCAGTACGTCCTTCGCAACCTCCTCGCCCGATGAGCCCGGCTCCCAGACGAGCGCCGTCGCGGCGCAAACCGTCCAGCCGCGCTCCGCAGGTCCTGCTCGACCTGCTCAGCGCACGCGGCCCATCCGGCTACGAGGGCGACCCGACACGTGTCTGGCTGGACGCAGCGAAGGAGTTCGCGCAGGTCTCCACCGACGTGATCGGCACGCCCCTGGCGCTGGTTGCGCCCGCGCGCGGCGGCAGAGGACCGCGAAGGCGCCTGATGGTGATGGGCCACATCGACGAGATCGGCCTTGTCGTCGTGCACATCGACGACGAGGGCTACCTGTGGTTCCGGGAAGTCGGTGGCTGGGACGCGCAGATCCTCGTCGGCCAGCGCGTCGTGATCGAGACGCAGGCCGGCCCCGTGCCGGGTGTGGTGGGCAAGAAGCCGGTCCACCTGCTGCGCGACGAGGAGCGCAAGAAGGTCGCCGACATCCGCGAGATGCACATCGACATCGGCGCGCGCGACGGGGAGCAGGCGCGCGAGATGGTGCGGGTCGGCGATGTCGCGGTGATCGACGCCGAGCCGCTGGCTCTCCCCAACGGAAGGCTCGCCTCCCGCGCCCTGGACAACCGTCTCGGCTCGTTCGTGGCGCTCGAGGCAGCGCGGCTGGTGGCAAAGGCCGGCGGCGGAGCCTGGGAGCTCGCGTCCGTCGCGGCGGTGCAGGAGGAGACGACGTTCGGCGGCTCGCGCACGAGTGCGTTCTCGCTCGAGCCCGACGCGGCGATAGTGATCGACGTGACCCACGCCACCGACGCGCCGGGGATCGACGTGAAGGGGTCCGGGAAGCACGAGCTCGGCTCGGGCCCTGTGATCGCGCGGGGATCGACGCTGGACGCCAGGCTCTTCGAGGTGATCCATTCCGCTGCGCAGGCGGAGAAGATCCCCTTCACGATCGAGGCTAGCGGCCGCGCGACCGGCACCGACGCCGACGCTGTTCACCTCGCACGCGGCGGCATCCCGACCGCGCTCGTCTCGGTCCCGATCCGCTACATGCACTCTCCGGTCGAGATGGTGCAGCTCGACGACGTGCACGCGACCGCGAGGCTCGTGGCGGCGGCAGCGCTGCGACTGAAACGCAGCACCGCGCTCGGCGCCTGAGGCTCTCAGGCCTCGGTGAGCTCGGTCATCTCCGAGACCTCGTAGGCCTTGCCGGGGCAGCCGCCGATGACCAGCATCTCGATGCCCTGCGGGCCCGAGTAGACCTTGCGCTTCGCGCCGGCGTCGATTCTGACGAGCACACCGGGATCGAGGTCGACGCGCTCGCCCGCGACATCGATCCAGCCGGATCCCTGCAGGGCGACGTACACCTCCTCCTGTGAGTCGTGTGCGTGATCGTGCTCGGGGTAGTCGGCGTAGTCCGGTGGCATGCGGATCACCTGCATGCCGAACGAGCTGACTCCGAGCTCGGCGCGCGCCTTGACGAATCCGCCGCCGAACGCGGCCTCCATGTCCTTGATGTGCTTCGCGGTGTAGTTGGCCATGCGGTGACCCTAACCGATGGGCGCGGGCATGAGGATGGCGAGCTGGCGGGACTGCGCGAGGACCGTGCCGTCGGTGGCCCAGATCACGACGTCCTCCTCGAACAGGCCCTCGTGGACGACGCCGCTCCGGACGCGCGCCAGGCACAGCTCATCCGGGTCCGGCTCGGGGTTTCGCGGCATCGGCTGGCGGAAGTGGACCGTCAGGTCGATCGTGGGTGCCGGGGCGGGCTCGGCGATCCGCATGAAGGGCGCGGGCACCAGCGCGTCGCAGAAGAACGCCAACGACAGCGAGTCGATCGGCCGCGGCTCGGCGAGCCCGATCCAGCCCCCGGTTTCCATCGGCTGCTCTGGACCGGCGAACGGCAGGCCGCCGAACCGCCGCTGGAGCGTGATGTGGCGCGCGAACGGCGGGGCGCCGTGGTCCTTGATGAGCGTCCCGGATTCGCGGGTGGCCTCGGGCGGCGCGACGTCGGGCATCGGCACCTCCGAGATCGCCGGGCCGCTCCACGGCACCGAGAACGCGCTCAGCGCGAGCGCCATCAGGCGCCCGTCCTGCTCCATGCGAGCCGAGAGGGTACTGACCGAGCGGCCCTCCCGCTCGAGCACCGTCCGGATGGTGACGGATCCCGGGACGGGAGCCCTGACGAAATGGATCGTCAGGGACCGGGGTGTGCGAAGCGGGTCGTTCACGCTGCCCACGAGGGCGCGGAGGATCATCGCCGCCAGATACCCGCCGTGCGGGCCGCGGCCGGCCCGCCAGCCGTCGGCGACCTCGCCTGCGAACACGAGCTCCTGCTGCGAGTGCTCCAGCAACTGCACGCCCGTGTCGCGGTCGAAGGTGCCGCTCAGAGGCTCAGCCACGCACCAGACGCTTGTAGGTGATGCGGTGCGGGCGGTCCGCCGCCGCGCCGAGGAGGGTGCGCCGGTGCTCCTCGTAGGCCTCGAAGTTGCCCTCGAACCATGTGACCTGCGAGTCCCCCTCGAACGCCAGCACATGGGTCGCAACGCGGTCGAGGAACCACCTGTCGTGGGAGATCACGACGGCGCAGCCCGGGAATTCCAGGAGGGCGTTCTCGAGTGCCCGCAGCGTGTCGACGTCGAGGTCGTTCGTGGGCTCGTCCAGGAGCAGCAGGTTGCCGCCGCTGCGCAGCAGCTTGGCGAGATGCACACGGTTGCGCTCACCGCCCGAGAGCTTGCCGATCCGGGCCTGCTGGTCCTGCCCCTTGAAGTTGAAGCCGGCCGTGTACTGGCGGGAGTTCACGACGCGGTCGCCGACCGTGAGCTGGTCAAGGCCCTCTGAGATCTCCTCCCACACCGTCTTCGCGGGGTCCAGCGAGTCCCGCGACTGGTCCACGTATGCGAGCTTGACGGTGTCGCCGAGCTCGAGCGTCCCGCTGTCGGGGGTCTCCTGGCCCGTGATCATCCGGAAGAGCGTCGTCTTGCCGGCGCCGTTGGCGCCGATGATGCCGACGATCCCCGCCCGCGGCAGGTCGAACGAGAGGCTCTCGATCAGCAGGCGCTCACCGAACCCCTTCGAGAGGTTGGTGGCGGTCAGCACCTTGTCGCCCAGCCGCGGCCCAGGCGGAATGTGGATCTGGACCTCGTCGAGCTTGACGTTGCGCTCTTCCGAGACGAGCTCCTCGTAGCGCGAGAGCCTCGCCTTTGACTTGGCGCGTTTGCCCTTCGGATTGGTGCGAACCCATTCGAGCTCGGCCGCGATGGTGCGCTGGCGAGCCTTCTCGACACGGTCTTCCTGGGACAGGCGCTCCTGCTTCTGCTCGAGCCAGGCCGAGTAGTTGCCCTGGTAGGGGATCCCCTTGCCACGGTCGAGCTCGAGGATCCACCCGGCGACGTTGTCCAGGAAATAGCGGTCGTGTGTCACCGCGACGATCGTGCCCTTGTACTCGGCGAGGTGCTGCTCCAGCCATGCCACGGACTCGGCGTCGAGGTGGTTGGTGGGCTCGTCGAGCAGCAGCAGGTCGGGGGCGCGCAGGAGCAGACGGCACAGGGCGACACGGCGGCGCTCCCCGCCGGAGAGGGTGCTCACGTCGGCGTCCGCCGGCGGGAGCCGGAGCGCGTCCATCGCATATTCCAGCTGGGTGTCGAGGTTCCACGCGTCGGCAGCGTCGATCTTCGCCTGGATGTTCCCGAACTCCTCGGCGGTCTCCTCTGAGTAGTTCGCCGCCAGCTCGTTGAAGCGGTCGAGCAGCGCCTTCGTCTCGGCGACACCGTCCTCGACGTTGCCCCTGACGTCCTTGCTCTCGTCGAGGTGGGGCTCCTGCTCGAGCATCCCGACCGTCGCGCCGGGAGCGAGCGCGGCCTCGCCGCGGTACTCCTGATCGACCCCGGCCATGATCCGCAGCAGCGTCGACTTCCCGGCGCCGTTGTAGCCGAGAACGCCGATCTTCGCGCCCGGGTAGAACGCGAGCGTGAGGTTGTCGAGCACGGTCTTGTCCGGAGGGTGCAGCTTGGACAGCCGGTGCATCGTGAAGATGTATTGAGAGGACATTCGCACGCAGGATAGGCGCTCGCGCGTGTCGCTAACGTTGTCAGGCGATGCCCACCACCGTTCTCGACGTCGAGCAGCATCTGCTCCTGCTGGAGCTCGAGGCACCTTTCGACAAGCGTGATGTCCAGCTCGCACGCCGGCGCATGGCCAAGCGCTGGCACCCAGATGTCGCGCCCGCCGGCAGGCAGTTCGAGCACGAGCGCCATCTGAAGGCGATCAACGAGGCCGCCGACCAGCTCGAGCGCCTCGCGGAGGGCTCGCGTGGGGGGCGCGTCTCGCAGAATGCCGTGAAAGTCAGCGCCGCCGCGGCGCGCCGTGAGCGCGAGGAGGCCGGCAGGCGCGCATACGAAGCAGAGGAGCGCGCACGCGCGCAGGCCAAGGACCGTGCGGCGAACGACCCGTTCGGCAGCAGGGTGCCCGACCATTCGGTCGTGCATCGCTATGCGCGGTGCGTGTCCTATCCGGAGTGGGGCGTCGGGACCGTGACAGGCATCTACTTCTCCTCGGAGGCGGTGAAGGCCGGCGAGGAGGTGCAGCAATGGGCCCGTGTCAAATTCAGCCACGGGATACGCACCGTGCCGGCGGGCAGCATGCAGTTCGTCGACTTCTCAAAGCCGGACCCGGCGGAGCAGCGCGTGGAGCGCTTCATGATCGCGGCGCAGCGTGCGATGGCGGAAGGGGAGTACATGCTCGCGGCACAGCGGCTCATCTACGCACGCGACGCGGAGCCCCGAAATGTGGCGGTCCTGCGGCTCATGACGCTCGCGTTCTGGCAGGCGGGCAAGCTCGAGGAGGCGGCCAGAGCGGTGCGGGACTGGGCGCGGGTCGACCCGAACCGCCCCGCGGCGCACCGCTTCGCAGCGAGGATCTATGAAGACATAGGCGCGATCGACCTCGCCGCCGAGGCCGCCGAGAGAGCCGCCGTGCGCGGCCCTTCGGACGCCGGCGCGTGGGAGCGTCTGGGCCGGCTGCGCCTCGCGCTGATGGACCGCGAGGGCTCGCTGCAGGCGCTTCGGCGGGCGCTGGAGCTCGGCGCGGGGCCCGAGGTCACCGAGCTCGTCGAGCAGGCCCTCGCGCTCGAGCCCACCGCGGCCGCCGCGGGGTAGGGCAGCAGGGCCCGTGGCCGGTCACGACGACGTCGACCGGCTGCTGGCCGAACAGAGGGCCTATTACAGCGAGATAGCGCCCGACTACGAGCACTGTGCCCTGTCGGCCTGGAACGGAGCGGACCTGGTGCAGGCGCTGGAGGCCTTCGCGCCGTCCGGTGACGTCCTCGAGCTCGCGTGCGGCACGGGCATGTGGACCGAGCTCGTGGCGCCCGTTGCGCGCAGCCTGACGTCGGTCGACGCGTCGCCGGAGATGCTCGAGCGGGCGCGCGCGCGATTGCAGGACGCAGGCGGGAACGTGAGCTTCGTGCAGTCGGACATCTTCGAGTGGGAGCCCGATCGTCTCTATGACACTGTCGTGTTCTGCTTCTGGCTCTCGCACGTGCCGCTTGAGCGCTTCGTGGAGTTCTGGGCTCTCGTGGGCCGCGCGCTGAAGCCGGGCGGACGCGTGTTCTTCGCCGACGACGGCTTCAGGACGCCCGACGAAGCCATTCCCGGAGGGAGCCCGAGCGTCGTGCGGAGAAGGCTGGCGGACGGGAGCACGCGAACGATCTTCAAGGTCGACCACGACCTGCGCGAGCTCGAAGGCCGGCTCGCCGAGATCGGATGGAGGATCGCGGTCACGCCCGCGCAGGGGCCGTTCTACTGGGGCCAGGGCTCCCGTCAGGTGCCGGCGGACGGCGCGATCTGAGCCACCGCCTCGATCTCGACGGGTATGTCGAACGGCAGCTCGGCAGCGCCGATCGCCGACCTCGCGTGGCGGCCCGCATCGCCCCACAGGTCGAGGATGAGGTCGCTGAAGCCGTTGACCACGGCAGGCGTGCGGTTGAAGCCGGGGGCGCAGTTCACGAGCCCCAGGACCTTCACCCACCCGGTCACGCGGTCGAGGTCGCCGAGCTCGTGCTTCAGCGACGCGAGTATCGAAAGTGCCGTGAGCCGGGCGGCGTCGTATCCCTGCTCGGGTGTCAGCTCGCCGCCGACCTTGCCCTGCACGAGGGCGCTCGCGCCGTCCATCGGGCCGTGGCCGGAGATGTAGGCGAGCCCATCTGAAACGTGCACGAGCTCGAAGCTCATCTGCGCGGCTCCGGGTGCAGCGAACAGCGCGGGCAAGGCGATCCCGAGCTCCCGCAGGCGGTCCTCGATCTGTCCCATCGCGCGCGAACGATATAGGCAGCCGCCCACACGGCACCCTCTCGCGCACTACGATCTCCGGGTTCACCCGGAAGGACGGAGCCGATGCGCAGTCCGCTGAGCATTCTTGCCGCTCTCGCGCTTGCAGCGCTCGCGCTGGCGCCGCCCGCGTACGGCGCTCCGGAAGTGCTGTTCAAAGTCCTCCCCGTGCCGATCACTGGGTTCCCCGGCACCGGCTACAGGTACGGCGCCGGGGCGGCGCTGCAGGTCGAATACAGGATCTCCGGAACCGAATACGGCGGTTTCCCGCCACCGCTGATCGGAGTGCGCTTCTACCTCCCCGCGGGCACCAGGCTTCACCCCGCAGGCTTTCCCACATGTTCCGCCGAGACGGTCCTGGTCGAAAGGGAACCGTCGAGGTGTCCTGCCGGCTCACATGCCGGCCCGCCCGGGACGGTTCAGGGCATCGTGGCCTTCGGCGGCACGCGCGTCCCGGAGGAAGCCAGCCTCGAATCGTTCTTCGCGCCCGGCGGCGGACTCGAGTTCTTCACCTCCGGCCACGATCCGGTGTCACTGGAAATCCCGTCGACGGCGACCTACGAAAACATCGCCGGCGCCGGCGGCAGCGGCCCGGTGCTCATCTCACAGGTGCCGCTCGTCGAAACGGTCCCCGGCGCCCCCGACGCTTCGGTCGAGAGGATCACCGTCATGGTCGGTGCCGCGATCCGCATCCACGGCAGGCCGGTCTACTACGGCACGGTCCCCGCGAGCTGCCCGAAGGCGGGGTTCCAGGTCAGGACGGCGCTGACGTTCGCCGCGCTCGGCGGCCTCGCGCAGCAGACCGTGGACGTGCAGTACACGGCACCGTGCCCCCGCCATTGACCGCCGCTACAGGATGTTGACGGCGCGGGAGACGATCAGGCCGATCGTCACGAGCGAGACGAGCGACTGCGCGCCCATGACGCCCTTCGCCATCGGCGTCAGCGGCATCGTGTCCGTCGGCGAGAACGCGGTCGCGTTCGTCAGCGACACATACAGGTAGTCGACGAAGTGCGGGCGCCAGTCCAGCGGCTCGATGCGGTCGTCCGCCATCTGCGGGAACAGGAAGTCGGGCGCCCGGTCCCTGCCGGCCGCGCGCACCCCCGGCCCTCCGCGGTCGAGCTCCCAGTACCAGAGCGAGAAGATCAGGAAATTGGTCAGCCAGATCAGCAGCCCGGCGCCGATCAGCTCGTGGCCGTTGGATACATCGTTGTGGAGCAGGTAGTGGGTGAGCAGGTAGAGCGAGAGGATGTTCGCGGCGCTCACCAGCGCGATCATCACGATCGCAAGGACACGCCGGCCGGGATGGTCATCCTCGAGCCTGATCCGCCGCGTGGAGATGACGAGCAGGACGACGAGCGCCGTCTCCAGGGACGGCAGCAGCCATGGCGGGCCCGCAGTGAGCCGGTTCGGCAGCGTGATCTGCAGCGCTATCGCTACGAGGGCCGTCAGCTGCGCGGGCCAGACGCGCTCGATCCCCGGCGGTGGCGGGTAGACGCGCCCGCGCTGCTGCACCTCCTGTGCCATAGGCGAAGAGCGTAGGGGGGGCACCGGCGGTCCCCCGGGGCGCTAGCCTGATGCAGATGGGCATCGAGAATCCTGTCCACATCCTGTTCATCGCGATCGTCGCGCTGATCGTGCTCGGGCCGAAACGGCTTCCCGAGCTGACGCGGGCGCTGGGTGCGGGGATCCGGGAGTTCCGCGAGGCCGTCGGGCAGGGCGTGCAGCAGCCGCCCGCGGCGCCGCCCGCTCCTGTCGCAGGCGAAATCTTGGATCCGGTCCAGACGGTACCGTCCGAGGATGCGCCTGATCGTAGCCAGCTGTGAGGTTTCCTACTCCGGCCGCCTGAACACCGTGCTTCCCCGCGCGGTGCGGCTGCTGATGATCAAGGGCGACGGGACCTTCATGGTCTGGGCCGACGGCGGCGGCCCGAACGTCAAGCCGCTGAACTGGATGATCCCGCCGACCGTGGTCGAACAGGAGGTCGGCCCCGAGGGCGATCTGAGCGCTCTGACCGTGCGCCGGCGCTCGGGGGAGGAGCGTCTGGACATCGCGATCGACGTCGTGCTCTCCGACGTGGAGCACGAGCTGGACGTCCTCGCCTCGCTCGAGAAGGAGGGAATGGAGCGCGAGCTTCAGGAGCTGCTCGCGGGCGCACCGCAGTGGTGCGGGGAGGGCCTGCGGCTCGTCAGGCGCGAGTGGCCCACGGACATCGGCCCGGTGGACCTGATGTGCCGCGACGAGCAGGACGAGTGGATCGCGGTCGAGATCAAGCGGATCGCGAACATCGACGCTGTCGAGCAGCTCACCCGCTACCTGGAGCGCATACGCAGGGATCCCGCCATGGGCTCGTGCAGGGGCATCCTGGCGGCGCAGAGCATCAAGCCGCAGGCACGGGTCCTCGCGCTCTCGCGCGGAATCGACTGTGTCGAGGTCGACCCCGATGTGCTGCGCGGGGACCGCGAGCCCGACCTGCGCCTTTTCGCTGCCTGAAGCGTCCCTGCGCAGATAGGCTCCCTCTCCCCGACAAAGGAGAGAGCGCCCGATGACCGCCGACCTCACAGACGCCGAGCAGCCCGTCCTCACCGAGCGGCGCGGGAACGTACTGCTGATCACGCTCAACCGGCCCGAGGTCCGCAACGCCGTCAACGCAGCGCTCGCCGAGGGTCTCGCGCACGCCCTGGACGAGCTCGACGGCGACGAGGGACTGTCGGTGGGCGTGCTGACAGGGGCGGGCGGCTTCTTCTGCGCGGGCATGGATCTCGGAGCGTTCGTCAGGGGCGAGTCCCCGTGGTATGGCGACCGCGGCTTCGCAGGGATCGCGCAGCGCTCCGCGCGCAAGCCGCTGATCGCCGCGATCGAGGGTTTCGCGGTCGCCGGGGGCCTCGAGATCGCGCTCGCGTGCGATCTGATCGTCGCCGCGAAGGGCGCGAAGCTCGGCATACCCGAGGCCAAGCGCTCGCTGGTCGCGGCCGGCGGGGCGCTTCTGAGGATGCCGCGGCGCATGCCCTACCACGTGGTGATGGAGCTCGCCCTGACCGGGGACACGATGCCCGCGGAGCGCTTCCACGAGTTCGGTCTCGTGAACACGCTCGCCGAGCCCGGCGGTGCCGTGGACGGCGCGCTCGAGCTCGCCGGCCGGCTCGCCAAGAACGGTCCGCTCGCGCTGATCGCCTCCAAGCAGATCCTGCAGGAACAGTTCGACTGGAGCAGCGCCGAGATGTGGGAGAAGCAGGGAGCGATCTCCGGCCCCGTGTTCGGCTCCGAGGACTCGCGCGAGGGAGCAGCCGCGTTCAAGGAGAAGCGCGACCCGGTCTGGAAAGGGCGCTGATCAGGCGCCGAGCTGGCGCTTGCGCTTGCGCTGGCGCATGATCTCCCTGAACCGGCGCCAGAGAGCGCCCATCAGCGCTCGCCGGGGGTCTTGCGCGGGTACTGGGAGATCGGCTGGCGCAGATCGATCGCCGTCGTGACGATCCGGTTCTGTTCATCGATGTGCGCCGCGGGGTAGCCCTCGCCCGGGCTCGCGCGCTCGGGACGGCCCACGTACCCGAAGTGCATCTCCTCGGGCATGATCTGCATCAGCCTCGGGAACATGTGCGCGCGGGCGCCCATGTTGCGCGGCTCCTCCTGGACCCAGAGCACCTCGCGCAGGTTCGGGTAGCGGCCCATCAGCTCGAGGATCTGCGCTTCCGGGAACGGGTACAGGAGCTCGACCCGTGCGACTGCCAGGCCCGCGTGCGATGCGCGTTCCGGGTGTCCGACGAGGTCGTAGTAGATCTTGCCCGTGCACAGAACCAGGCGTGTGACCTGCTCGTCCTGCACACCCGGCTCGGCGAGGATCGGCTCGAAACGGGTTCCCTCCGCCATGTCGGCGATCGAGCTCGCGGCCTGGGGCAGCCGAAGCAGCGACTTCGGTGTCATCACGACGAGCGGGCGCTGCTTGGCGATCCGTGCCTGGCGTCTGAGCAGGTGGAAGTACTGGGCGGGTGTGGTGGGGCTCGCGACACGGATGTTGCCCTCGGCGGCGCTGCGCAGGAACCGCTCGAGGCGAGCGGAGGAGTGCTCCGGGCCCGAGCCCTCGTATCCGTGGGGGAGCAGCAGCGTCAGCCGTGACGTCTGGCCCCACTTGGCCAGGCCCGAGACGATGAACTGGTCGATGATCACCTGCGCGGAGTTGACGAAGTCGCCGAACTGGGCCTCCCACAACACGAGCGTCTCCGGTGCCTCCTGGCTGTATCCGTACTCGAATCCGAGGCACGCGAGCTCCGAGAGGGGGCTGTTGTGCAGCTCCAGCGGCGCGATCGCGTCCGGGAGCGTCTGGATCGGGCATACGGTCTGGCCGGTCTTGGCGTCGTGCAGGACCATGTGACGCTGGCTGAAGGTTCCGCGCTCGGTGTCCTGGCCGGAGAGCCGCAGCGGTGTGCCCTCGGTGAGCAGCGAGGCGAACGCGAGCGCCTCGGCGTGGGCCCAGTCGATCCCGGTTGCGCCGGGGGTCTGGTCCTCGAGCGCCTCGCGCCGGCGCTCGAGCTGTTTGACGAGCTTCGGGTGAACGGTGAACTCGTCGGGGACCGTGAGGAGCTCCTCGCCGAGGCTCCGCAGGCGCGCGGCGGGGACCGCCGTCTCGACCTCGGGGCTCGGTGTGCGGTCGAGCTGGTACTCGCCGGTGGTGTGCTCCCCGCCGTGCTCGGCGGCGGCGGCGATCTTCGCCTTCAGACGCTGGTGCAGGAGGGTGAGGTTGTCCCACACCGCCTGGGCCTGGCGCTCGACCTCCTCGGGCGAGACGACGCCTTCGGCCACTAGCCGGTCGGCCCAGAGGTCGGCGACCCGCTTCTTGCTCTTGATCTTCGCGTACATCTCGGGCTGGGTGTAGGCCGGCTCGTCGGACTCGTTGTGCCCGAAGCGCCTGTAGCCGATCAGGTCGATGAGAACGTCGTGGCCGAACTCCTGACGGAACGCGAACGCGAGCCTGACGGCGCTCACGCACGCCGGCACGTCGTCGGCGTTCACGTGAATGATCGGGACGTCGAAGCCCTTCGCGAGATCCGATGCCCAGCGCGTGGAGCGCGAGTCGTCGGGGTCGGTCGTGAACCCGATCTGGTTGTTCATGATGATGTGGACGGTGCCGCCGACCTTGTAGCCGTCGAGGGCCTGCAGGTTCAGCGTCTCGGAGACGACGCCCTGGCCCGGGAACGACGCGTCGCCGTGGATGACGATCGGCACGGCGGCGTTCGTGTTCTGGAACGCATGCGGGCCCTGGCGGGAGGTCTGCGCGGCGCGGGTCGCGCCCTCGACCACCGGTGAGACGTACTCGAGGTGGCTCGGGTTGGACTCGAGGTTGACGCGGATCGTCCCGCCTGCCGGAAGCTGGTAGGTCCCCTGGGTGCCGTGGTGGTACTTGACGTCGCCGGTGCCGCCCTGGGGGATGGTGGTCACGGCCTCGAGCGTGGACGCTCCCTCGAACTCGGCGAAGATCGTGTCGTACGCCCTGCCGAGGTTGTGCGAGAGCACGTTCAGCCGGCCCCTGTGGGCCATCCCCACCACGACCTCCTGGGCGCCGATGCCCGCCGAGAGCTGGATCAGCTCGTCGAGCATCGGGACCGTCATGTCCAGCCCCTCGATCGAGAACTGATGCTGGCCGAGGTAGGCCTTGTGCATGAACCGCTCCAGAGCATCCACCTCGACGAGGCGCTTGAGCATCGTGCGCTGTTCCTCACTGCTGAGCGGCTGGCGGTATGCGCCCGACTCGATGTGCTCACGCAGCCAGACGCGCTGGCGGTGGGACGCGATGTGCTCGATCTCGTAGGCGATCGTCCCGCAGTACGTCTCTCGCAGGTGGGGGAGGGCATCCGCGAGCGTCCTGCCCGGGACATACATCTGGAAGATCTTCGCGGGGATCATCGCCTGGATCTCCGTGGTCAGGCCGAGCGCCTCCGGGTCAAGGCCGGGGTCGCCCTCCGGCTCGGAGCCGAGCGGGTCGAGGTGCGCCGCGAGGTGGCCGTGGCTGCGCACGCGGCCGACGAGTGTGCTCGCGGCCTGAACGGCCTGCAGCACCTTCTCGCCTCCGGTGGAGGTGATCTGCGCCTCGCTGACGGGCGCCGGGGCGGCGGCGCGGACCGGCGGCGCCGGAGATGGCCCGGCCTCCACGCCGAGCGAGGCGAACAGGTCCTCGTAGAACGCGTCCGCGCCCTGCAGGTACTCCTCGATCCGGGCCAGGAACCGTCCCGACTCCGCGCCCTGGATGATGCGGTGGTCGTAGGTCGAGGTCATCGTCATGACCTTCTCCGCGCCGATTTCCGCTCCGATGTTGCCAAGGCCGACCGGGTAGGCGATCGAGCCGGTGGCGACGATCGTGCCCTGCCCGCCCATCAGCCGCGGAACCGAGGCGATCGTGCCCAGGCCGCCCGGGTTGGTGAGGGTGATGTTCGCGCCGACCAGGTCGTCTGCGGTGAGGGTGTTGGTCCGCGCCTTCTCGACGAGGGCGTCGTAGGAGGAGAGGAACTCCTGGAAGCTCATCCGGCCCGCGTCCGAGATCACCGGGACCATCAACGTCCTGGAGCCGTCCTTCTTCTCGACGTCGACGGCGAGCCCGAGGTTCACCTGCCCATCGACCATGCGGTGCGGCCTGCCGTCCACCTCCGCGAAGTGGTCGGCCATCACGGGCATCTCCGATGCGGCGCGAACGATCGCGTAGGCGATCAGGTGCGTGAAGGAGACCTTCCGCGAGGCGGCCTTGAGCTCGCGTCTGCGCCCGTCGAGGACCGTCACCGTGAGCGTCCTGAAGCTCGTGGCGGTCGGGATCGACAGGGACTGGTCCATGTAGCGCGCGAGGGCCGCTGCGCCGCCCTTCATCAGCTGCGCCTCCGGGCCTGCGGCGGTGCTCGAGCCGGCTCCGTTGCCGCCGGCGGCGGAGAGCACGTCGGCCTTCGTGATGCGCCCTGCGGGGCCGCTGCCCGAGACGCCCGACAGGCTGACGCCCTCGACCGCTGCGGCACGTGCCGCGACGGGGGAGACCTTGACGCCGTCGGCCTGGTCCGCGGCCGGCGGGGCGGGCTGCGCAGCGGCGCCGCCGTTGCCGTGGCCGTTGCCCGAGGACCCGGGCGCCGAGCCGTCGGCCGCGCCGACGGCGATCCGCGCGATGACCTGGCCCACCGTCACGGTGTCGCCCTCCTGGACGAGCAGCTCGGTGACCGTGCCGGTGGCCGGCGAGGGCAGCTCGACGTCGACCTTGTCGGTTGAGATCTCGACGATCGTGTCGTTGGCCTTGATCGGATCGCCGACCTTCGCGTGCCATTCAAGGATCGTGCCCTCCGTTACCGACTCGCCCGCTGCCGGTGTGAGGACATCCACGATCTGCGCGCCCCCGGTTGTGGGCGCCGTGGCATCGGCCGGCGCGGCGGCCGCCTGGGCGGGTGCGGTCTCCTGCGGAGCGGCAGGCGAAGGCGCGGATGCGCCGTTGCCATGGCCGTTACCGGAGGCCGCGGGGCCCGAGCCGTTGGAGGCGACCCCCACGGCGATTCGCGCGATGACCTGGCCCACGGTCACGGTGTCGCCCTCCTGCACGAGGATCTCGGTGACCGTGCCGGTGGCCGGCGAGGGCAGCTCGACGTCGACCTTGTCGGTTGAGATCTCGACGATCGTGTCGTTGGCCT
>Ga0182013_10001744_pt1 | contig 29310 bp, 14 predicted proteins | sample 612S2MmetaG_FD_120487 | JGI IMG/M metagenome (GOLD analysis project Ga0182013, IMG submission 120487) | Permafrost microbial communities from Stordalen Mire, Sweden - 612S2M metaG | ecosystem: Environmental > Terrestrial > Soil > Wetlands > Permafrost | place: Sweden: Stordalen | collected... | reverse complement strand
GTTCAACCAGGTCCCAGGAAACGACCGTAAGGATGGTGTTGAAATTGGCCTGCGCCAGGCGCGCGATGGTGGCCTTGGTGGCTTCGCGGTCGGACGAGGCGGTATTGGATAGTTCGCCCGCAATGCAGATGAAGGGGTGTCCATCCACAATCAGCTTGGTCATCCCGTCGCGCTTCTCCAAGTGGGGTATGTCCTTGAGGCTGACCCTGACCGGCGGCTTGTTTTCAACCGCTGCCGCTTGCAGATTCACCGTCATGAACACGGCGCACAGGGCCGGAGCCACAAAAAATACTAGACGATACTTGGGTGACATGTTTGATTCTCCGTTCTGTTTCCTGGTTTGAATTTGGAATTGCAGGTCATGACGATGGTTTGCCGATGGGAAGACCCGAGCCTAAGCGGTGACAGGCAGGTCACGTTGTGGGGTTAGCAGGAGCCGAGTCAGGCTTGTTCGTCGCGGGGCTAGCAGAGTCAGGGCTTGGAGAGCCCGTGTCGAGCTTGTCCATCAGCATGGTTCCGAGGCTTTCGAGGACCCCTTGATTGCCGCCGCCGCCAACAACCAGGATCCTGGGCATGAAAGAGGTATTGCCCACCGCGAGCGCCTTAATGGCATTCACTAGAGCCGTGGGTCCTTTGCCCAATGCCTCCACCTGTCTCTGATAGGCCTCTGCGTTGGCCAAGCCTACCGCACGAACTTCGGCTCCCCGGGCGGCGCCGGTGCGCTCGATGTAGGTGGCCTCGCCTTGGGCTTCCTTCATCCTGGCCTCGGCCCGGTTGGTCTGGATGTCCACTCCAACCTTTGACTTCGCCAGATCGACCTGCATGTCGGCGGTGCCCCGGGCCTTCTCCGTCTCGACGCGCTGGTCCTGGGCCTGCCGCTGCATCTTGAATGTTTCCACTTCCTGATGCGCGACCTCGCGCTGAGTCAGGACCGTGACCAACTGTTCGGGGTAGACAACATCCTGGATATAAACTCCCCTGGTCTCGATTTCGTACTCTGCGAGTTTTCCCTGGATGTAGTTGAAGGCTTGTTCCTGGACGTCCTGGCGCGTCTGGATGAACTTAATCGCTTCCATGCCGCCGATCTTGTCGCGAAAGAGGTTGCCAACCGCAGCCTGGAGGACCTCGTTGACCAGGTTTTCCATGGAACCAACCATGGAGATGACGCGCGGGGCCTTGGTATCCGGAACGTGGATGAGAACCTGCAGATCGATACTGAACACGAAGCCCTCATTGCTTTTGGCGATGATGGGCTCAAGGCGGGCATCCAGCCCATGAGCTCCGGTTACGTCCTTCGCCCAATCGAGCTTGAGGATTGCCGTAAGAACCAGCTTGGCATCGTAGATCCGCGGATTGATGGGGTACTTTCCAGTGCGCAGCGCTTCCTGCCAGATGCCCTGGTGGCCCGGGCGAACCAGGCTGCCGAATTTGAACCCTGAGCCGGATGTGTCCTGGGTGGGCAATCCTACGTAGGCTTTGATTACCGCGACCTGCCCCTGCTCCACCACCAGCATCGGCACCTGTTCCACGCGAACCAGGAACGGGTTGAGGTTGTACGCGCCATAAAGCAGCGGATCGTGCTGGAGTCCGATCTTTCCACCCGCCTCCAGAAACTTCTGGAAATCCTGATAGTTGTTGTGCTGGTCGTTCTTGCTGCCGAGGATCAACGCCATCAGCTGGAAATCCGTGATTCCGTCTTGCCGTTCGAACTCACTGACGTCACTGAATCCGCCGAGCCGGCTGGCGATGGCGCCAGCGGGCAAGGGCTCGCCGTCCAATGTAGTGACTACTCCGATCATGTCCAGGACTTTGCCGCTTTCGCCGGCCGGCTTGGGCGCAATGCGGGTGACGTCCAACTGCCAGGGTTCCAGGCCGAAGGCCATATAGCTCAGGCTCTTGTTGTCGGCCAGCTTCCTGTACTCGTCGGATACCGGGACGCCGAAGACCTGCGGCTTGGTGATGACCAGGAACGCCACGGGGTGGATAGGCGCCAACGTGCCGGGAGAAAGAACCGGCCTCTGAACTCCCTTCTCTCCGCCCTTCTCGACGAACCCGCGAAAGTCGGTGAAGTTGCCGAAAGCCGAATCGTACCGGCCGGACTTCGCACCGATGGGTGTGGGCTTGCCGACCTGTGCGATCACAACGCCAATCTGCCCTGCCGGCACCTGCACCCACGGGTGTTTGGTCACCGCGTAGAGCGGCAGGAACTTGAAGCGAATCCCCGGCATCAGCAGCTCGGCCTGATAGCCGGCTTCTCCTTGAAAGGCCACGGGGTTGTTGCCGGGCAGCTTCTTGCCAATTCTCTTTCGCACAAGTCCGATCTGGGTCGGGCCAATGCTGTAGAACGACCAGAGGACGACGGCAATCACGAACAACGTCAACACAACCATCAAAATAGGGCCCATCAAACCACCACTTTCCGGCACTTGCATCTACTCAACGCTGAGTCGCTTGAATTGTACCCCTCGCGCTGGGAATACAAAATTTCTGCTGAGTTTCCAGTCGATAAAAGGATTCCTGCCAGAGGCATGACACAATCTTGGCGCTGCCGCGAGGATTGGAGCCAGTCGCCGGGGCGGGAGAGTGGGTAGTGAAGTTCGGGCGAGCGAACTTGCCGTTGTGGCGGGAATGCCAGTAGGGTTTGGGTTACAGTGTGCTATGGATCCGGACCGCGCACTCGCGATCTCTACACGCAGGGCAGACTGACTACGGAGTCTGGTAATTCTCCTGGATGAGCACGGAGTTCAAACTCATCAAGGCATGTCAAGAAATCAGGGCATCCTTGGATGGACAGAAGAGGCATCCGACACCGTTTTCGTGCGGTTGATTCCGAACTTTCGCTATACTTCTCACGAACTGACGGGGTTCCCTGGGAACGGTCTCTTGGATATGGCTTTGCCAAGTAAAGACGTGCTGTGCCGCTTGGGGACGTTGCTGCTCGCGCTGGTTGCGGTCCCCGCGGTGGGCTTCGGTCAGACGAACACACCGCTAAGTTCGCCGCCCGATGCGCCGCTCAATCGACCACTACAGGAACAGCGGAATGCGGGAGAAGCGGCGACATACACGATGCAGGTGACCACCCGCGAGGTTGTGGTGGAAGTGGTAGCGACCGGAAGCCATGGTATCGCAATTACCGACCTGAAGCAGGGTGAGTTCCAGGTATTTCAGGTGGCGGCGCATGGGCGCAAGGTGGAGCAGCGCATCGCTGCGGTTCACCGTATGGATTTGGAGCAGACGCGCACAACCAGTGCCACAGATGCGAACGATTACCTCGTGGCAATTGGCAAGACCTGCGCAACACGAACCACGCCGTACTACGCTGTGGCATTCCATCCCAGCGCCGAGGGCGGGACAAGCGGAAATCACGAGATTGTCGTGACGACGAGCCGAGAACACATCAAATTGGCCTTCCGGCATCGCTATTACATCGGCGTAACGGCTCCTCTGGCGGCGCCACTCTACAAGACGGCGATGCAGGCTAACGAAGCACTGAAGCAAGCGGCGTGCTACCACGGGGACACGCCCGATGCGTTTAATCTGAGCGGCCGAATGCTTGATACCGGAGACATCGAAGGCGTGCATTTCTCGGTCGTGATCTCTGCGGACTCGCTTGCCTTTACCTCGCTGTCGGACACGCCGCGGCACGCACAGTTCGATTACGGCATCTGCACATTCAACGCGGCGGGCGCACCGCTGCATTACCTGCATACCGATGAGGACCGCGTGCTTACGGTGGGGCAGTATGCGCAGACGCTGTCGCGCGGATTTCAAAAGCTGATTGCGTTTCGCAGAAGCGGTGACCCTGTCTTTGCGCGGTTTGTAGTGCGGGATCGGCAGTTTGGCAACCTCGGCTCGGTAGGCGTAGTCATTCCGCCGGTACCGGCCAACCTGCTGCAGCCAGAGGAGCGTGCGACCGGCGGAGCGATCCCTGTGGGAAGCGCCGTGCGTCTCACTGACGAGAATGGGAACGGTCCGATCAGTTCGTTTGGGCTGCCGGTGCCACGGGCGGGAGCGCTGTGCGGCGACGTGTACGAGATTCCGGCGGGCAGCTCGGCGCTGCCGGAGTTCTGGAAGATGGAGCCAGTCGGCGCGCTGTATACGGACACGCTCGACGTGCAACCGCAACACATCACGGGAACCATCGGCATCCCGGGGGTAACAACGCGGACGGCCTGGTTCGCAATCGACTACTGGGGCACGTTCTGGGTGACGAGACCAGGCAACTACGCCTTTTGGATGCAGTCGGACGACGGCTCGAAGCTTTACATCGATGAGGACACTGTGATCAATCTCGATTGGGTTCACAACTCTGCCAACGGTTTTGCCACCGGCCAGGTGAAGCTGGAGGCCGGGCCGCATACGATTCACGTGCCGTACTTCCAGGGGCCTCCGGATTCGGTGTCGTTGGTGCTGCGGGTGCGGTCGCCTGGCGAGGCTGACTACAAGCCCTTCGATGTGCAGGATTTTCCGCCGCAGTCGCAGGCAACGCCACCGGGACCGCCGCGAGCACCGAGGTAAGTAAGAGCAGGATGACCTCGCTCCACGGCATCGCGTGCAGGTGGGCATAGACCCCAATCAGAAGGATGAAACCGGTGTTGGAGATCGCCAGGTTGCGCACGATCCGAAGCACAGCCTTCTGTTGGGTACTGACCACATGGGCAGTTTGAATCAGCTCCGCCGTGCGGCCAAACTTGGTATGGGCGCACGTGGCGGTCACCCTGGCCGTCGCTTCGCCCCGCCGTACCGGTGCACCGGCACAGGTGTCGGCGCCGGCGCCGGCTTCCACCGGCAAGGATTCGCCAGTAGGCATCGACTGATCCAGCAGGACGGCCCATCCAGCAAATACACGTCCGCCGCAACCCACTCCGCGCAAGCCGAGACTTCAAGGCGGCAAGCGTCGCCTGGGCGCGGCCCTCCTGGAAGTAAGCCAAAGCCGCATTGAAGACCAGCAGCCCCGCAATCACCCCTGCCTCGCAGTACTTGTGCCGCACCACTTGGAACACAATGGCGGCTTCGAACAGCCAAGGGACAGGCGCCCAGAATTTGGCCAACCCATCCCGAAGTGGATGCGCCGATGTGTCCGGCATTGCGCTCGGTCCGTCTCTTTCGAAACGGCTGCGAGCATCATCGCTGCTTAGCCCATCGGCAGAAACGCTCGGAACTGTCGTCGTAGGCGGGGTAGGCAGTTCGCTGGATCACTCTCTGTGCAAGCGCTTCATTGGCGGGCCCTTGGACTTGCCGCATCGAGAGACTTCATTTTGTCAGATCGAGGATCTCGACGTGATATGGCGCGAGCAGAGAGCCGGTTGCATGATCGACAGCGGCACGTGCTACTTGATAGTTGATCTGCGTCTGCAACAGGTCCAGGTTCGCCTGCGCGAGCCGTGATTGCGCATCGAGGACAAAGAAGTTGGTCTCCGCGCCGAGCTCGTACTTGCGTTGCTCCGCGGCAAGGGTCTTTTGGGCAAGATCGTAGGAGATTTTGCCCGCCTCAAGGGTCTTCTTCGCTTCTTCCAGTTGCTCGACCGCATCCGTCACTTGCCGCGTGACCTGTTCTTTGGTCTGACGGTCCGAATAAAGATCGCGACTCCGGGATACCAGCGAGCTGCCTAGGTTCGCCTGCGCGCCTCGGTTCCTGATGGGAAGATTCAAAGTCAGAGATGCGCCGTAGCCGGGAAAGCCGAACTGATAGAGCTGACTGAAGGACGATCCGAATCCACCATGCGAGACCAGTGCACCCGTGTTGAGGTCGTATTGATTGCCTCCCAGGCCGGTGCTTTGATAGAAGCCAGTGAGTGAGAGGCTGGGGAGAAGTTGACTTTTCGCAAGACGGATGCTGGTTTCGTCGTTCTGCAGCGCATACCCGTTGGCTGCGACCTCCGGACGTCCCACCAGCGCGCTTTGCAAGGCGTCGTCCATATTGATCGAAGCCAGATCTTCGTGCGGCTCGGGCTTCTCTGTGAGGTCCAGATTGAGTGCGTGAATTGCGGGGTCCTGGTCGGCTCCGATGGTCAGCCGCAGGTCCTCTTCCACCTGCTTCAATGTGTATTCTCCCTGGATCGCCTGCAGGTTGCGCGAAGCGACCTCCGCCTGCGACCGGTAGATATCGAGTGGCGGGAGCGCTCCAAGTTCGAGAGCCCGCTTGTCGCGCTGGTAACTTGCCTCGGCCAGACTCAGTGACTGTTGTTCCACTTCGAGATTCTCTCGCGCCTGGACGACTGCCCAGTATTGCGTGACGACTTGAAAGATCGCATCGTTCACCTGCGCGTCGAAGTTGGCGCGGGACTGTTGCAGGTTGCGGCGAGCGATGATCAGCGGGGCGGTGTTCGCGAATACGCCGGCGCTGCGTAACAGCGGCTGGGTGAATTGAAAGCTGAGCAGGGAGTCAAAGTACGGATTGAAAAAGTTGAATGAATCGTTGGTCGAATTCTTGGTGCTGGAGATTGTCCCGGCGATGCTTGTGCCAGTTTTGAATAGCTCCGAGTAGCTGATCTGGCCCAACTGGGTGAGCGAGTTCAGCGCGGCGCTGTTGGTCTGCCCAATGCCCTGGAGTTCGCTGCTTCCGGGAGTTGAGTTGCGATTGACGTTGGCGATGGCTTGCAGCAGCGGGTCGAAGGGCTGGTGCGCTCCCAGAAGCACAAACTTCTGCGCTTCGATCTGGGTTTCCTGGATGCGGATGTTGCTATTGTTTGCAAGAGCGAGTCGCACGGCATCATTCAGGCTGATGCTCAGGGCGGCATTCTTCTTAAAGTCCGAGATATACTGCGGAGGCGATAGCTTTCCCGAGGCAACTTGCGGAGTCAGGAACCTGTGGTAGCTCTCAGGCGACTGGGCGCCGGCGGTGAGCCCGACGATCGGAAGAAGACACAGTAGAAGATTGAATAAATCCTTGCGGCCCATCACGTTCATCGAGACTCTCCAGCCCTGGTGCAACATTCGAAAACTTTGGATCTGTGACACACGCGGAAGAATCACTGGTTGATGCTATCTCTTCTCACTCGTAGCGAATCGCTTCGACTGGATCCAACCGGGCCGCCTTCATCGCCGGATAGATGCCGAAGACAAGACCGACACTGATTGAAACGAGAAATGCAAGCGCGATGGAACTCGCGGTCACGATGGTCGACCATCCAGCCAGCAGCGCAATCAGGCGCGACATCAGAAACCCGAAGATGATGCCGACGCTCCCGCCGGCAAACGATATGGTTGTTGCTTCCACAACAAACTGGCGGACAATATCGGATTGCTTCGCGCCCACGGCTCGCCTGAGGCCGATCTCTCGCGTCCGTTCCGACACGCTGGCCAGCATGATGTTCATGATGCCTATGCCGCCAACGACGAGCGAAATGGAGGCAATCGCGACCATAACGGCATTGAACAGATTTTCTGTGCGCTTCTGTTCGGCGAGCAACTCAGCCGGCACGATCACGCTGAAGTCGCTTGCCCCGCGGTGAGACGAATCGAGAATCGCCCTTACGACACGCGCCGCCGAGCCCATGTCGGCACTCGGGGTGAGATTGATATAGATCCCGTCGATCTCGTCGCGGACGTCGCTATAACTATCTTCCAGCCGAAGGATCGAGGCATTCAGCGGGACGTAGATGAGGTTGTTCGAATCGACGGATGTACCACCGGACGCCTGCGATGGCGAGCTGAGTTGAGGACTGACCACACCAATCACGCGAAACCACTGGTCATTGACCTTGACGTAGTTGCCAATGGGATTCGATTCGCCGAACATGCTCCAACGGGCCAGTGTGCCGAGCACGCAGACCGCAGCCCCGCGGTCCTCCTCGTCCTGACTGTAGAAGCGTCCGTCCAGCAGGTGCAGTCCGGCAATGCGCTGGTACGACGGCTCAACGCCGTAGACGGTTGGCAGATCCTGCTGGGACTTGGGAATTGTCTTGGTCGGCGTCATGCGCTTGCGCGGCGTCGACGCGGCAACGTCGCCAATGTCACTCAGGATCACCCGGTAGTCTTCGAAGGTAAGGCCAGGCGATATCTTGCGAATCTTCTGGTGGGCCTGCCACTCGGTTGTCTCCTTGGCCTCGACGATCAGGTTACGCACGCCCATCTGCTCGATCAGGGCCATCACCTTCTGCCTGGCGCCGGCGCCGATGGAAAGCATTGCCACTACGGCGGCCACGCCGAAGATCATGCCAAGCATGGTCAGCAGAGAACGGAGCCCATGCGCAAGCAGGTTCTGCATGCCCAGTTGGGCATCTCTCGCCCACTGCTGATAGCCGCGGTACAAGATCCCTGGGATCAGAGACGGCATCTTCCGCATCAGGGAGCCCCCGCGTCGGACGGCGTCTGGCCGGTTGCCGCATTAGCCGAATTTTGCAGCACCGTCGGATCGACCAGCGCTACCCGTGTGCCCTGGACGATGCCTTCCACAATCGACCTGATCTCACTCTGGCCATCGATACTGACCGGACGCTGTTCATATCCGCTACCGGTGTCCACGTAAACGAAGCGTTTACCGTCCTTCAGGAATACCGCCTGGCGGGGAAGGTAGAGCACGTTCTTTTTCTTCTCTCCCAGGAAGAGAATATGCGCGGTGAATCCAGCATGAAGTCGCGGATCGATCTCCGTGAGTTCGATAGTAGCCTCAACCCCATCGCCGCTGCCATCGTCGAAGAACTGCGATCTCGACATTCCGCCAACCGTCTTCACTTTTCCGTGGAACGTGCGGCCGGGCATCGCATCGAAGACGATCTCGACGGCCTCACCCACTACGACCCCGCTGCTGTTGCGCTCGCTTAGCTTGCAGCCGAGTTCGAGGCCCATCGGATCGACGATCTGAGCGATGGCGCTGCCCGGATTTGCCAGATCTCCAGGATGGAAGTCGGGCACTGCCATCCCGGTAAAAAAGAAGTCGGTCGGCGGATTCTTCTGGATGGAGACCATCCCATCCATCGGCGCGGCTACCCTCATCTTATCGATGCTTTGCTGCGCCTGGTCCATCGCCAACTTTGCCTTGTTGTACTTCTCCTTTGCCAGATAGATCGCAGCCTGACCGGATTCGGTGTGCGACTGAATATCCTTTTCGAGCTCGGCCTGGACGCGCTGCGCCTGCTGCAGTGCGAGCTCATTCTTCTTGGCATCGATCGAACTCACGATCTCATTCTTCTGCACGTCCAGCTCTGCCTGCCGCACGTCGTAGCGTGCCTTCAACGCGGCCACTTTATCCTGCGCCTCCAGAACCGCAGCATCCGCATTCGCCTTGGTAATCTCCTGTTCGGCCTGCAGCAGTTCGGATCGGCTCTGATCCAGTTTGTAGCGCTGTTCTCCGGGATCGAACTCGATTACGATGTCGCCTTTCTTTACCGGCGAACTCGTGGGCAAAAGCTTCGTGATCTCGAGTGATCCGCCTCCAACCGAGGGAGCGGTAAGCATCACTACGTGGCTCGCCCGCAACTCCCCCGTGGCGTGAACGTCGATATCGACGTCTCCCAACTGAACGACCGCCTCCGGAACGTTGTCCGAGGCCGTTCGCATCTGAGGTTTTGTGGAAAGCCCCGAAGACCGCCTGGAAGCAAGCAGGATCGCGCCTCCCGCTACTACCAACGTCAACGCGGACCAGCCAGCTGCTGAGCGCCATCTCATTGAGCTTCCATCACTCCTTCACCGTGGGATCTTTCAGAGCCACGCGGTCGCCCGGATGCAATCCGCTGGCCACAAGAATCCGGTCGCGGCTGGTACGGCCGACGGTAATTGATTGCTCACGAAACTTTGAACCGTCCCATACGTAAGCCAACGTCTGGCCCGACTTCTGAAACATGGCCTGGGTGGGGATTGTGATCGCGTCCGGAACGCGATCCACCACTACGGTGACCTGGGCAGTGAGGCCAGGCTTCAGACGGGGGTCTTGTTGGTCCAGCGCAATTTGCAGGTTGAAGTTGAGCGGAAAAGGCCAATCGCCGGAGAAGTCCAGACTGGCAATCGTTCCAATCTGCTCCACGCTTCCAGTGAATTGCCGATCCGGGATCGCGTCGAACTGCACCGTTACCTTCTGCTTCAACGCGAGGCGTCCGCGTTCGGTCTCGTCCACCCGTCCGGTTATGCGCAACGAAGAATCGTCGGGAAGCTCGGCAATAGGCGCACCGGGCCACACTGTCTCCCCTGGCTTGAAGGGTGTCTGATCGCCTGCGTGCCAGACTGCGACCAGGCTGACCATACCGCTGGACGGCGCGTTCAACGTCATGCTCGCCAGCGCCCTTTCTGCACTATCCGAGTCGTAAGTCGCTTTCTTGCTGGCCTGCGTCTTATTCGCCACCGCAGAACGGTCCAGCGCCTGGTCAGCTTTTAGTTTCACCTGCATCTCGTTTAGCTTTTGCTCGGCATCCGCCAGCTTGAGGTTTGCTTCGGAGCCTTCAATCTTGGACACAATCTCCTGCTTGCTCGCTTCCAGCTTCGCCGTCTCCACATCGAACTGCGCCTTGGATACCGAGGTCAAGTCTTCTTCTTCTTTCAAGACATCCTGCGCCCGTTCCTGTTCGATCTCCGCCTGTGCCGACTTCAACGTCGATTGGTACTGCGCCAGTTCCTGCTCCTTCTTCGACTTGTCGAACTCGACGACCATCTCGCCCTGGTTCACATGGGAACCGTTCGCAACAATCTTCAGTATTTCGAGATCGCCAGCCTCGGCTGGAGCAGAGATCGTCACCGACCGCATCGCCTTTACCTGCCCGCGGAACTGCAGAACCTCGAGGAACTCATCGCGCTTGACCTGGAAGGTGGGCGCGTCCGGCGCACGCTTCCCCATTCGCGTGTAGCCTAGGATGGCTCCGCATCCTGCGAGCAGAGTAGCCGCCAAAATAGGCACTTTGCCGGACATTCGCTTACGGAGTTCGCTCATCGGGCGGTTCCACCGGCGGGGGTGTTGTCTCGTACCGGCTGCACATCCACGGCGGCCGAGAGGTCGGGCATTAACCTTGGATCGTGACCTTCGATCGAGAAGACAGCGGAAAACGACCGAATTCTGTTCGAGAAGTCACCACTGCGCCCCATGGGGCCGATGTTCTCCAGCTTCCCCGGAAAAGTAAGGCCGGGATAAGCATCCAGATGTACCAACGCGCTCTGGCCGATCTTCAGGCCCAGTAGATCCTCCTGGTTGACTGGGACCTGGACCTCCATGCGCGAAGGATCGACCACCTGCATAAAGGCGACCCCGGAGCGCACCTGATCTCCCTCCTGGACTTCACCCATGCTTCCCTGTTTCCAGATGGTGTTGAGTACCACAATGCCGTCGAGCGGCGAACGTACCTCGAGGAGCGCCGCGTTGGCCTGGGCGTGCTCCATTGTCTCCTGGTTGCGTTCCAACTGAATCTGCAAAATGCGAATGGAGGCTTGCGCGGCCGTGCGCTTGAGATCGAAGGTTTGCTTTAGCTGGGCCAGCGTCGCTTTGGCCTCATCGAGATTCTCTTGTGCCTTCTCGCTATCGATGCGCGAGAGTATCTCGACCTTCTCGATCTCGAGCTCGGCTTTGCCAAGATTGTCTTCCGCGACCTTCATCTCGGTCTCATCCTTTGCGCGGGCCGCCTCTTCGTTCTGTTGCGCAGCGGCAACCTTGTTGGTCAGATCGCTGGCGGTCGCCTGCTTGTCCAGAAAATCCCGCAACTGCGCCTGGCGATCAAACTCAACCAGAAAATCGCCGCGCTTGACTACGGTTCCCGCCGGGGTCAGCTTCACGATCGTCAGCGTTCCGAATTTTTCGCCGGCGAGCAGGGGCGTCTGAATGGCGCGCTTCTCAATGGCCTCGGTCATCCCCTTCAGACGAAGCGACTGGGGAACCACGCCCGAACTGCCGGCCGCGGTGAGGTCGCCTCCATTCTGCACTACCCTCTTCCCGTGTAGAAACAGCGCAGACGCAACCACCAGGATGCAGAGGATGGCTGCGATAATCCAGACGCCCCATCCTCCCGGCCACATCTGCCGCCGGCTGCCGATGTCTCTGTCAGCTCCGGAATCGGCGAGTGCATCGGGTTCGACTTCCAACCGATAAACTGCCCTGATTGCCTGGGAGCCTGCCGGTTCCAGCCCGGGGCGACTCAGCCAGTTCGCTGAATGCGACTCCCAGCCCGGTGTGAGTGTCACCCGCAAGCTTACCCCCATACCGACGGCCCAAAACATTTAAACCTGAGGATGCAATAGTAAACCTCGTCCGCTACATCGGTCACGACGCTCGAAAGGGTCTCGGGGAGAAGTTCGTGCGATCCCAGGTCTCAGAATCGAGACCATGGGGCACCCGGGTACTGGTCAAGTTTGGACTTGACCAGTACCGGCACCCGGCTCGAATGGACATTCGGCATGGACACAGCCTATCTTTGTCCACGAAGCACTTCGTCAGACCGCAGGAACGAAAATCGAAGGGCGCTGAGCTCTGAAACGAAACCAGTTTTCGCTCCGGTGAAACTATCATCGATGAAGGCGGGCTGCTTGTATAAGAACGCCATAGTTCGTGTTCCGGGCAAGAATTTTGCCGATGGCATCACCGCGGCCGGCCTGGGAACTCCGCAATATAGCAAAGCGCTTCGGCAGCACGCACGCTATTGCGAAGCCCTGCGGGAATGCGGCGTTGCCATTACAACTTTGGGTGCCGATCTCCGCTATCCCGACTCAACCTTTGTGGAAGACACAGCCGTGGTGAGTTCACGGAGCGCGATTTTGACTCGTCCTGGAGCGCGGAGCCGCGAGGGCGAGGTTGCCGCGATCAAGGAGACGATCGAGAGCCTTTTTCCATCTGTGAATCGGATTTGTGCGCCTGGCAATCTGGACGGAGGCGACGTCTGCGAGGCTGAGGGCCATTTTTTTATCGGCCTCTCGAAGCGCACGAATGAAGAAGGGGCGAGACAACTGGCCACGCATCTCACCGGTCAAGGTTACACCTGTTCCTTGGTCGATGTTCAGGGCATGACCGGCATTCTTCACCTGAAGAGTGGTATCTCCTGGGTCGGCAATCGCACCTTCGTCGCGATTGAAGAGATAGCACGGAATACGGCCTTTGCCGGCTACGAATTCATCCGAGCGTCAGCCGGAGAGAGTAATGCAGCCAACTGCGTGCGTGTGAACGATCGCGTGCTGGTCGCCGCTGGAAACCCACGTCTCACGGCTGAACTGGTTGAACATGGGTTCAATCCGCTGGTACTCGATATATCGGAGTTCCAAAAGATGGACGGCGGCCTCAGTTGTCTATCTCTGCGTTTCTGACAGAGGCTGCGCCTGCTGAGCGGATGCGGAATTGCCACGCTACTGGCCGCGGGCCTCGAAGGCAGTCATCATGGCCGCCTTTCGCTGGTCAGACACCGTAAACAAGTTGTCGGGGTAACGGCGGTACATGCGCATGTGGCTGTAGATCTCGTCCGCCTGGGTGTCGTTCAGCGCGAATCCGGCAAGGTATTGCAAGCGCAGGTTGTCGTCGCGGTTAATCTCCGCGTCCACAAGCCATGGCTTCAGATCGGACGCCTGGCCGACGTACGTGCCGAGCAGTTGGATAGCGGAAGCAAACCCCACTTCGCGCAGCGATTGCGCTACAGCCTGGTAAGCAGGTTGCTCCAGGCGATCCTCCATCGCATCCACGTCGATCCCCATCGGACCGTTCCGGCCCAGCATCACCAGGTCATAACCGCCGCCGTTGTCTTCGTTGGCGAAGATGGCGCCGTCGGGGAACACAGTGAAAAAGGTCGCGATCTCGCTCCTGACCGTGTCCATGTCGGTCTCGTAAAGCGGGACCCACTGCGTCACCACGCCGCCGGGGTTCAGTCGACTTTTCACCATTTCGAAGTACTCCCGGGAATACAGCATCGCGCTGCCCTTCACAAACGGGTGGATGGGGTCCGAGGTGATAATGTCGAACTTCTCCGGCGTCGTGAGGATGTAATGGCGTGCATCATCGTAGATCACTTGCGTGCGGTCGTCGTCCAGCACATCGTAGTGCTGGACGTGGAAGTATTTCCTGGTGGTTTCCGGGATGATCGGTTCCATCTCGCAGATGACAATCCGTTGAATGCTGGGATGCAGAACGAAGGTACCCGCAGTCACGCCCGCGCCGAAACCCACGATCAGCGCCGAGCGCGGCTGGCCGTGGATCAGCGACGGAAGGTGGCCCAGCATACGTTGCAAGCGCATGTCGGAAGGAAACGTGGAAGCCTCCACCTTACCGCTGACGTGAAATTGGATCGCGCCATCGTTCCATCGCGTGATTGCGATGGATGAGTTCATACCTTCAGCCGTGGCGAGAACTTTGAAGAGGCCCATGTTTACGGGCATGGTTCGCCCGTAGGCGATAAGCTCGCCGGGAACGTCGGAGACGCGCAAGGCCATCGCGATCGCGCAGCAAAACGCCACCGCGAGCAGCGCCGATCCGGCCTTGGAACGCGAGCGCCAGATTATAGGCCCCAGGACGATCAGCGCGCTCGCGGCGCAAATCCCGATGAGCACACTCTCGCTATGCCGCGTACCGATCCAGGGAATCAGGATCATGCTGAAGGCCAGCGCGCCCAGAATCGCGCCGCCAGTGTTGGTAGCGTACACATGCCCCACCACGCGGCCCGGATCGCCGCCCCGAACGGAGGCCGCGAGGGCGAAAGGAAAGCTTGCTCCCCAAAGCAGCGCCGCAGGCAGAACGGCCCACAAGCAGCGCACCAAATCCAGTTGGAATGTGTACCAGACGCTGGTGGAGAGGTAGGGATTGATGGGCCAGTAAGGAAGAGAATCGGCAAGCATCCACGCGCTCCATGCGACCGCCCCGGCAAGCGCCATCTGGCAGCAGCCCAAGGCAATGCGCGGACGCGCGGTCCTGCGCAAGATCAGCGATCCCGCCAGGCTGCCGATTCCCAGCCCCGCCAAAAAAACTGCCAGTATGAGCGAGAATACATAAACCGTAGAGCCGAGCAATAGTCCAAGCAGGCGCGTCCAGACGACCTCGGCTCCTAAGGCGCTCGCGCCGGATAGGGCGATGGCGGCATACACCGGCCAGCAGGCGGGCGTGTCCGCGTCTTCGCTGAAGGACGCCTTTGCCGGCTCCAAGTGCAGGCTGAGTCTGGCTAGTTGAAAGCTGACCAGCGCCACCACAATGTTAATCGCCATGGCGGCGATGGTCGCCGTGGTCAGGTTGAACTCACGCAGCAGGCAGAAGCTGGCCAACAGGCAGCCGAACACGGCGCCGGCGGTGTTCGAGCCGTAGAGCAGGCCCATCCAGGAAACGCCTTCCGGGGAGGATTCGAGCCAGCGTACCGCGGCCGGCAACGACGCTCCCATCAGCGTGGTGGGCGGCAGCAGGCAGATGGCGCAGATCACGGCGCGCAGCAGAATCGATGGCAGGCCATATCCCACCGCAGCCACGTAAACGCTGCTCACCAAAGGCATGCCGATAAGAACCAAGATTCCGCACAGCGCGATCCCCAGTTCAATGAAGGCGTATATCCGCAAAGGATGTCGCGAATCCTGTAGGACCACGCGCGGCAGTAAAACGCTGCCGATGCATAGGCCGCCCATAAAGGTCGCCAGCAGTACTCCCAGCGAAACTGCGGTTGAGCCGATGACCAATTGCAGCAATTGGTACCAAATAATCTCGTAAATCAGCGCGGAGCATCCGCTGGCGGCAAACAGCAGAATCAGCGCCGGAAGAAAGCGGCGCTGCGCATTCACGGCGATTGCAGCGGGATCTGCCAGGGTCATACACCTGCCCTCGCCTGCTAAGTTCTGGGATTTTTCTCTCAGGGATTTTAGCTGGAAATTTCCTTTAAAGTTCTGATTCGCTCGAATTATATCGCTCATACGGCACTTTGGCCGGGATAAAACTGGAACTCCAGTCGAAGAACAAAGCCATTCCGTGCTGTTCTGGACTCAACCGCGATCGAAAGCTTCCCCTTTGAATTCTCCGATGCACCTTGCTTGTCTACCTGGCCTAACGGCAAACTCTTTGCCAGTTGGCATGGGACAAACCCGTACAGCGAAGGGCCCGAAGGCAGGGAACGAACGAATTGCTGTGCTCCGGTTCGATTACAAAGATCAGTCCTGCAAAGTCGGCTAGTGTTCGCAAGTTGCTGTTCTGCCTCAATAATTTCTTTGCGCACTACCTCTACAGAGCTTTCGATTGATTGCACAATCTTCGGAATGTCTGAACCCAACTCCCTCAACATCAACGTCCCAAGGGGTGGGCCAAAACAAACCGCCGAAGTGGGCCAAGCCAAGTTGCCAAACTCATCCAAAGGCGAATCTGCACAGCGTTCTGGAAGGAATGTCGTTGAGCAACGCAAATCAGCTACCGATTCGGTTGGGTGCCAGTGCCCTGGAACATGATTTTTCCGGGCACGGGCAATCGGCAGGGGTGCAAATCGTCTGAGGAAGTCGCTCCATCGTCATAAGCTCAATCCCGGACCCTGACGCGTTTGCCGTTACTCATCACAGACACAGACCGGGTCTCTGGCCCGATCTTTCAAGTCTCAGATGGATACCGTTGTCTGCGTGCCTGACACGCTGAGGTAATCCAATCTCCATTGCGGGGAGTGACGCCCGTACGCTAGAGCAGTTTTCCTGTTGGCGCATAGGGAGGCACGAGTCTCGACGCCGTTTTCCCCAAGAAAAACGGCACTCCGCAGGATTTTCCGATTCACAGTAACAGGAAAACTGCACTAGGGAATGGAGACTCGCGCGGTTGCGCTGGCTGGGCCGGTCCTGCCGTCGGTCGCTGCGTAGGAGGCGCGGTAGCTCAGCGTTCCGGATGCTGGCGCGTTGTCTGTTGCAGTCTGCGCGGATGTTGGGCCGGCGATGCGTATCCAACTGTCTGAGGCCTGATCCTGCCGCTCAATGATGAGGTTGAGGCCTGATGGTGGCGGTTGGAGTTGCAGCGTGACGTGCGGATAGGGAGCGGCAGCGAACTGCGCGGTCGGAGTGGGGGGCGCGGGCATCTGCGGTGAGCCGACGCGGATGGCGACCGGGGGCGTGGGGTCGCTGCGGTTGCCGTTCTTGTCGACCGCGACCAGGCGGTACCAGTAGCGTTCGCCCGGGCTGGTGTAGAGGTCGGTGAACTGGCGCGCGGTGGCAGGGAGCGGATCGCCGACGACGACCCCGAGGTCGCGGTCGCTGCCGGAGCGCAGGACCAGGAACTGCGCGGTCTTTTCGGCAGGCAGCGCAGGAACGAAGTTGAGCTGGGCCTTGCCGTCGGCGCCGCTTGCGCTGGTGATCGAGGGTGCTTCCGGCACAGTGCTGTCTGCGAGGGTGACGGGCACTGTGTTGCTGGGCGGACCTTCAGCGTTGTCGAAGGCTACGGCGACGACACGGTACTCGAGGTTCACGTTGGATGCGAGGCCGATGGGATCGTCATAGAGCGGTTCAGGGGTGACGCTGGAGTTCAGGCGCACCCAGTTCTCGCTGCCGGCCGGTCCGGATGTGGCGTGGCGTTCTACGAAGTATCCCGCGACAGGAAAGGCTGCCGAATTCCACGTCAGGCGAACGCGCGTTTGGCCGGCGTCTGCCGCCAGGCCGCCCACCTGGGGCGGGGCTCCCGGATTCTGCGGCTGCGCGGAGGCCGCGGTGGAGGGATTGCCGAGGTCGCCGCGGGAGTTGACGGAACGGACGCGGTAGTAGTAGGTAGTGCCGCCGCGGATGGTGTCATCTTCGTATTGTGCAGTGGTGGGCGGCAGCGCCTGCGCAAAGAGAGCCTCGTAGGGACCGGCGAAGAGGAATGCGCGCTCCACAATGTAGCCGGAGAGATTGGGCTTCTGCGCAGCCGGCCAATTGACGACGACCTTCCCGGCGCCGGCGGTGGCCGTTACTGGATCGGGCGGCTCGAGCGCGTGATAGTCGGGGAAGAAGATGCGGATGGATGTACCGGCACTGCGGCGGCCGAAGATGTCGACGGCATAGACGTGGTAGGTCAGCGTGTCGTTGCCTGGCGCGTTGCGGTCGAGCACGAGAGGGATCTTCAGGTCCCACGAGATGCCCGGAACAACAGGCTTGGCCGTGACGGGCGCAGATGTCTGCCCGCTGCTGTCGCGCTCGATGGCGTAGGCGATGACGGGAAGTTGGCGATTTTCGGTCGGTGCGGCCCACGAGAGAGACACGCCCGCTTCGGCAAGCTTGGCCTGCACGCCGGTCGGCGCGGGTGGCAATGGGGTCGCGGTGGAGGCGTCAGTCGGAGGGCTGGTGAGCTGCAGGCCGGTGGTCTTGCCGGATGCATCCAGGCCCTCCACCTTGTAAGTGCGGCTGCCCGCGGCGACGTTGTCTGCCGCCCAGGCGAGGCCCATCGCGCGAGCGAAGGCGGGTTCGCTGAAGACGCGGAGGCCGAGAATGCTGATCAGGTTGCGGCGTTGAGCGCTTGTATCGGGCTGCGCCAGGACGACTGGCAGTTTGCGGATGGCGTCGGCGTCTTCGACTGAAAGCGACTGCAGGGCCGTCGCATCGCCCATGCTGATTTGCGGCGCCAGCACCTGGCCGGTCGAGTCGGAGAGCTTCCATCCGCCGGCAGGCCATTGCGATGGCGGCGGAAACCACAGCAGCGAGATGTGGCCCTTGCCGTCGGAAGCAGCGAACACTGCGCCGGCGTTTTGCTGGGCGTGCGCGGGCCGCAGGGGCATCAGCGCGAGAATCGTGGCCGTGAGCAGAGCCGGAATTTTCGTGCGAGCTGTCATAGATGCACTGAGAATGAAATGGAGCCGAGCGGCCACGGCAGGCCTATGCTTGCACTCGCGTTCATGTCGAGGGGCAGCGCTTCGGCGTGGATCTGCGCTGAGACCCCGGCAGAAATGCAGACGTTATCGACACACACGCCCGCGTCGACGTTCGCGGAGAAGTCTCCGGAGATGTGCGGCTGCGGAGTGACGGCGAGGCCAACGTCGACACTGCCGTTGATGTACGCGGACGCGACGGAATCATCGCCCACGTTGAGGTTGATGCCTTCGCCGCCGCCGATGGCGAGGCCAGCGTCGGAGAGCATGACGTACATGTTGGCGTCGGACTCGAGCAGATGCCCGGTGATGCGCGGGCCTTGTTGTTTGCCGGCGTCGATGTGCCACGGGCCACTCGGGCCAAAGTGGATGTCGACCGCGGCATTGCTGGCGCTGTTACCCATGTCTACCGACGCGATGCCGCCGAGAAAGTTCAGGTGGCCCCACAGGCGGCCGTCGAAGTTGCTGCCCGCATACTGGAGGTATCCTTGGAAATCTCCGTTTCCATTGTCCGCCGGCTTCAGCAGCCAGGAGTGGAAGTCGAGCCGCGCCCCCGCGTTTTGGCCGCCTGCCTTGATGGTAAGGTCGCCGTCCAGCGTGTAAGTGAACTGGTCCGGCATGCCCACACGCATCCCCGCCATGAACAGGAAGGAGCCGTCGGAGACCGGTGTGGCCCCGTTGATCGATCCCGTATCTTCGAAGGCGCTGATGGGGAAGTTGTGACCGAGTCCGCCTTGCACGCGGTAGAGATTCATCACCGGGGGCACAGGGACTAGCGGAATTCCGGTTGGGCCGAGTGCGTAACTGACGCGCGTGAGCCAGTAGTCGTGGCCGCCCTGATAGCCGAGCCGGAATTCGCCGGTGATGGGCGGGCCGCCTAGCTCGGAGAGGTCGACGGTGCCGGAATATTCAGTGCCACCGCCGCCGGAACCCGAGCCGCCGGTGTAGACAGGATGGACCTGCGCGTCGGAGCTTGGCTGGCCTGAGGGGTATGGAACGTCGATGGTGAAGGGCGCGTTGGCCGGGCCGGTGGTGGTGTAATTCGTGCCGGACTTGTCGATCGAGTAGTTGACTTGCACTGGCGCCGCCGCCATCACCTCGGAGAGATGGACATTGGTGTTGAACAGCGCTGCGAGGACCTGGGTCCCGGTTGCTGGCGCTGTAAGGTGGACTGAAACCAGATCAACCGGCGTCTGGCCAAGGTGGGCGCTGCCGCCGAGCGAGATATCCTGCGTGGATGCAGCGTTCGCAAAGTAGCCGCGGCCGTCCATGCCGAAGTAGAAGGTCCGATAGAAGTCGGCGAACTGTTTGTTCTCGGTAGAGAAGATGAAGTGCGTATTCGACGATACCGCCCAGCCGATCCCCTGTTCCTGCGTGAACTTCAGACTGTCGGCCTTGAATGAGAGGTTGCCGTCAGTCTTCGAGATGGGCGGGATTGTGAACGGGAACGAAATAGCCGCTTCCTTGCCGCCCCCGGAGAGCAGCGTCGCGTCGCCCTTAAGGTGGGTGTCGAGCCATGGCACGTAAATGTCCATGCCCTTGTACGTCGCGCTGAAAGTGCCGTTAAACGCAGTTGCGTTAAGGGAAGCGAAGCTCACGGTACCCGAGCCCAGAGTCGCCGTGAACGGGGTGTTTGTCGTCATGTTTCCGCACAGTCCGCTTCCTTCGTTCGCGCCTCCGCCGGTGATGCCCCAATCGGTGACGGTAGGCTGCAGCGAACCGCTGGCGACCAGGTTCATGGTGTACGGCGTGATGGCGAGCGACGGGAAGCGCACGCCGACCCAGTCGCCGCCGGTCAACGGGCCGCACAGCGGGCCACCCGCATCGCCTGCGTGATGACTGAGGTCGAGCCGCACCGAATTGGATTGCATCGTGAAGGAACTCCACCCGATCAGCGTGGACGGCATACTCAGCCCATCCTTGATCCAGTCGCCCGCCGGTGTGATCTCAGCCGTGACTCCGTTCCAGGAAACCGGGATTTCGCCGGGAAGGCGGAGTGTATCGTCGCTGAGCGTGACGTTGAGCGTCGCGTCGAGTTCACCACCAGCTTGGCCGGACAAGGTCTCGATGGAGCCCTTCAGCGCGGGCACACTCTGATCCAACGCAAGCTTCGGCGAGACATTGATGCTACCTGTTTGAACGTGCAAGCCGTCGGGGACGCTCCAGTTGCTGATGGTCACCGGAATAGGCGGATATTGGGAATATCCCCCGCTGCCCGTGTTCACCATGTGCAGGATCAGGCTGCCGGTTCCGTTGTAGGTGCCCCCTTGCTGGGTAACGTGATTCTGCAGGCCGCTGATTTCAAATGCGCCGCCGCTCTGGACCGGAAACAGGAACTTGCAGGGCTTCGCCGGATCCGACGCAACCACCTGATACACGGTGTTGTTCGAAGCGACGTGCTGGTCCGGCAGCGGGTTGGTCAGTTGCGAGACGACCTGCTGCAGCGCGCCGTTGACGTATTGCACCGCGCCCAGACCGGTGGAGCTGTGGTTGTCCGGCGACAGAACGCCGATCTTAAGCGGCGGCAGATTGCTGCCTGCGGGCGGTGCCAGCGTGTTCAGCAGCGATAGCGCTTCAGCCACGTTGGGTGCGGTTGAGACCTGGCCCGGGCCGTTGTTGCTGGCGGGCGCGGAACCAGTCGGCGCAGCGAGGCTGTGCGGCATCAGCGAGCCCAGCGCTTTGCCCAGCGGGTTGCTGAGATTCGGCATGGTCGGCTGGGGCAAGACGTCCGCCTGCACCGTGACTGTGTGATTGCCCAGAGGCTGGATCTGCAAAGTGGGCGAGTAGATCGGACTGCTGGTCGAGATAATGATGGGTGGCTCGGGTATGGGAATCTGCATCGCGATTCCCATGACGTTAATCGTGTCGAAGCCCTGGCGGGTCAGGTTGGTTCGTTTCGTCGATGGCCCGAGTCCCATGGTCTGCTGCGACATGACGCCATCGACCGTCCAGGTGACGCGCACCTGTCCCTGGCCGTAATAATTCAAGGCTGTGGCTGCGTCCATTCCGTCATCGCAAGCGCTGCAGACAGCGATTGGCGCCGATCCGCCTCCCCCCGGGGTAATCATGCGCGCCTCTGGCTGCTTGACCGGCGCCTTTGCGTTTGCGGGAGCAGTCGCAACTTCATTCGGCGTTCCAGCCGTGCCGCCGAGCGAACTGCGGTTTACGACACCGGCCATCCCTGCCTTGACCAGATCGTATGAGCCAAAGTTCGGATCGTCGATCGACTTGAGGTGCAGTGGGCCGTCCGCCGCAAGGTCTTCGACGGGGATGATGTCCACCGTGTGGCAGTAAAGCATGTACGCATCGCTCGCCACCTGTGCCGCCGTCGAACTACCCGAATTGCCGCCCTGCGCGAGCATCTGCTGGAAGTTCGATTGCACGCCGCCGATGGTCAGGCCGTTCTTGATCGACCCCTGCGCAGACATCTTCGAGAGCAGCGCCGTCTGCATGAAGGGCGTTGTCGGGCCGTCCTGGCTTGCCGAGACCGCCGCGGCACTGACGTGCTGCAGGTCTCCCTCGGACAACTGGTACACGCGCACTTTGTAGCTGCCCACCGATTGATAGGCATGCTGCGTTGGGCTGGACTGGTTCGCGGACCACGAAAGCTGATCGCTTGGGTCCCAGTTCGTCAGGTTCGAACTCGCGGGTGGAGCGGTAAGCGGCACCACCTTGCCGTCTCCCCAATCGACGAAGACATTGTCGAATTGGACCGCGGTAACGTCTCCTCCAAAACACTGATTGCCGCACGATGGCGACGGAGCTGCGAAATGCGATGTGAAACCCGGTTGATATGGGGAACGGGAGAGATCGACGGTGCCGCCCAGGCTCCACTGATCACCCGGATAGTTATTGATGTCGCCGCCGCTGGCGGACAGGTCCTGCACGTTCAGTCCGTTCCCAAACCCAGTGCCGCCGCACGCCAGTCCATTCGGCGCTTGCGGAGCTTTCAGCGGCCAGCGGTCGGAGATCTCCACCTCGATATCGACCGTGCTCGGCTGGGCCGGCGCATTCGCCGCCGTCTGCACCATATTGATTGCCGCGCCGCTCTGGTTCTTGCTCTGCGCAGCAGGCGGCTGTGGCGCTACACCGTTCTGGCTGTAGGTATGGAATCCGGCGACCTCCCATTGCAGATCGCCTTGGCTCAGTTGGCCGTTGAGTTGATCCGGGGGGAACGCCGGCATGGTCGCTTGGGTCGACGGCGGTGTAGCCGATACGCTCTTCAGCGCTCCCGCTCCCAATAAACTCGCCACCGATTGATTCGAGAAGACCATCCGCCGCACTGGATCGAGCACCTGCTTCAGAAACGCGTCGGTCGGTCGGAAGTAGGTCGGCACCACATTCAGCGTTCCGCCCATGGCGATGACGCGGTTGCCAGTGATCTTCTGCACCGCCAGCAGCGTCCTGCCGTCCTTCGCGTAAATGCGCAGCTCGTAATAGTCCGCCAGGCCGGGATTCTTTTCGTGCCACTTGAAGACCGACGCGTCGTCCAGCAGAGGCACCCCGAAGGTCTGGTATTGATCGCTCTGCGTGACTTTCCCCAGCGGCGCATCGAGCACCACAATCGCCATGGGGAACGTCTGTAGGGCAATGGGCGCGATCTTCAGCGTCGCCGGCGGCCCGGTGGGCTTCGGCGCGGCTTGCACATTCAGCATGCCCTTGCCGGCTGCGGTCGGCTGACTCGCAGCCTGGAGATTGATGTCCCGCCCGCCCGGCAGCGCCGAGGGCAACGCGCTGACGCTGACCTGCAGTTCCGTGCTGTTGACGTAGCGGGCCGGCCCGTTTGCGAAAACTGCGGCGGGAATGCCGGCACCCACGGTAAAGGTCACCTGCGTTCCCGGGACGAAGCTGGTTCCCTCCACGGTAAGGTTGACGTTCTGGCTGCCGGCCTGAATCTGGTTGGGTACGATGCGCAGAATCTGCATGGGTGCGGTGCGGACAGCGATCGCTCCGGAGACCACGGTGAAGGTATCGGTTGCCGCCAGGCGCGTGTTGCCGCCGACGGTCAGCGTCACCCCGCGTGCGCCCAGCGAGGCAGTCGGAGCAAGACTGAGCTGTGCCTGAACCTGATTTGAATTTGTAACCGTCGTAGACATCACCGTAATGCCGCTCGACGGCGTCAGTTGCAACGATGCGGGCGCGGAGAAGTTGATTCCCGTCAGCGTCAATGTGACCGTGCTGCCTTGCGTTCCCTGCACCGGGGTAAACCCGCGCAGCGCTGGCGGGGTGGGCTGTGGTGTGGCACCGCACGCGGCAGTCCCGGGAGGACAGTTCGGAGCCGGAGCAGCGGCGCCCGTGATGGTGAACGCTGTCGCTGCTCGCAGACTATGGTCGGCGTCCATCAGCGTCACCTGCCGCGGTCCGCCCTGTGCGCTGACGTCGATCTGGATCTGAGCGGAGATCTGCGTGCCGGAGACCACCTGGACTCGACTGACGGTGATCCCCTGCGACGGAGAGAACAGCACGTTGGGCAAGCGCGGAACGAAGTTGGTCCCAGTAAAGGTGAGCGTGACCGTCGAACCGGCGACGGCTTGAGCCGGGCTGAAGCCGATGAGCGCAGGCTGGGCCAACTGGGCCCGTGCCGCCACGCACACTCCCAGGCATAACAACGCGAGCGCGGCCAGAGTGCAAGCGGACTGACGAAGACACGGGATGGCGCTCTCTCGTCTCATGGTCAAAACCTGTGTTTATGGCCCCAGGTTGCCGTCCACAGGACCAGCAGCTGCGTTGACGGCTGGTTGATGCCCATCACATTATTCTGATTCTGGTTGTAACTGCCCTGTGCGGAGAGCGTGTTGAACTTCATCATACCGGGCAGCGTCCAGGTCAATCGCCCCCCGTACTGTCCGGTCAGCATGTCGCTGGTCAGCGTGCCGTTGGAGAGAAGCGTGCGCCCTTGCGTGAAGCTGATCAAAGGCGAAACCTGCACCGCCGGCTTCTTCCACACGAAGGCCGGTTGCACATAGACCGTGATGGTGCGCGTGGTTCCGGCGGTCGCGCCGTTGGCAGCCACCCAGTTCACGTTGACCTGCGCGTTGAGTTGGAAGAACCCGCCGGTCACGAGGTTGGTGCCTCCATTCAGCGAGGAGGTGATGGTGTCAGTTGCCGGGAACAACGTATTGTGGCTCCAGTCGCGCGTGGCCCCGCCGGACATTGTGACCTTGCCGACCTGCCGGCTCACGATGAGATTGCCGGAAACGTCGCGCATGTCCTGTGCGCCTGTCTGCTCGGGCGGCAGGCCCTGCAGCGCTGCCGGGACCGTTCCGGTCTTCGTCAGCGACTGGCGCGCGTCCAGCACAACATTGGTGCTCGCGTGGAAGGGCTCGGTCCAGGTTTCGTCAAAACTGTGGAGGAACAATTCGTCGCTGGTAGTCGGCTTCACGTTGTTCGCGAGGAACGAATAGGTGACGCCGAAGGTGCCCGCCTTGCCAGTCGTCTGCGACACAGCAGAGTCGACACCGCGCAGATCAGGTTGGCTCGCCTGGGTCAGGCTGGGGTTGGCCGGGTTGCCGAAGTTGGCGCTCACATCGCGGTACGCCACGTTGACATTTGTCTTGCCGGGATTTCCGGAGATGCCGGTGCGCCATGCGCGGCCGAATTCGCGCTTCGAAGTTGGGTCGGTGGTGTTCGCGTTGTCGCGGCTGAACGCATACTCCGACGACCACAGCCACTTCTTGAAGAGGTGAACATTCAGCAGTGAGCCATATACGTCGCCGGCGGATTTTGGCGCGATCGGATTCGGCAGGATGATCGGATTGCCCATCGAATCGTAGCCGACCGTAGTAGGCGCGCCGATGTCCACCGCGCTGAGCCACATCAGGCGGAAGACTGCCCACTCCGGCAGCGGCGCCTGCCAGCTTGCTCCCAAAATCCTCTGCTTGAAGTTGATTCCCGCGCCGCCGCCCAGGGCCACATCGTTGGTGTTGGTGAATCCGGAGAAGGTCCCGGCCGGCGTCCGCAAGGCCAGCTCGACACCCTGGCGCGGTGTAGCCGCGGTCACGAATTGCGCGTCGGTGTAAAGCGTCGGCGTTACGATGCCAAAGCGGATATTCACGCCCCAGCTTCCATTCTTGTTGCCGGCCTGCAGGACGTAGTCGTTGACTTTGCCCTGGCTGGTGCGTTGCGCCTCGGGGTTCAGGATCGAGTTCAGCAGCCCGCTCCCGTTCACTTCGACATGCCACAGGCCTTCCTCGTAGGTCATGTGCTCGGCTACGGAGATTACGTTGGAGTCGGGCGGATTCGAGCCGGAGGCCCATTGCGTGTTCACTGCAATCTGGCCATCCTCGGCGGGGCCCGTGTGTTTGGCCGGCGTCTGTGCTTGAGCTTGATGCACAGCAGCAATAGCGGCTGGCGCGGGCATGGTGGCAGCAGCAGTGGGTGGGGCCTCTGCGTCGGTCCCGGGCTGCAGCGATGCCGGTGTGATGGCCGGTGCAGGCGTGCTGGCGGAAGCGATGACGGTGAACTTCCAGGTTGTGGCTTCGCTGCCAACCGTGAGGTTGACGTTGTGATCGCCGCCGGCAAGAGCCATCGGCGGCGTGAACGAAACCTTGTCCTGAGTCACCTGAGCCAACGTCGTGACATCGATGTCGTCGACCATCAGGCTGACGTCGCCGGGATTGACGGGCTGCGGGAAGCTCGCGGAAATAACCGGCTGCAGTTGGCTGGTGCTGCTGTCGGCGGTCGGCGTTTGACCCGCGATGTCTCCCGCCTGAACTGCTGCCGCGGGCAACGCCGGTAAACTGCCTGGCCGTGCGAGGCTCGCAAGCAGGACCGCGCCCGGCGGCGGACCCAGCTTCGATTGCGGCATCGCCTGGGCCACAAAGCTCTCGACCGGGCCGGACAGGATCAGCCGGCCGTCGGAGGCGATGGCATCCACCTGCCAGTAGTAGGTTGTGCCGGGCAGCAACTGTCGTTCCGCAGCGCGCAGATCGAGTTTAGGGTCGGCCGTGAGATAGCGGCGAACGATATGCGTTGCCGCGAGATCGCTGCTGATCGTCACGAAGTAGAAGCTGCTCTTCGCGGCGGCCTTCCACTCCAACAATGTGTGGCCTTCGGGAGTTCGCGATGGCGCGGGCTGCGATGGCGCAAGGCTGTTCGCCGGCTCGTGGTAGATGCTTCGCAGAGGCAGAGGCTTGCGCGACTGTCCTGAGGTATCGACGGCACGCACCGTCCAGTACAGTTCGCCCTCCGGCAGGCTGCGCCACAGGTCTGAGGAGATTTGGCAGCGGTTGTCGACGCTGTCGAACCACGTCTGGATCGAACTCAAGTACGGTTTGGCGGCAAAGCCGATCTGGTACTTCATCGCACCGGGAACGGGGGCCCACAGCAGCCGCGGCGGATCGTCTGCGAAGGCAGCGCCAAGTGCGGGCAGAATCAGTTGTTCCAGCTTCCAGTCGCCCGGATTCACCACCACCACAATGGGCCGGCTGGTTACCTGGTTGGGCTCGATCATCCGCAGCAGCAGTGTGTGCGCGCCCAGGGACCACGTGGGCAGCGACTGGCGCGTTTGGATCGCCTTGCTCTGGCCGCCTGCGATCGCAGCGGTGAACTGCTCAACTACATTGCCATCCCACAGCCACTGGCCGACTACCGTTCCGGTTCCTGTTCCGCCGAGGACAGCCTGCGCGTTGAGTTCATCGCCCTGCATCACCACAGTTCCATCGCGCGGATGGGTCAGTGCCATGTTCAGCACCGAGAGCGGCGCGCCAAGCGAGTTGGCAGGCTCCAGTCGAAGCGGCTGCGAGCTTCCTGTGGGCGCTGTGAACGTTGAGTTGGCAGTGCTGCTCCCGTCGAGATTCAAAACGTCCACCGCGCGCAGACCGAGCGTTGCGACCGGGCCTACGCTGATCAGCGCGGTCATCACACCCGGGCTAACAACAGTGGCACCGAGGACGGTTATATCGCCGGCCCGGGTATGGCCGTTCGAATTCCCAACCGTTGCCAGCGGCGGCGAGATAACAACCGTTGCGCCCGGGCGGAAGTTCGCGCCAACCAGCGTCATTCTCACCCGATCTGCGCCAAGGGTCGAGAACTCGGGAGACACACTCGTCAGGACAGGTCCTGGCAAAGCCGCCGCCGTGAAGTTCACCGGGTTGGAGGTCAGCCCACCGCCGCGTGTGGCGAAGGGGTTGAAGACCGTGATCGTCAGCACTCCGGGCGTCCCGATGTCGGAGGCAAGAATGGTCGCGGTCAGTTGCAGCGCGCTGACGAAAACAGTCGGGCGATTGTTCCCGTTTACCTGGACCGCTGAGGTCGCGATATAGCCGCTGCCGGTCACCGTCAAGGTGAACCCGGGGCCTCCCGCCAACGCAGAGGTTGGGCTGATGCCGGTGATCGTTTGCCCGCCCGCGTGCGAGCACAAGCCTGCAACCGCGACCAGCGTCACCAGCCAATATCGACATTGACTGCGGAAACTGCGGTTTGTACAGCCGCCTGCAATCGCGGACCCGAACCGACCCAACATAGCCTTCTCCATCCACAGAAACGGAAGACGCGCAGCAATACAAGTCAGTCATGCGTCAGCAGCATGGTTCGAACTTGATGATCGTTCTGTCCTTCGACTTCAAAAGCGGGTGGAAACTGCTTGAAGTTTGCCCAGGCGCGCCCGGTAACAGGCGCCGGCCCCTCTTTTCCCCGATGGGTCATTAACGGCAATTACGAAGAGAATGTAGCCTGTGACGGCAGGATATGCAAGGGTTTTCAAATGGCTGGATAAGCCAATTCGCTCTCGGCACCGGGAAACGGGACTGGTGCCCACAGGGCTTTTTCTACCGATAAGTCGGCTTCTCGGCTGTAAACCCTTGCTGGATTCCTCGCTGAGCTATTCCGATTAGTGCAGTGCGGGGCGCGAACGCATTAACGTTTGGTTGCGACGCATGAACACCACCAGAGCGCGTCGAATGTACAAAGCGAGCAGTGGCATCACGACCGCAGCCACGATGCCCCACACGATCAGCGCATGCCACTCCCACTGCCAAATGTCGTGGACGAGACGCCACGGATGATGGCTGAGATGCTCGATCTGCTGCCGGCTCAGCGGAAGGCGGCGAGTGTGGAAGAGATGCACACCCAATTCAACGAACGGAATAAACAAAAGCAGGTGGAACGGCGCCACCGCATGGACGCCGATCTGCGAGGCAATCTGGTTGAGACCCAACGTCCACGCGAGCAGGATCACCACGAGCGTGGTGAGCCCCACCGACGGATTGATTCCGATGACCATTCCCAATGCCAGGCTCCACGCCAGACGGCGGGGTGTCACACCGCCGCGTAGCAGGCGAAGCAGCGGACGCAGTATTTTGCAGCGAAAGAACTCGCGAATGGACTCGGGCAGAAGCACATCCAGATGTGATGCCCTGCGGCAGCTGTTTGGTTGTGAAATAACTCTTTCGCCGTTATGGCAGGTCGCGCGCTCGTCAGCGACTGGACGGGACAACCGCTGAATAAGGCGCCAGGCGTTGCTCCGCGCGGGAGGACTGTTGCTCGGTACCGATATGTCGGCCAGTGTACCGGGAAATCATCGTCAATGCCAAGGAACGGTCCAACTACATACCACATACCACTGATTGCGGCTTCATGCTGGCAATCTGCCGAGCATGACAATTTGTTCATTGAGCGGATCGTGCACAACAAGCTGAGT
>Ga0182013_10001743_pt1 | contig 29321 bp, 23 predicted proteins | sample 612S2MmetaG_FD_120487 | JGI IMG/M metagenome (GOLD analysis project Ga0182013, IMG submission 120487) | Permafrost microbial communities from Stordalen Mire, Sweden - 612S2M metaG | ecosystem: Environmental > Terrestrial > Soil > Wetlands > Permafrost | place: Sweden: Stordalen | collected... | reverse complement strand
GCCCGCTCTCTTCCTGCTTTGAAACCAGACTCCGCCACTTCACTTGCTTTATAGGTTGGATCATTCCAGAAGCTTGCCGTGCGCGACGCGCGCAGGCAAGATGGGGTTCAGATATCGCTCACCAAACATCTTGCTCCAAGACTTGCCCGTGCTCCTTCAACCAAGCCTTTGCCTTTTCCGTTGTCGGAGTATGTGCGTGGACAATGTTCCAAAAGCGGGACGTGTGGTTGGTCTCTAAAAGGTGAGCCAGTTCGTGGACGATCACGTAGTCTATTACGAACATCGGAGCCTTGATGAGGCGCCAGTTGAAGTGAACGCTGTCTCGTGGCGTGCAGGAGCCCCAGCGGTAACGATTATCAACGATCTTGGCAGCGGAGAACTCCACGCCTAGCGCAGTTGCGTGTTGCCGAACACGAGGCAGGATCTCTTCATTGGCTCGCGCAATATACCAATCGCGCAGAACTCGACGACGCTTGATCTGGCGCGCGGCGGGCACCATAAAGCGGCTGCCAAATTCAATCTCGCCACTCTCAGTCTCACCAACTTCGATCTGGTAGTCCCGGCCGAGGTAAGGCGCGGACTCGCCATTCACGACTTCCTTCCCTGGCGGGTGAGAGTTGGCTTCGTACTTCTGCGGATGATTCAGCTTCTCGAACAGCCATTGGCGCTTCGAGTCCACAACCCGCTGCACCTCTTCATCAGAGGTTCCCACTGGCGCGTGAATGACGATTGCCCGGTCTCGCTCGACCGTGATGGTTAGCTTCCGCCTTTTTGCTGAGCGAACGACTTTGTATTCCAGTTCCATTAAGCGGCCCAAAGGATCGCGTCGTGGTTCTTCTCGGCTATTTCCATCATGCGACTGATGATCTGAGCCCGATTCTTCACTAGGCCCGGTAACGCGGAGTGCTCCGGCTGAAGCAGCGTTCTTTGTATCTCCGCCTTGAGTTTATTGCGGGCAGGGATGCTCTCCCAGAAGCCAGTCAGCTTCAGCTCGCGCTCCACCTCATTGAAGAGCTGCTGCGTGAGAGACACCAGCGACGCAATGTCGTCTTCATTCAGTTCTGCGTCCCCGAAGACCTCTTTCTTCAGCATTCGGAAGATGGGCATCTGCTTCTTGCGGTGCAAGCCGTAGGTCGGTTCTTTGCCCGCGTTGATTATGCGCTTGCGAAGCTTTTCGAGTTCCTCAAAGATCTTGTTCCAGTTGTCGCGGAACTCTTCGAGTATCTTCTTTAGGGCTTCAGCAAAGGACGCTTGCAGGTCCGGATCATCATCGAGATCGACGTCTAGGTGGTGGCGAATGGCATGTTCAATTTCCGCGGCCTTTGTCTTCGTCCGGCCCCGGATATTGACGTCTTTCTGAAAATCTTCGTCGAGAATGGAGATCGGCTCGACCTTTACGTTGATACCACGCGACTCCAGGAATGCGTCCGTGATCTTTCTCAGTTTCGGCGGGATGCCCTTCATACTCAGACGCTTGTCACGGAAGTGCTTCTCAGCCAAAACATTGATCTCGGCAAGAGTCTGGTAATCCCCCATGAAGCCCAATGCTTCCTTCGAAGGGAAGACGACGTTTAGGCATTTCGTGAAGGTCTTGAACAGACTCATGAACTCAAATCGGATGTCCTCGTCGTAAAACAGGTCGAAAAACGCATCATGATCGGTCAGGTCGGTCAGGCCGTGCTTCTTGAGGAACTCCAAGATTGCGGCATGACTCGCTTGCAACTCACGGAGTTCCTCCTCGGGGAAACTCAGCACATCCAATACTTCTTTTTGTTCCCGCTCGTCGTAGTTATCGAGGGCCCTCTTCAGGTGGTGGCCGACCCCGACGTAATCAACCACAAAGCCTTTCTCCTTCGACGTGCCAGCCACCCGGTTCACGCGGGCGATTGCCTGTAGGAGCGTATGGGCGACGATGATCTTGTCCAGATACATCACCTGCTCCACTGGAGCGTCGAAGCCGGTCAGGAGCATGTTGTTCACAATCACGATGCCCATGTCGCCGCGCACGCCCTCCTCCTCGCTGTCGAAGGGTAGCTTGAAACTCTTGATCGTCGCCTTATGTTTTGCCTCGTCAGTGTAGGGCTTCAGATGTAACTCATCGTTGTGGCTGCCAGAGATAACCACGTCGGTCTGCAATCGCCTGAGCCGTTCGACATCCAGCATCTGAGGATTGGAATGTTCCAATGCGGCGACGGTGTCACGCAGCGCGGCGTCAACATATCCCTTGTAGCGTACGGCGGCCTCGCGTGAGGTGGCCACAATCTGCGCCTTGTAGCCGTTGGGGAAAACATGCTTTACGTAATGCGCCACCATGTCCTTCGCTTTGGCTTCTATGGTGGTCTTCGATTCGAGGTAGGCGTCGCGTGACCCGTAGCCCAGAATCGCCAGGCGTTCTTGAATGTTGTAATCGCTGAACACATCCTGAAACTCAGCGTCCATGCCTACTTTGTCAGTCACCTCCGCATTGTGGGTGCGGCCCTCGTAAACAATCTCCAGCGTTACGCCGTCCTCGATGGACTGGCGCATCGTGTATTTGTCGATGTAATCACCAAAGACCCGCTCCGTCTTGTCAATGGGCGTCCCTGTGTAGGCGATGCGGGCAGAGTTGGGAATGCTCTTATCGAGGTTGGTCCCCAGCAGCGAGTATTGCGAGCGGTGAGCCTCGTCCGTCATCACGAGGATGTGGGGGCTGGGATTCAGTTCAGGAAATGTCTCTTTCAGGTCCACCTCGCGGAACTTGTGAATCATCGCCATGACCAAGTCCGACGAGTTCGAGGCCAGCAATTCCTTCAGGCTCTTGATGCTATCCGCGACCTTCACGGAGAAGCCGATGCTCTGGCTGGTTTCGGAAAGCTGGTCCTCAAGCTGGGTCCGGTCAGTGACGAACACCACCTTCCACTTGGACAGGGAAGGATGTCGATACATCTCTCGCACCATGAACATCATGGTCAGGGATTTGCCCGACCCTTGCGTGTGCCAGATGATGCCGCTGCGCTCGCGGGGACTCTGGCCTTCGAGCAGGCGCTTGACGGCGAGCTTGACGGCGCGGAACTGCTGATAACGCCCCACTACCTTGATGATTTCGCCCTTATCGTTGGTCGAGAACAGCGTGAAGGTTCGGATAATGTCGAGCAAGTTGTCCCGGTCTAGCATTCCGGCCACGAGGCGTTGCTGGTCGTTGGGGCTGCTTTGGCCATGCTCCAGATCATCCAGCGATCGCGGAAACGGGTCAGCCCAGCGATAGAAGTGCTTTTCGTTGTGAGTGGTGATGGTGCCGAACTTCGCCTCCTGGCGGCACGTGGCGATGACGAATTGGTTGCAATAGAAAAGTGGCGCACTGCCTTCGCCTTTAGCTCCGCGCTGTTCGCTATAGCGCAGAAGCTGGTCAAGGGCCTCAGGAATCGGCTCCTTTACCTTCGGCGACTTGCACTCGATGACGACAATAGGAAGGCCATTCAGGAACAGCACGATGTCCGGAACGATATGGTGTTCGGTACCGAGAATCCGCACTTTGAACTGGCAGACAGCAATAAAGCGATTATTGTCGCGGTGCTTGAAGTCAATGAATCGCACCGTTGGGCTCTTCTCGCCGGTCGTGCGGTTCTCACTCACGCTGGTGTTTTCCAGCAGCAGTTGGAGGACGTGGCGATTGTTCTGAATGAGGCCGGTACCGGGGAAGCTGGCGGTGAGCTGCTTTACCACTTCTTCTATCTGATCGTCTTCCAGCCAGGTGTTGATGATCTTCAACTGCTCACGCAACACGGGCAGCATAACCACCTCAGTGAAGCTGTCACGAAACGTGTCGCTGGCTTGCTGCTTGCTGTCGCAATCCTTGACCTCCCAACCGAAGCCTGCTAATTGATCGAGCAGCGGTTTCTCGACGTGATGCCGCTCATCGAGCTTCAGATCGTTGGCGAGTTTCTCATTCATGGCCATGGAGGCTTCGTCTATTGCGTGACTCCCTGTTCCAGCAAGGGTGTGACCCGCTTTCTTTCCGTCAGCAGGTCTTGCATCAGTGCGGTTTTAACACGACTGAGATTTGTGGCGAATGCCGTAGTTTGAGTGCTTTGCATCTCGACTTGGCAGAGAATGCCTGCGATTACTCGCTGCTCGTCCACGGGCGGAAGTTTTAGACGAAGAGCTCGTAGTTGAGCAGTGTTAATGCCTTCTCGCGTACCCCTTCCTTTTTCACGGTCAATTTGGCTTTTCACCAATTCTGAGTCAAACATCGCCTCAATGAAACCAGGTGCACACAGATCATGATCTAGAGCCACACGAATGATGTGGTAATTGATTAGACATCCATCTGCGTTCTCATCGGCTAAGGCATTTCGACCGGTTGTGGCACCTTGGCGAGCAAAGAGCAAATCGCCGAATTTAATGACGTAACGATTCAGCTCCTGCGCTTTCTCGGGGGACACGAAGAGCAAGTTGTTGAGATCAAGTCGACCTTGCTGAACGTTGCCAATTCTTAATACTGGAACACCCTCTTCCACGAAGTCGTCCGCACCAAGATCGGCTCCGAATGGTCCCGTAAGAATCGGTTGCCTTTTCGTATCCGTCACATCGAGTAAAGAGCCGACGCGCCATTCAGCAGGGATGCTTCCCAAAATAGAATCCTTAAACCGGTGGGTTCTTAGCCTCCGTGTCTCTCCGTGCTGATCAATACCTCGTGCTAGGAATTGCTGTATCAGGCCGGTCTTGATGCGCTGCTGCTTGGCAATTAACGCTTCCGTCTGCTCAACGGCCGAGTCAATCGTCGAGAGGATCTCAGCGATTTTAGTTTGTTCGAGCGGCTTAGGAATCGCAAATTCAAACGTTTTGAAAACATGCTGGTAAAGGTGCTGGATTGTAGATCCGGCCAAATTATCGTCTAGGAACTTGCGAAAGATATCTGACCGTAAGAGATGGAACATGTAGCGATGTTGAAAAGAACCGTCATTGCATCGAAGCAAAAATATTCCACTGTTTAGGACTGCTTTTTCCGGACAATCTTCAACCAACGCCACCTTGCCGATTGTTCCATCCTTAGTGATCAGGACATCATCGTTTTTCAGATGGATGTAGTCGGCTTCCGCATATCGAGATTCTGACACGTGGTAGCAGGCATCCCAGTCGATCCTGCCGTCTGTGAAGTCCGTGCCAGTCACCAAGAACGGTCCTTCCTTCACAAACTCCGCTGCTTTCAATCCTTGCCAGCCGATACGACCGCGAAGATATGCGGATCTAGCAATAGTAGTTGCTGGCCAGTTAGGGTTCTCTGGTTCCGTCATCATGCCAAATATCCCAATCCATTGAGAAAACCAAGCAGCGTCTCCATCGTTTCCGCTCGTTTGCATTCCAGCCCACGACTCGAGACAGCATACTTCTCCCACAGGTTCTCAACCGCCCGGACCAGCAGACGCTTCTCTGCGCTGAGGTAACGATTGAGTTCGCCATTCGCGAGGTCGCACAGCTTTTTCAAGATAAGCACCTTCGCTTCGGTCTCGGTGAGTTGGCCGCCGATGCTGGCCAGGAGGGCATCGGTCTTCGCAATTCGTACTTCCAGGGCCTCCTTATCTTTCCGCAGAGCCGTGATCTTTTTCTTGTCGTCCTTCTTAGTTTCATCCAGGGCGGTGAGCTGCGCTTCGGCCTGGACTAAGAGCTGCTGGCTCTCGGCCTTGAACTCCTCACCACCAACCCGCTTGAGCTGAAGCTTGTGCTCCAATTCGTCCGTCAGCGTCTTGAGCTTGGCTTTGCTCTCCTTGATTCGCTTCTCCAACGTGGTGATAGCCGTTTCTTGTTCCTCCAGAGCCTTCAGTTCCTTTACTGCCGATTCGCCGGTGCTGCCTTTCAGGTCGTCGATCAATTCTTTCAGAGCTTTCTTAATGACTGTTGCGGTAACCGTTTCGTCTTCTTCCGGCTCGTAGGCGGCGACTTCCTGCGCCGTCTCCACCTCCTCAGCCAGCTCGCCTTGGGTTTCGCTGGTCTTCGCTTCGAGCGCATCAATCGCGTCGGCTTCCGCCTGAAAGAACGCCGCGATGAGATAGTCGTCAGGGATCAGAGTGTGATGCCAGCCGATGGAAATGATGGTCTTCAAGTCGTAGCGTATTTGCTGCCACCAGTTCACGAAAACACCGGCACTCTTGAATTCGTCGAGCACACCTAATGGGATGAGCTTGCTCTTGATGGTAGTCAGCAGCTCCTGGCGGACCTCTGGCATCTTCTTGCCCCCGCGCAGTTGCGCAAAGTCATCGCGGGCCACACCCCACCAGGCCTCCAGCGCGTCGTGGTGGGCGGTAAGCGTTCTTTGCAGCGCAGGATCAGCCTCCAAGGTGATTTTGATAGCGGGCTTGGCTGCGATGACCGGGAGAAACGCGAGATAGCCGGGGCGCTCGGGCTGAAACAAAGTCCCGCCGCCGACGCCAAACTTCGAAAAGTCGCTTTGTCTTGCTTGCACTTCCGTCTCAGGTACACCCCCGATAAGGTGCGCTTGGACATCCTCCGGCTCGGGGTCGGGCGTGTTGTCCACATAGCGGCGGATGTTGAGGTTGTAGTCGTGCTTCTCCACTATCTCCGTCTTGTCCACGAGTCGGCTGTATTTTGGCAACTCACGCTTCTGGGTGAAGACGAAGTCGATCTTCTCAATGTCTTCCGGGCGGAGCTTGTTCTGGTTCTTGCCCTCGGCATACTCGCGATCTGCGTTGATGAATAGTACCTTGCCCCGGAGAGCATCGGGCTTATTCTTGTTCATCACCAGGACGCAAGCAGGAATTCCGGTTCCGTAAAAAAGGCCGGGCGGCAGGCTGATGATGGCCTCGATGACGTCGTCGTTTATGAATAGTTCTCGGATGAGCTTCTCTTTGCCGCCACGGAACAGGACGCCGTGTGGCATGATCGTGGCCATGTTGCCGTCCGTCTTGAGGCTCGCCAACATGTGTTGGACGAACATGAGGTCGGCCTTCTTGCCGGTCTCGGGGCACCATTCACGGAATCGGACAGGAAACTTCACGCTGGCGCGACTGTAGTTCTGCGAGAACGGCGGGTTGGCGAGGACACGATCGAACTTGCGGATCTGGCCGTGATCGAGAAATTTGGGGTCCTCCAGCGTGTCCGCGTTCTCAATCGTGCAGCGCGTGATGTTGTGGAGGATCATGTTCATGATGCAGATCGACCAGACGGTGCCGTTTGAGTCCTGTCCGTAGAGGAAAAAGTCGTTCGCGTCCTGGCCTTGCTCCTCCACGTACTGGTGGCTCTGAATCAGAAAGCCACCTGAACCAACGGTTGGGTCGTAAATTTCCTGGCCCGCTTGAGGCTTCACGATCTGCACCAGCAGACGAACCACTTCGCCCGGAGTGTAGAACTCGCCACCTTTCTTTCCGGCGCTGTCCGCGAAGTACTTAATCAGGTATTCGTAGGCCGCACCCAGGAGGTCGGGGAACTCGAAGTTGTCGTTGACCAGCACGAAACCCGCCTGGTTGAAGTGGTCGAGGAGGTCCTTCCACTTCTGGTCGGGGATCTTGGTTTTGCCCTTGACCTCGTTGAAGTTGATGTTGTTCTTCAGGACACCGGCGAGCGCGTCGTTTTCGTCTTCGACAGCGGCAATGGCCTTGTTGAGCATGTTGCCGATGTCTTGCTTGAGATCCTTGAGTGCGGGAACCTCGTCGCCATTGTCATCGGTCCAAGATTCGTGCCACCGGGCGCGTACCGGCACGAAGAAAGTGTCGCCGTAGGAAGTCTTGTCTTCGAGAATCTCTTTCAGCAGCACGGGGTCTTTGATGTGGGCGAAGTCCGTCTTTCGGAGGTACTCACGCTTGCGGTCGAACTCGTCGGAAAGGCGCTTGAGAAACAGCAGACCGAAGATGAATTCCTTGAACTCGGAAGCATCCATTTTGCCGCGCAGGATGTCGGCAGCCTTCAAGAGGAAAGACTCGAGTTGGGAAAGTGTGATCTTCTCGCGGGTCATTAGGGCCTAGGCCGGTTGGAATGGTCGCGAATCGCGGCTTTCAAATTCATCAACATAGCTTTGGCCTTTCCAGCCAAGTCCGGGAGCTTTTCGCCTTCATTTGTTGACCGAAGGTAGTGTAACGGGGAGCCGCTTAGAGCACCAAATTGTCAGCGTCGGTTGCGGGTAGGGCGATTGCTGCCTGGTCTTCAGGTTCCCTAAATGCTCGACTTACCGAGACAGTCACTCTAGGATAACGGGTATGGACGCGACCAGTGAGTCAAAGGACGACACTCATACCATAACGCCAGCAATATTGATGGGCGCCAATTGAGCGCTCCGGTCATCTACCATCTGGCCATCGAGCGCTTCCGCTGCATCACGACCTTCTCGTGGCACCCTGCCAAAGGCGTCAATCTGATTCTCGGCGGCGGCGATGTCGGTAAGACGACCATCCTCGATGCCATAGGGCTCCTTCTCAGCCCGACTAATCTCACGACCCTTGCCGACACCGACTATCACGCTAGGAATATTGGGGCAGGCTTCGCCATCGAGGCCATCGTCTCACTTCCAACCGAGAGCGGAATCAGCCAGCAGACCAAAGCCTCCTGGCCGTGGGATTGGAAGGGCAGCGAAGCTGTAGTGCCCAGCACTGATAGCGACGGCGGGATGAAGGGCGAACCTGTCTATCGCCTGCGCGTGCGTGGAACAGAGGATCTCGAACTGGCTTACGAAATCGTACAGCCGGATGGCACCCCTGACAGCTTATCGGTCGGACTGCGGCGCAGCATCGGTCTCGTCCGCCTCAGCGGCGACGAGCGCAACGACCGCGACCTCCGGCTCGTCCAGGGGTCGGCTCTTGATCGGCTGCTTTCCGACAAAGCACTGCGCTCCCGGCTGGCGAGCGAGCTCGCGAAAAGCGATGTGGCGGAGCAACTCACAGGCCCCGCGAAGGAGGCTCTGAAAGCTCTCAATCTGGTTTTCAAGACGAAGAGCCTGCCTGACGGACTGGATCTGGCAATCACCGGCGGACAGGGCCTTTCCATCACGGCACTGATCGGACTCACCGCCAAACGTGAGGGCGTGCAATTGCCACTGGCAAGCTGGGGATCGGGGACAAGACGGTTTGCGGCGCTCGCGATTGCCGAGCAGAATCAGGGAGAAGCTCCCATCACGCTTGTCGACGAAGTCGAACGTAAGTGTCAGAGGAAACACACGGTTGACAGATTGAATCCGCAGCCAGCGTCAAAACGCGGTGGTGGTCCAAGGGAACCCAGGCCCCGGTTAATGTCGCGCGACTTCACCACTTCACCAGCAAATTCGCAGGCGACACAACCCCTGATTTCGGCAATTATCCCCATCCAGCGGTTTGTAATGACCAGCTTTGGTTCCAGAAGGATTACGTCCTGTTTGTCTCCGTGATACGCCCACAATCTTGGCCACAGAACGTCTTTAGCAGGCTCAAGCGTGGAATCTCACTGGAGCACAAGCCTTCGCTTTGGCAGACTCTTCTTCTCGATTATTCGGCGGCGCGTCCGATTCCAGCGAGCGGAGAAGGCGAGTCGAGAAGTCGAGATCTCCGTCTTCCGCAGATTGCGAATCAGTTCAGATCTGGTGCGAGGGTTGGTGTTAGGAGTCTGATAGATTTTCAGCAGAACCAACGGTGCGCATCCATTTCCGTGAGCACCAGGAGCAGATTCAACAGTGCCGCAACAGCCTGAGCTCGGAATGTTGGCGAACCACAAGCGCGTCCGACGGCTCCGTTTGTAGTTGTACTTAAACCAGACGCCACCGCGCCGACGACAGTGAGCGTGAGCCAGCTCATCAAGTTTTCCGCCAAGCGCTTATGCAGAGACCCTTTCCTCGCGCTGCCGCAAATCACTTCCTCGCCATCGACTTCAACTGGTCGAGGGCGAGATTCACCTCTAGCACATTCACTCGCGGCTCGCCCAGGAACCCAATCTGGCGCCCAGACGTGTGCTGGTCAATGATCTGCCGGACCTGAGCTTCGCTCAAACCACGCTCGCGGGCGATGCGCGGAACTTGAAACTCCGCTCCAGCGGGAGAGACATCTGGATCCAGACCTGACGCGGAAGTCGTAACCAAGTCCACAGGAACCGGCTGGCCAGGGTTCTCCGCTTGCAGACGCGCAACGTCAGCCTTCACGCGGTCGATCAAGTGCTGGTTCGTCGGGCCCAGATTCGATCCGCCAGAGTTTGCCGCGTCGTAGCCGTTGCCTGACCCTGCCGCCGATAGCCGAGAATGCAGGTACCCCGGCCCGAAGAAAGCCTGCCCGATAATCCGCGAGCCGACGATTTCCCCATTGCGCGAGACGAGCTGCCCGTTGGCTTTGTCGCGAAACATCAACTGCGCCAGCCCTGTGACCACCAGAGGATAAACAAGGCCCAGCAGTACCGTCATGACGATCGTCATCAAGATTGCAATCTTAAGATTTTGCTTCATAGGTCCTCTTCTTATGCTAGTCCGACACCGGTGATGAGCATGTCAATCAGTTTGATCCCGATGAAGGGTACGATGATTCCGCCAACGCCATAGACCCATAGGTTACGGCGCAGGAGTGCTGCGGCGCCCATGGGGCGGTATTTCACCCCACGCAAAGCGAGAGGAATCAGCGCAATGATGATGATCGCGTTGAAGATCACGGCCGAGAGGATGGCTGACTGTGGTGTCCGCAGTCGCATGATATTGAGCGCATTCAACACCGGGAAAGTACCTGCAAACATAGCCGGAATGATGGCGAAGTACTTGGCCACATCGTTGGCGATGGAAAATGTGGTCAACGAGCCGCGGGTCATCAGCAACTGCTTGCCGATGGCGACCACCTCAATCAGCTTGGTCGGGTTGGAATCCAGGTCAACCATGTTGCCGGCTTCCTTGGCCGCCTGAGTGCCGGTGTTCATGGCGACGCCCACGTCGGCCTGCGCCAGTGCCGGAGCGTCATTGGTTCCGTCACCGGTCATGGCGACGAGTTTGCCTGCTGCCTGCTCGCGACGGATGAGGTCCATCTTGTCCTTGGGGGTGGCTTGGGCGAGGAAGTCATCTACACCGGCTTCGCGCGCAATCGCCGCTGCCGTCAGCGGGTTGTCGCCGGTGATCATTACCGTCTTGATCCCCATCGCCCGCAACTGATCGAAGCGCTCTCGCATTCCGCCCTTCACGATGTCCTTGAGGTGGATCACCCCGAGGGCCCGTCGCATTTCCGCTACCACCAGGGGCGTGCCTCCCGAGCGAGCGATCAGTTCGACGCTGGCTTGCACTTCAGCAGGCAGGGTTACGCCGTTCTGAGCCAGATAGCGCTCGATAGCATCCGTTGCGCCCTTGCGAATCTGATTGCCATCCATGTTCACGCCGGACATCCGCGTCTGTGCGGTGAACGGTACGAATTCCATTTCGTGGGTGGACAACTCGCGTCCCCGCAAGCCGTACTTCTCTTTTGCCAGCACCACAATCGAGCGGCCCTCCGGCGTCTCATCCGCGAGCGACGAAAGCTGTGCAGCGTCGGCCATTTCGGCCTCCGTCACGCCCGGAGCAGGGATGAAAACCGCAGCCTGCCGATTGCCCAAAGTGATGGTTCCGGTTTTGTCGAGCAGCAAGGTGTTCACGTCGCCGGCCGCTTCCACCGCGCGTCCCGACATGGCCAGCACGTTGTGCTGGATGAGTCGGTCCATGCCGGCGATACCGATCGCCGACAGCAATCCGCCGATGGTCGTGGGAATCAGACACACCAGCAGCGACACTAGTACGAACACTGTCTGCGGCGAGCCAGAGTAGATGGCAAACGGCTGTAGCGTAACCACGGCCAGCAGAAAAATGATCGTCAGGCCAGCCAAAAGAATGTTCAGGGCGATCTCGTTGGGCGTCTTCTGCCGCTCTGCGCCTTCCACCAGAGCAATCATGCGATCCAGGAAGGTTTCGCCGGGGTTCGACGTCACCTTCACTTTGATCTGGTCCGAGAGCACGCGCGTTCCGCCGGTAACCGCGGAGCGATCGCCGCCAGACTCGCGGATGACAGGGGCCGATTCGCCGGTGATGGCGGACTCGTCCACCGAGGCGACGCCATAGATAATTTCTCCATCCGACGGTACGAATTCTCCCGCGGATACCAGAACTACGTCTCCGGCACGCAGCTTCGAACTTTGCACCTGCTCCGTGCGATCACCGTCCACGATACGGTTGGCAATCGTCTCAGAGCGCGCTTTTCTCAGGGTGTCGGCTTGCGCCTTGCCGCGCCCCTCGGCCATGGCTTCCGCAAAGTTGGCGAACAGCACGGTAAACCACAGCCACAACGTGATCTGCAGATTGAACTTGAAAGCTGCGCCTCCGCGGAACAGCAATACCGTGGTTATCACGCTGCCGACTTCCACCACGAACATTACGGGGTTGCCCATCATATGACGTGGATCCAGCTTGACAAAAGAATCCAGGATCGCGCGCCGGACGATCTTGCCCTGCCAGACAGCTGTCGATTTCGATTTATTTCTTGCCATGTTGGAAGCCTCAGAACGTCTTACCTGCTGCCATCAGCAGGTGCTCAAGGATTGGTCCCAGGCTGAGCGCCGGGAAAAATGTCAACGCGCCGACGATCAGGATGACGCCGATCAGAAGCACGGTGAAAAGCGGTGTATTCACCGGGAACGTCCCCAGTGACGGCGGAACATAATTCTTCTGGGCCAGATTGCCGGCGATCGCCAGCATGGGGATAATCATCAGGAACCGGCCAATCAACATGTCGAATCCGATGGTCGTGTTGTACCAGAGCGTGTTTGCATTCAGCCCGCCAAATGCGGAGCCGTTGTTGCCGGCCCCGGAAACAAATGCGTACAACATCTGGCTGAAGCCGTGTGGCCCGGGGTTACTTATGCTCGAGGTGCCGAAGCCGTTGACCGCCGACACCGCGGTGAATATCAAGATCACAAGTGGAAAGACGAGCGCCACCAGCATGGCCATCTTCACGTCATAGGCTTCTATCTTCTTGCCGAGATATTCCGGCGTTCGGCCTACCATCAGTCCGGCGATGAACACCGTCAGCACAACGTAAATCAACATGCCGTACATTCCGGAGCCTGCGCCGCCGAATATAACTTCGCTCAGCATGATGTTGACCAGAGGCACCATCCCGCCCAAGGGCATGAAGGAGTCATGCCATCCGTTGATGGCCCCGCAGCTCGCGTCCGTGGTGACGGTGGCAAATAGCGCGGAGTTGGTAATGCCGAAGCGGACCTCTTTGCCTTCCATGTTGCCGCCCGGCTGGGTCGCAGTCACCTGCTGATTCACGCCGGCCAGAAGCGGATTACCGCGGGCTTCGGCCCAGTAGGCTACGGTAACGCCCACCAAGAACAGGATCGCCATCGCCGCCCATACTGCCCATCCGTGGCGTTGCGAGCCAGCCATGCGCCCCAGCGTGTAGGTCAATCCTGCACCAATCGTGAAGATGGCGAACATCTCGAGCAGGTTGGAGAAAGGAGTCGGGTTCTCAAACGGGTGAGCGCTATTAGCATTAAAGAATCCGCCGCCATTGGTGCCGAATTCCTTGATGATCTCCTGCGACGCCACCGGCCCTTGCGCGATGGTTTGCGTGGTGACCGTATCCATCACCGGCTTGCCCGCCGCATCAACCGCCGGCTTGCCGTCGGCTCCCACATGCTGCACTTGCTGCGGTTCGACCAATTTCACCGTGTCATAGGGCCTCAGGTTCTGGACGACGCCCTGCGAGACCAGCACCAGCGCCCCGACGATACAGAAGGGCAACAGCACCCACAGGCAGGAGCGGACCATATCCACCCAGAAGTTTCCGATGGTCTGCATCTGGCGCCGTGCGATCCCGCGAATAAAGGCAATCGCCAGGGCGATACCGGTCGCTGCCGAAACGAAGTTGTGGTACGCCAGCCCGGCCATCTGCGTCAGATAGCTCATGACGGCTTCGCCGGAATAGGCCTGCCAGTTGGTATTGGTGGTAAACGAAGCTGCCGTGTTGAATGCCAAATGCTCCGGCGTTACGCCGGCGAACTTCTGCGGGTTGAAGGGAAGATGTCCCTGCACGCGCTGCATCAGGTACAGCAGCAGCATGGCCGCAGCGCTGAACAGCAACATGGCGAAGGCGTACTCCGTCCAGCGCATTTCGTGATTTTCATCGACGCCGGTCAGGCGGTACAGCAGGCGCTCGATCGGCCGCAGCACCGGGTCCATGAAGGTCCGCTCGCGGTTAAAGACCCGCGTCATGTACACGCCCATCGGCTTGGTGACAGCGAAGATCAGCGCGAGAAAAATAACGATTTGAAGCCATCCGTTGGCAGTCATATTAGAATTTCTCCGGTCGCAAAAGCGCGTAGAAGAGGTAAATCATCATCAAAGCACTGACGACCATCATGATGGTTGATTCCGTGTGCATAGTGCCCCCTTTAGTGCACCCGGTCGCAGAAGTGGACATACCCCAGCGACAATGCGAAGAAGACAACTGTGATTGTTACAAAAATGACGTCTTGCATATTCATCTCCTGAGTCTCAAGTGGGCTACCATGCCCCTTGTTTGCGGCCGAACCACCAGATCACACCCATGGTGGCGGTGTTCTGGTCTTTGCTGAACACACCTTGTTGACTGGTGAGAAAGATTGGCTGGTTGGACCAATCGCGCCGGTATTCGTACTTCATTTCAAATCCGTTTGCCAACGTGAAGTCGTAGGTCGCCGTGAACTCCTTCAGCGCCTCGGTGACTCCGCTGAACAGCCCGCCACGGTCGGAGAGGTACTCTCCGCGACCAGCGAGATACGTCCTGGGCGTGAGCTGATATTTTGCCCAACTAGCGCCGCCCGTGGTATGTGCCGGAGCCGAGGATTGGCCGGGTCCCGCGTTGGCCCACAAGCGCTGAATCACGTAGTCGCCTTCCAGTTGTAACGTCAGCTTCGGCGTGGTCTGCCACGTCACGTAGCTGTCGAAGATGTGCAACTTCCCGTCCGGCGCAGGACTGATCTTCTGGAAGCACAACCCGGGCTGCACCGGAACCGGACCGCAAGTGGAGACCGGCGTCGCATCAGGGTGTTCCTGGCCAAAGTAGTAGTTCACCGTCCAGCTGATGTTCTTGTTCGGGGTCAGGACAAAACCAAACATCTCGTCCTTGAAGCCATTGGTCGGCTCCACCTGGTTAGTCCCGTTCACGATCCAGTAGTTCAAGGCCAATTTCTTGTTGATCGCATACTGCGCGCGGATACCCATGTGATAGAACGGCAAAAAGTAGAACCAGTACCCGCGCGAATAGTTCATCTGGAACTGAGTGTAGTTTCCTTCCGCCCCGAGCGAGCTGGCCCACTTCCCAAAATCCACCGTAAGACCGCTGCCGACGGGCACGACATAAGTGCCGTAGGCTTGGAAGATGTTGCGGTAGATAGTGGGACGTGGTTCGTTGCTAGGGTTTCCTTGCAAGGTGGCCGTCGCCTGTCCAAATTGCAGATCCAGGCGCGCTCCATAGCGGCGGCCGGCAGCGACATCAGGAGCCCGCTCGAAAATGACCGCTGCCTGGTTCAAGCTAAAGGCGTTGCTGCTGACATCATAGGCGCGCAGAAGATTCACCCGTCCGACCGGTCGGTTGAAATTCCAGGCGTAATATCCGTCAATTGAGACATTGATCGTAGTTCCCTTCAGGTAGTCGAGCACACTGCGATCATCCGCCGATAACAGCGCACCGCTCTGCGCCGGGGATGCACTCTGCGCGACGCTCTCCGCCGTGCTGTGCCCATAATCGTCGCCCGACAGAGCGCCAGCCTGCCTCGCCACCGAATTCGCGGACTGCACATCCTTCATCTGTGCCTTCAACTGCTGCACCTCAGATTCCAGGTCCGCGAGATGTTGTTGCAGCCGCTCCATGGTTTGTGCAGGTACCGTCACTGTCTCCGCCGATTGGGCCTTGGTTTCCACCTGTTGTGCTTGAACCGGCACAAAGCAGGCCAATGCAACACTCATTGGGAGGAACATTGCTATAAATTGCTCAACGCTTCTATCGATCGCTCTGAACATCTGGCCACCTCTTGCACGACACCGTAAACTTTGCACCTCGGAGTCGCCAGAGATGACCGGTTAATTGCTCTCAACCGCTTGCCACCAAAATCGACCCCGAAGATAAAACACCAGCATTCATGAACAGCGGTTGATTTCCAGCTCTAAAGTTCTTCAGAACATAACCATCAGCGCCATGTTCAAACGGTTCTCATACTTGCGCAGGGTCCGGCGTAAAGCCCGGCACCACCGATCCGGGCACCCGTGTTTCGCTCGGTAACGGACACCCTCTTAGCGGCGTGCCGGGCCGCGAACATTCAATTAGGAACACTACGTAGAACACGACGGCTACGCCGCAGATTATTAAGAACAGAGTGCTCATAGTTGCCTTTACCACACGTGCCCGTGCGTGGTTACCAGTAGGATTGGAGCACTCCGCCCATAAGTCCCGGCAAAAGAATTCGTAAATTTTTCGTAAAGACCAGAACGGGAAATTGGTGAGCGATGTAGAGACCAGGCAGCCGTGCTGACGGCCTACGGCTGCTAACAGCTGGGGGCGACCGAATTCATTGGTAGCCGCATCACCCCCCACCAGCTGTTCTAATCTACGGCTGCGAGATCGCGGTGAAGCTCTCCAGCGCAGCCTGGCGAGCGTGCAACTCTCTCAGCTCCTCTTCGCTGAGCTTTTCGGCGCAGCCTGCCACCGTCCGCATTCCCTGCTCGACAAGTATCCGGCGGAACTCCGGATCGGGCGTCGAAGCGGCGATGTCACCAAGGGCCCGCAGCAACCGCAAGCTAACCGCCACGTCCACCTTCGCATACATGCGGATCTGCTCAAAGGCCGCCTCCAGCAGGCGCTCGAAATGGATCCATCCAATGCTGGCGCGAACGATGCCCGGAGGATCGTAGAGCAGATCCTCCGGCGGCTCTCGGGACGCGAAGCGGATCAGAATGCGGCTCAACTGATCGACGCAGGTGATAGCGGTGGTGGGGTCGTTGACGGCGGGCGAGATCGCCTTCAACGCCACATCGACAATCTGCAGGATGCCAAACTCCACATCCTGCTGCAACGTTCTAGTCGGGCCGCAATCGAACGCGGCAAGCAGTTCGGAGGTTCCTTCGGCGGGCAGACGGTCCCCCTTTGAGACCATCATCAGCGGGATGCCCGCCGGAACGAAGTGGCCGACCCGACGCAGAACGCGGATACTGACGTGATAGTGCTTCGCAACGGCAACCAGGCGTCGCTTATCGACGAAGCGGATGTAGCCGGAAACATTGCTCAAGACGGCCACCTCGCTCGGGTTGGGTCTGAGCGGTGCGGCATCCTTCATGCGAGTCGGCTGGTGCGGCTGGGGCATCATTTCGTCGATCATGGTTTCGGTTTCTTCCGCGATTCGGTCGACGATGTGATTGACACTGATGGCCTGCGAGATGTGGTGAATGAAAAAGAGCAGCAAGCCGACGCAAGCCAGCGCTAGCACCATTGCTCCCAGGACGGTGGCCACTGGAGCGAAGGGGTGAGGAAACGAACGTGCCGCCGGAAGCGCCGCCATGCAGTAGGAGAAAGTGCCAAGGAAGATACCGAGCGTCCATTGCGTCACGCGGTCCCGGGAAAAGCTGACGATGATGCGCGGGGAGAACTGCATCGATGCCAGGGTGAGCGTCATCAACAGGATGGCGAACACGATGGACACCACCGTCATAATGGAGCCGGCGATGCCCGCCAGAATGACCTGGGCAACTTGCGGGTCGGCGTGCGAGGGGAACAGGGTGGAGGGCACCCAGGCGCTGACGGCCGGATATTCCTCTTCCAACCACGACAGCAATGCGCCCGCGCAACCCAGCGACAGCGCAATGGTGAGCGGGCGAACCAAAAAGCCGCCACGCAGGTTGTACATAGCGTGGCGAAGCAACAAGGGCAGACTTTTGCTCACGGTTCTCTCTGTTCAAGTGTAGTGGGTCAGACCTGAGCGTACAAAGAAAAGGAGACCGCCATGTCCCGCCTCAGCTGGGCCAGCGTGTGCCACCACGCGATAGGTCCTGGATGGTCGGCAAACAGGAAACTGTGCGGTTTTTGTCGCAAGATCGCCTTCATGCTAACAACCCGGTCGCTTGAGTCTATGAATGCTGGGTGGCGTGGCGGACAAGAACGGACCGGGTACAAAGGTAGTTCCCAGCACCACAACACATCCGGAGGGTGCTACCCTTGAGGTCTGCGCGCAGAAGGGCGAACGATTTCAATTGAACAATGAGTGTGACGGGCAATAGATTCCGCCACGCTCCCCATCAGGAATCGCTCCAGGCCTGTCCGGCCATGGGAGCCGACCACGATGAGGTCAGCGTTCCACTGCGCAGCATAGTCGATGACAGCCACTCTTGGATCTCCCTCCAAAACCGCTGAACTTACATTGAATCCCGCATTACTCAACGCCTGTTCCGCACGGACGACCAGGTCTTGCCCGTGTTTCAGGGCCTCATTTGATAAGGCCAGTGGCACTGCATGCACGATGTGCACCTCCGTGCTGTCTGGCCGCATCTGCTGGATAATCTCTTGTGCGGCGGTTTCTGAGAATGTGGAGTCGTCAATTGCTAGCAGGACTTTCATGGTGCTCCTTTCGCGCCACCTTCAAAACGCGGTGACAATGACCGACGTACATCCATAAATCTGAGGCGCCGCAATCAGTGGGAATTCTGCCCGAACACTTCGTTTGGCAATGGCCGCAGTGAGATAAATCATGGTCATTACCCGTGCGCCTTAGATCCTTTCGCGGACGGTAGTCCGATGATGGTGGGAGAGGAACTCCGCCATCTGTTGTTCGAAATGCACGAAAGACCACGGCCCCATCGCCGAATCGATCACAGACCCTTCCGCCGATTTACGGACAACTGGCGCTTTCTTCGACTTCCGTAGCGGCCTTGAGCACTCGACTAGGAACACGACAAAGAACAGAATGCTCAAGGTACAAATTACGAGAAAGATAACATTCATAGTCTTCTACCGCGCACGACTACGCGTGCGTACCCATGCAAGTTAATTGGAGCACCCCGCTCGTAAGGGTCGCCTAAAGAGTTCGCAAGTTTTTCGTAAAGACCAGAACGGAGAATGGTGAGCGATGTAGAGGCCAGCAGTCGTGCTGGGGACCACCGCAGCGAAGACCTAATATAAGCCAGTCACGACGATCGGAGGCTCCGATGCTACCCAAACGAGGTTCTCACGAACTCTGCAGACTGCGGACGAAACACGTTAGCAAGGAAGTGGGAACCTAATCGTCACCAGTGGCTGCTAGCACGCGCTGATCTATCGATGCCGGGTGGTAGTTGGCCAATTTCCGATCGGCCGTAATTCGGGCGCAATCCCGAGAGCCTGACGTGTGAGTCAGGCGAAGCAGCTAACTGCGCTACAGTTCATTGGGTCCATTCCCTGTATTGTTGCCCTTTTGACGGGCAAGAACGGGGTTACCTCAACGGTCCGTTAGCCGCCGGTATACTTGCAGGTAATCGCGCGCCATGCGCTCAGCGCTAAAGCGCTCCTCGAATACCTGTCGACATTTCTGTCGGCTCAAGCATTCGATTCGCTGTACTGCGGCAACCGCGTCAGCAATGCTGGCAACGATGTAACCGGTCTGGCCGTCGGCCTCTTGGCACACACCCAGAGTCCGCTACCATCCCAGACCAGGACCTTCAAGCGATTGCGCTGGGCGTTGCAGAACAAGAACAGGTGCCCGCTAAGAGGTTCACACGACAATTGATCCCGGACCAGACCGTACAGGCCCTCGAATCCCTTGCGCATATCGGTGACTCCGGCGGCCAGATAGATCCGTGTGGCTGGACCCAATCCAAACACTGCTTACGTCCGCTCCAGCGCACTCACCAGGCGCTCGAAGGTGTGCATATCAAAATCGAGCTGCACTTCGATTCGGCGCCCGCCCGACAGCGAAACGGCCAGCCCAGAACTCGGTCTGTGATTCGTCGGCGATTTCCTGGCGGCCAACTCCACCGGCACCAACCGGCCGGCCGAAGAAGCTCTCCTACTCTTTCTCTTCCAGCGTTGCTTCTTTAGGTGGCGATTCAGCGTGCCGAAGCTTACACCCCGACTCCGACAAAACTCGGTGCGTCGCATGCCGCTGCTCATAAATTCCGCCACTAGCTGCTGAATTTCCGCATGGGTGCGTCGGGGGCGTGTTGACATTTTCTGTTTTCCGTTCATCCAGCCACTTCACCACACACGCTTCTCGTCGAAAAGGTGTGTTGCTCAGACGCTTACAGTCGAACGCGGCCTTGAGCCCTACCGGCAACGGTTTTTGATGGCAGACCTGCAGGCGGGCAAGTCGCAGGTTTTCGTGACTACACATAGCCCGTCGGCCATTTCTGCCGCGTCCAAAGCGAGCCTCTGGTACGTTGACCATGCTGGCGGAATCGGCCAGCTTACATCGGCGGCGGTGGCAAGGCAGCGCAAAACCGACCCGGAGACATTCCTCGCGCGCCTCGCGGTCGTTGTCGAGGGCGCGACTGAATTCGGTTTCGTCATCGCTCTCCTTGAGAAGGCGATGGGATCATCACTGGAGCAGTATGGGATTCATGTAACCGACGGTGGCGGGCATGAAGCCACGCTCGGCCTTCTTGAAGCGCTCGCTGCAGGCCGCTTGCGTTTCGGTGGATTTGCCGATGACGAGGGGCAGCACCTGACACGCTGGCAGAACGTCGCACAGAAGCTCGACAAACTGCTCTTCCGCTGGCAGTCCGGCTGTATCGAGGAAAATGTCATCAACCTGCTGCCCGACGACAAACTGGAAGCGCTGTTGACCGACCCAGAGGACAATAAAACGGGCATGCGCCTGCGGACGCTGGCAGATCGGTTGGGAATCCAAGGGCAAGACAAGGACTTCGCGACGATTAGGGCAAAGGCCGGATCGGGCTTCAAGAGGCTCATCTTAGCGGCCGTATTGGGGACCGTTCCCGATGACAAAGCAGCGGAGAAGAAACAATATCAGTCCCACGGCCAGACCTGGTTCAAGTCAATCGATGGCGGCCGCGAACTTGCCGCGAAAATCTTCGGTCTGGGCATTTGGCCAACACTGAAGCCTCAGCTCATGCCGTTTTGTAATGCCGTCCGCAAGGCGGTCGATCTTGAGGAAATCCCGGACCTCAACCCGTGAGCGACGATAGTGTCCATGCTGCGCTTCGATCCGATGCTCCGCTTGTGGTGGTGGAAGCGCCTGCCGGTTGCGGGAAGACGACCAAAGGCGCGGACTACGCGCGCGAAATCGCCATCGCAGGTGGCCCCAACCGGCTCCTCATCCTCACCCATACGCATGCCGCCTGTTCCGTGTTCGCAGACCGAACCAAGGGTATTGGTTCTCGCGTCGAAATCCGCACTATCGACAGCGTGATTGCGCACATCGCCTGTGCCTACCACGCCGGTCTAGGGCTTCCGGCCGACATCGCCGCGTGGGTTCGCCAGCGCCCGGAAGGATATGCGGAGCTCGCATTTAGCGTCGCTGCGCTCCTGAAGCGTTATCCGATGATTGTCGCCTCACTTGCCCAACGTCATCGCGTAGTCATCTGCGACGAGCATCAGGATTCGAGTGGCGACCAGCATTCCATCGTCATGGCGTTGCAGAGCCAGGGCGCAAGGCTCCGCGTATTTGGCGATCCCATGCAGAAAATATTCAAGGACAGAGCATGCGTAAGCGCTTGCCCTCCCTGCGACTGGGACGAGCTGACACGCCAGGCCCAGGCATTTGAGCAGCTGGATTTTCCGCACCGATGGACGAGCGGATGTCCAAAGCTGGGTCAATGGACCCTAGCGGCGCGCAGCGCACTGAAGTCCGGTGCTGCTATCGATCTGCGCAACGGGCTGCCACCCAGTGTTACCGTCGTCTTTGCCGAAAATCAGTCTCAGAGGAACTTGGAATACCAGCTCACCAGCCAGGACCGGAAACAGATAGATGCATTTGAACAGGCGCAAACCTCGCTTCTGATACTGACCCCCTATAATGACACCGCCCGATCCTTCCGTGGATTTTTTAACCGGCACATTCCGCTCTGGGAAGGTCACACCCGTCCGGGCCTAGAAAAGCTCGTGAATGCGCTTGGTGCAGCGCAGGGAGATCGAGCAGCGCTTGCCGCCGCCATCGTCGCGTTCATGGGTGAAGTAGGCAAGGGGTTCAGCCCATCGGCTTTCGGTAACAGGTTCGAGAAAGAAGTGCGTGAAGGCTGCATGGGGAACTGTCGGAGCAAGCCTGCAACCATCCAAGAGCTCGCACGCTTTCTTATAGCCGAGGCCAACCATTGCGGCGTCGCCAAGATGCTCCGCCGTCTTTCAGAACTTGCCGCCACAGACCGAAACTTCACCAATATCAAAATCGACTGTCGCAGAGAATTTTGGGAAGCGATCGGCCTCGGCGATTTCGATACCGCCGACAGCGGATTTGTGGAGATTACCCACCGCCGTATCTATGCGCGCCCGAAGCCTCCAGAGAAGGCCATCAGCACCATCTACAAGGCGAAAGGCCTAGAGTGCGACAGCGTGATCGTAATGCCCTGCGACGCCAAGAATTTCCCGGACAAGCCCGAGGCCAGATGTCTCCTTTACGTCGCGCTCAGCCGCGCGCGAAGCCGTCTAGTGTTAGTCGTCTCACGCAACAGCCCAAGTCCCCTTCTTAGGATCTAAGGGTTGCCGATTCACTTCTCTAGGTTGGAGAGTCACTTTTTCGCATCGGGTTCGCGAAATCCGTCGCATTACAGCAGACTCCCCTTGGAGTCCAGTTCGACGCGTCATAACCCGGTTTGTCCGCCTGGACAGGCAAAATAAGCATTACGCTCACGCGACCGGCCTTTTGTATAGCGGCTCTTTGTGAGTCTGCGAGTGCTGGATTTTTGTGACAAACAGCTCCTTGATATCGGCTTCTGCGTCAAGCGCCTTCACAATTTCCTCCAGCTCCGTCAACACAAAGATCTTATGCGCAAGGGCATTCTTGACATCGGCTATCGCAGCGGCAGAGAACCCGGAATAGGCGATAAAAATTCCACGAACGTCTCCGCCCCGATTGAATACACTCACCAGATGCGGAGCCATTTCCTGCCTGCCAATCGGTTTGTCCCACCATTTCATCTCAACGATGTACAGGGCGCCGTTGATTTCTACCGCGCCATCTATCTGCTCGATAACACCGTCTCCCTTATCACTCTGGACCGTGAAAGCTTCGCGGACAAGCATTCCAAAATTGGCGAATAGACGGTTCAGCACACCTTCGAGAGCTTTGCCGCGCTTATGCGGGTCCGTCATGGCAAACAATGCATACAAATCCGATCTAATCTGCAGCCTCTCGTCTCGCTGCTTCTGAATCTTTGCCGTCACCTCTTGCTGTGAACGTTGTCGAACAGAACGCTCTCTCTCCCGTTCTATGTTTATGCGAGTGAACGAATCTTTCACGTTAACGATGTGACGGACTTGCCCAACCAGGGCTTGGGCCTTGAGTCTATCGCTCTCCCAGCAGGCTGTGAAATCCTCGAACTCGGACACCCGCTTGATTATCTCGCGGCGGGGCCGAAGGGTAGAGTCTCCGCCTTCATTTAGTGAACGCAACACTGACCGTGTGAGTTCGTGCTTCCTTACCGATTCCTTGTCGAGCCGAAGTCGGGATTGCCAATCAGTAAGGAATTGTGACGGCGTTCCCGCTCCTTTGAAAAAGTCAATGACTGCCTGCTTTGACCGGAATAGCGACGGAATTGTGTCTGTCAGGAGCTCAAGAAGTTCCGGCGGATAGTGATACGTGTCGTTGAGTTCGATGTTGATTTTATTGATCATGGATGCGGAACTACACTTCTAGGCACGGACGGGACTTGCTTACCTGCTCCTAGACTTCACCGTACCGGATTTCTTGCTCGAAGGAACCAACGGAATCACTTTTCGAGCGGCTTCCTTCTTCTTCTCCCGTTGGTCGTGCGTCGCCTCTCTCGTTTCAATCTTGCGGGCGAGATAGGCATTCCACCACTTGTTGGGCACTTTCTTATTGTCGCGCAGACGCTGCACGGCCGTGGTCGGATGCACAATTGCGACGTATCTGTACCGCTGATTACCAACTTCCACCGTCTTGATGAAACCGTTTTCCTCAAGAATCTTCATGCGTTCCTGCCATGTGCGGACCGCCCGGCTGCCTTCATAACCTGCCGCAAACGCGTGATCGGACTCGTGCCCCATTTCAATGACGCCTTCGCCCCGCTGTCGACTGATCAGGTCCAGATAAACAGAAGATGGGTCCTTCTTTGCGCTGATCTCTTTCGACGAAAGAAGGCCTAGGATCAGGGGAAGCGTACGAGGTGCAGGAAACCAGCCTACTTCTTTCTCCCCTGTCCAGAGATCCTCGTTGGGCCAATACTGCGTTCGTATCTCTTCGCGCCGAGCCGCGACACCTGATTTCTCTGACATGTAAGCGCTCCTATCTGTTCCGGCCACGCCGCGAAGCGCGCTTTCGCGGCTTGAACCTTCGCAATCCGGCAACCCTTACGATGGGAGTCCGTGCTGCAGATGCCTAATTATCGAAAATCCAGCCATTCACATCAACTACTTAGATTTGCTGCGCATGGCGCATGATTCGCGTGTCTGCGCCGCAACAGTAATACATACCGCAACAAAGCGCGATTCTACAAGGCGAGTATGCGTTTAATCGCTTTGTCGCAGTGTTCCGTGTCTTTCGCAGCCTTATCATTGGCTCTTTACATCCGACGGCAAGCGGAATTCTGGTGTCCCCTGTGTCCGGGTGTCCTCGGGTGTCATAACGTGTCCAGCGTATCCCACAGTATCCCAGTGGGGATAGACAAGGGGGCCTGCGCAAGCCTGGAACGGTGATCATTCGATGCTTAAGCTTTAGAATGTCGCAATTCGCAACAGCTCTAAATCCGCAATCTTCATGTAGCCAAGGTCGGTAATGACGCCGACCGGGGGATAGTTCATATTCCTCTTTATCGATTTGGCCAGTGTGGGTAACGCCGCCGCGTAGGGCGTTCCTGTTCCGCTCCCGTCTTTGTTTGAAACCCGCAACACAATCAAACCGGAGGAAACCTATGTTCACAGAACTGATGCCCTTGCTGCGCAAACGCAGGCTGTTGCTGACGATCTCCCTTGTTGAGGGAGACACGATCAGGGCCACCGTCGTTCCGCAGAAGGCGTCCGACACCGAAGACAACGCACTCACCACCCCACTGGCAATCACCGGCACAGCCGAGGAACTCGATCGCGACCTTCCCCAGCAGCTGGTGGAATTCACTGGGGCGCACCTGCAACTCCAAACCACCCTGGCCTCTGCCAAAGCCGAAATGGAAGCGGCTGCAAAAGCGGCCCGCGAAGAGGCACGGAAGAAAACCTCGAAGCCATCCGGCGCGAGCAACCCAACAGCGCCAGCGGCACCAGCGGCGGCGCCTGTCTCTCGGGAACCAGAGGCGCCCTCGCTGTTTGCGCCACAGGTGCAACCGGAAGCGACAGCCGCACAAGAAGAGGTAGGTGAAGCATCATGAAAATCAACCTGGTCGAACGTGAATTTGTCTACCACGGAACCACGCTGCCATGCCCGAACCCAAAATTCTCGATTGAGGAAGTCCGTTCGTTCTACGCCGCTCAGTTTCCGGAGCTGACTAACGCAGCCATTACCGGACCTGAAACGGTTGGCGACCGCCTGCGTTACACCTTCGAGCGGGCGATCGGATCGAAGGGCTGATGAGATGCGGGACACAAACAAGAAATCGCTGTTACAGGAAATCTGCGAATCAGAGGGTCGGCAGGCCAGCGCCAACCCTCTAACCCCATTGATGCAGGAGTTGCTCGAATGCCCAGACTCGCAAGAAGCAAGCAGTGCTCTCGCTCGGGCTCTCTCACTGCAAGGAAGCGGGGATCCCGTCTTCCCCGGACCGGGTATCTGGCCAATCCCGCCGGCCTGATCGGAATTCCACGGCTCGAACCAGTTCATGTCGGCAATAAGATCAGCTTCGGTTCGTCCACCCTCACCGCGCTGTCCCAAACCCTGGTCGATATCGGCCTGGCGAGCGAGGCTGACTGGATCGCCGCCGGGAAAAACCCTTCCACCTTGGTCGAGCATGTGCTCCGCCGTTGTCTGGCCGACCGAGGCCAATCCACCATCGCTGAACACTTCCAGCTTTCCCTGACGCTCGGGGAAGCAATCGTCGACAGCGTGTACGGCGAGGCGGAGCCAACCTCTCCCGGACAACTCTTCTTCGTTCTCAATACGGAGTCATCCTTTGCCTTGGGCGTGGGTGACGCGATCACAGAACTTGAAGGCGTTACCGAAGGCATGGGACAGGCATTTTACGACGGGCTGCGCCAGGCACTACACCGCTGGATCCGTGTCTATGACGATCTGGACGCCCGAGAACGCATTGAGCAAATGACCGAGTGGGCCGAGGGAGAAGAAGATCCGGAGTCGTATGAAATCCCCAAGCTCGAACAGGACCTGCCACCGTGCCTGACGGACAAGCAACGCTCCGACACGGCCCGGCCTCTTGTCTCGTTTCCAGTTACTGCTGTCCCGTGGTTGAGGGAACTGGTCGAAACCACAATCGAGCTAGAGAGAATATCCCACTCGATGGAACGGCCCAAGGTCGACGACGAGTGGCTGGAGCGCGAGCGCAGTTACCACTCGCTCGATCTGCCGCTGCCCGCTGTCCTGCTGTACTTCCGTCCCGGAGACGCAATCATGGCGTGTTTTGACGACGAATGCGAACAGTGGGGTCAGGAGACGCCGGAACCCAACCTGATCATTCCCGTGCGTGCGGATGATCCCGCCAGCGTGCGCCAAGCGCTCGCCGTCATCGAGACGCTAATGCAGGTGCTGGCGCTAACAGCGCGGATCAAGACCATCATCGAGAACCAGGAGAAATCTACATGCGATTCAGTATCGACGTCGGAAGCGAACTCGAATTGAAGCTGTACCAGGCCGTGCTCCTTTACAAGAACGATCACGGAAACCGACACATGGCGACCGTCCACGGCGTGGTGCAGCAAAACGGAGATGGAAGTCCCATTCTTGGCGCCGGACAACTGCTTAGTACGGCGAGCCTGCGGGAGTTGGCCTGGCAACTGGGGACTGGTTGCCCGGTGGAGTTCTTGCCGGACCAGGTCGTCGCGCGAACCCCTGACCTGCTGGCGTGGTGGACACCGGTGGCGGTACGGCCAATGTTCTTCCGCGCCGGATCGGAACTTGAAGGCATCTCCGGCAAACGGTTTCCACACCCGGCGTTGCTTTTCGCAGTGCGGAACAGCGTCCTGTACGTCCGCGCGCTTACTGCCAGCCAGCGGCCCGGTCCAGACAGCAAGTTGGCGGCGGCGCCTTACTGGAACATCGACAGCCTTAACGGCGCCGTATGCGCGGGGACGATGCGCGCGCCGAAGTCGTTAACCGTGACTTCCATCGCCGCATGGCAGCAAGCCTTCTTCCAGAGTGAATTCACCCATCCGGGCGGCGGTGGACGTTTGACTAAGCGCCGTGGCGGAACGACGGCACTTTGGAAAGACCTGGCAGGGAAAAAGCGGTTCCCGCTGTCTACGCTTATCGAGCTGGAGCCGTTGGAACAATACCTGAAAAGACTGGAGACGGAGCGACGATGATGCACAATCTCGATCCTCAACTGCTGGAACGGCCGATTCGCATCCTGGTGGTCGGCTGCGACGGGAACGGCAGCGCGATTGTTTCCGGCCTCCCCTACCTCCACCAGGCCATGCTGGCATTCGGCCATCCTGGCGGCCTGCAGGTGACGTTGATTGATCCCGACACAGTCAGCGAAACCAACTGTGTCCGTCAGCCCTTCTGCCGAACCGAAATCGGCTTTCCAAAAGCGATCGTTCTGGCAAACCGGAACAACCTCTTCTGGGGTCTGAACTGGCAGGGCATGCAGGCACAAATACAGCAGATCGCCAAGAACGCAGAGGTCGATCTCGTGATTGGGTGTGTCGATACGCGCAAAGCTCGGCGGGCCATCGACAAGTGGGTACTGAATTCGCGGGTTCTGTACTGGCTTGACCTTGGCAACAACGCCTCCAGCGGACAGTTCATCCTCGGGCAGCCCAAGAACCGACTAAATCAAAAGAAGAAGGATCGTCTGCCATCGGTAACGGAGCTTTTCCCGGAGATTGCGGCACTCGGTGTAAAGGACGACGATCAACCGTCCTGCAGCGCAGCCGAAGCCTTAACCCGGCAGGAACCCTTTATCAACCAGAACCTGGCCTACCAGGCATTGGGCATGCTCACACAACTGCTGCGCCACGGCTCGGTTTCGTATCAAGGCGGGTTCTACAACCTATCGCCCGGTCAGCTTGTTCCCTTGCATATCCGCGAAGGTACGACTGCGGTTCGACCAAGCCGCCGGCGCCGATAGAACCTTTCGCGCCTGTCCCCGCAAACTCCTCGAACCTCTCTCCGTCCTGGCACTGCTCCAGCTGCCTAGAAAACGTCGCTCGTAGCCAAAGGCAATTCCTCGATCGCACCAGCGAGTCTTCTTAATCTGTCCGCTGCTTTAGCGTGCCCTCGCCATGTTCAACCTCTGACCGGGCCGAATCCTCATTCCCCAAGAACTCTAACCACAGGCCGCGGTTGCATAACGTCGCCGAAATGGACACCCAACATGCCAATACAAGCGGTTCAACATGTCCGCAGGATGCGCGGCGGCGCGCAGAGCCATCTCATGCGCTGCGCCGATGGACATCACTACGCCGTCAAATTTTCCAACAACCCACAGCACCCGCGAGTGCTGGTGAATGACTGGCTGGGCACTCGCCTGGCTGAGATGATCGGACTGCCGGTTCCGGTGCCCGCCATTGTCGATGTGCATCCATGGCTGGTGGAGCACACGCCCGATTTGCGCGTTGAACTCGGCGGCCAGCGCGCCATGTTCACCCCCGGGCTGTCGTTCGGTTCGCGCTACGTGGTGTCGCTGCTGGAAGGCCAGGTTTACGACTACCTGCCGGAAGGGATGACCGGCCGCGTGCGCAACATCGATTCCTTCGCCGGAGTCCTCGCGCTTGATAAGTGGACATGCAACGCCGACGGGCGACAGGTGGCCTTCTGGAGGCGCCCGCGCGAACGCAAGTTCAATGCCAGCTTCATTGATCAGGGATACTTTTTCAACGCACGGGAGTGGAGTTTTCCCGACGCGCCGTTGCGCGGCGTCTTCGGACGCAACGACGTGTATGCCGGTGTCACAGGGTGGGAGAGCTTCGAGCCGTGGCTGAGCAGGATCGAAAGCTTTCCGGAGAGTGCACTCTGGCCGCTCATTAATCAGATTCCGCCCGAGTGGTACGGCTCTGCCGCGGACGAACTCGAGCGGTTGCTGGCCCAATTGCTGGAACGCCGCTCTCGGGTGCGCGAGTTGATTCTGTCCT
>Ga0182013_10001737_pt1 | contig 29352 bp, 17 predicted proteins | sample 612S2MmetaG_FD_120487 | JGI IMG/M metagenome (GOLD analysis project Ga0182013, IMG submission 120487) | Permafrost microbial communities from Stordalen Mire, Sweden - 612S2M metaG | ecosystem: Environmental > Terrestrial > Soil > Wetlands > Permafrost | place: Sweden: Stordalen | collected... | reverse complement strand
TGGACAGACAATGACAGCAGAAAATGGCGAATAAATGGAGAAGATTTGCGGGTAAGCGTTAAGACGTTTGGTTTCTTTGAGTTAATTCAAGTTACTTGAGTCGCTGGCCTCTGGTGCCCTTACTCGAAGATTTCTGCCCATTCAGCAAGTCAGCCTCCGCTCCGCGGAGATAGCGAGTTAGCGAGTCAGCTTGTATCTTTGACTGCTCCGATCTACTCCTGGAGTAAGCAGAGACGAGCCGGCTAGCCCGAATAGGCGCCTATGCGGGTTTCGCGGCTGGTGAGCGAGTCGCAGGAGCGGTCGAGAGATTCGTATTCGGGGTCGTGATCCTTGCGGAAGGCGCGGAAGTCGTCTTCGCTGGCCCAGCGGTCGATGGTGAGGTAGGAGCCGGGGATGTATGCGTCGCGCAGGAGTTCTGTTCCCAGGTAGTCAGGGGAGGTGCGGAAGAGTTGGGCCCAGGCGCCGCCGGGGCCATAGGCGGCCTCGAAGGCGGGAACCTTCTCTTCGGCGATTTCGAACTGCCAGACTACGACGAACATGGGTGGCCCCGATTCGGGTTTACAGATGAGAGTTGACAGGTTACAGATGACAGTTTACAGCTTATTGGTCTTAGCCCACTTTCCTGCTTCAAGATCGTGAGCGGCTTCGGTGAGGCTTTGCGGGCGGCCTAGATCGCGCCAATAGCAGTCGTCGGCACGATAGGCGAGGATCCGTTCGCCTTGGGCGGCGAGATGCAAGTAGGCGTCGATGATGGAGAAGGCGCCATTTTCGGCCATCTTTGCAAAGATACGGGGAGAGATTACATGGATGCCGGAAAAGGCTAGCGGATGGGCGGGTTGGGATGGAGTTCGCGGAGAAGTTCCCTCAGGGGCTGAAGCCCACGTCGATATTGCGGGGTTTGCGGCACGACTGAAGTCGTGCCCTGACACAAAGCCTTCTGAAGCCTCCTGCTGATTGAGTTTTTCCACGGACTGTTCTGCCTTTGCTGGGCGGGTGGAACTACGGCCGCAGAGTTGACCGTGGTTGTCGAAGACCAGATACCGGGATGTTTCCCGGTTTTGAACTGCAAGGGTTGCCAGGGCGGACTGTTCCTTGTGAAAACGGACCATGCCGACTAGATCTATGGTGCTGATTACATCGACGTTGTGCAGGATGAAGGGCTCGCCAATGCTCTGGCCGGAATCCTGAAAGAACCACGCCGCATTTTTCAGGCCGCCGCCGGTGTCGAGCAGGACCGGCTCGCGCGAAATCTCGATTGTCATGCCGAAGTTCTGGTTGGCTGCGAGGTATTCGAGAATCATGTCGGCATGATGGTGGGTATTGACGATCACTTCGAGCACGCCGAAAGAGCGCAGGCGATCGAGGGTGATTTGCAACAGGGTGCGGCCGGCAACCGTGACCAGCGCCTTGGGGCGGTCGTCGGTGAGGGGCTTGAGCCGAGTGCCCAGGCCTGCGGCCAGGATCATCGCCTTCATCGGCCCATCTTCTCCAACTCCATGTGCCGGACTGCCACTTCTACGCTGCCCGCGCTGCGGAGATGTTTGGCCAACTGCTCGGCGAGATACACGGAGCGGTGTTGGCCGCCGGTGCAGCCGAACGAGACCATGAGGTTCTTGAAACCACGGAGCTGGTAACTGGTTACGCTGGCATCAACGAGCGACATGACGCCGGCAAGATACTGGTGGACGCTCTCCTGGCGATTAAGATAGTCGATTACCGGTTCATCCTTTCCCGTGAGCGAACGGAACTGCTCTTCACGGCCGGGATTGGGAAGGCTGCGCCCATCGAAAACAAAGCCGCCGCCGTTACCGGATTCATCGGCGGGCTTATCGCGGTGGAACGAGAAGCTGAAGATGCGCACTGTCAGAGCTGTTGCGGAAGAGGCAAGTCCGAGCAGTTTTTCAGACTTGAGCATGCCGTGGAAGGCTTCAAGCAACTCAGGCAGAGCGATGGGCAGCTTGACGTTATGCGCGAGCCAGCGGAGGTTCTTGAGCGCGTAGGGAACACTCTGCAGGAAATGGGGCTTGCGTTCGTAGAAACCTCTGAAGCCATAGGCTCCCAGGGCCTGCATGATACGGACATAAACAAACGCGTAGTAGTGTTCCATGAAGGCTTCGCGGTTGATGGCGATGAAATTGCCGAGGCCGTCGAGATAGTAGTCGAGCAGCTCCTGGCGCAGTTCGGGGGGCAGATCGGCTTTGCCGTCGTAGAGCAGAGAGGCGATGTCGTATTGCAGCGCGCCTTTGCGCCCGCCCTGGTAGTCGAGAAAAAATGGCTGGCCGTCGCGGAGCATGACGTTGCGCGATTGGAAGTCGCGGTAGAGAAAATAATCCTGGCCGGCGCTGAGCAGGAACTTGGTCAGGCGGCTGAAATCGCGTTCCAGCGCCTGTTCGTTGAAGGGGATGGCGGCGAGACGCAGGAAATAGTACTTGAAGTAGTTGAGGTCCCAATTGATGGACTGGCGATCGAAGCTGGAGCGCGGGTAGCAGACGGAGTAGTTCAGATCGCGGCTTGCCTCGACCTGAAAACGCGGCAACGCGGCCACTACCTTGCGATAAGCTTCAACGGCCGGCGGAGCAATGACTGCGCCGTCGCGATTTGCGCCGAGGAAATCGTAAAGGGTGGTGTCGCCCAGGTCTTCTTCGAGATAGGCGTTCTGGCTTAGATCCTCGCCATAAATCTCTGGGACGGGCAGGCCATGGCGGCGAAAGTGGCGGGAAAACTCAAGGAAGGCGAGATTCTCTTCGCGCACGGGACCGAGAATGCCGATGGCGGAGGAATTTCCGGTAGTGAGGCGCACGATGGCGCGGCCTGAACCACCGAGTTGGCCCTGAAGCGGCTGCACGCGCTCGGCCGGCGAGTGGTAGTGCTGCTCGAAAAGCCGCTTTAAAACATCCATGAATGTCTTTCCGGGAACTACTGGAGTTGCTTCACCAAGATACCGAGCGGGGGGCAGGGGGTGCAATGGAGCTGAGCCCTTTCAAATGAATGAAGAGCAAAGGCAAGAACAACAGCAGGTCCTTCGACTGCGCCGCGCTCCACCTGATTTCATGGCGACGCGGGCTCAGTCGAGCGGGCAGATTGGCAGTGTGTGTTTGAGCCATGGCCGGGAGGGAGGAGCCAACGTCATGGTTATTTTTAGGATGTGAGTTTCACCCCGGGTTTCAGCAGATCGCGATGCTGGAGGTACGGCTGGCGGTACGGCTGGAGGTACGGCTGGCGGTACGGCTGGAGGTACGGCTGGAGGTTTTGCAGGGGAAGAAGGCACTTCGAGAGCGGTGAAGAGGAATCTGGTCTCTGGCCGCGGAATTCCGCGCGTTGGGGTCCATGCTTTCCCAGGTCTTGAACGCGAGACACGGGGCACTCATGCTCACGATCATGCGGTCAGAGACGCGGCGCCGGGATTTGTGTGGGCTGCCGATGGATTTGCGAAGTGTTCTTGCCCGAAGAGCGGCTAAATGCAGTCTCGCTGACGGGATTTCGTCACTTGATTTCTCGTCACTCCGGCTTCGTCTCATCGGGGGCTCGCCGCTTTTCGAAGCAGGCCCCTTGTTTTCAACGAGCGAAAAGGTTTTCGTACTTGCCGTTGAGTTTGGCATGCGTCGTGCATCTAATCTGGCATGAGGAAGAAAGCTCAGCCAACGCTAAGAATCGGCATTCACGTAATCCTGAATGGAATGGAGATCCGGCACGAGGGCAGAATGGCCCAGATGCGCGTGAACCAATCAGGCCGCTTGTGGGCCGAGCCTGCCCCTCACGAAACGGTGAACCCTCCGACACTCGCCTACTGCCAGGAGACTTACCTGGTGTTGCGGGAATGCGTAAAGCTCTGAGAATCTTCTGAAAAACTGTCCTGAGGTTGGAGGAGGAACTTAAAATCCGTTCCCTCAGGGGCTAAACAGCTTGCCGAAAAACTCGGAATTTGGGGCGAAATCTGCAGAAAACATACCTCGGCGGCTGAAGCCGAATTTGACTCTATTTACGGGGTTGCGGCAAAAGTGGGGGAGGGGTGCGGCCGTATAGGGGGAGGCTCGGTCCGGGTCTGGGTTTTGGACTCCCTGGGCTCGGTAGCGAGGGCGACCCGGGCGGCGTAGAGGAGCTTGGTCCCGCTTTCGTTCTTGATGGCTCCCATGATCATGCCGTAGCCGGCGCAGGCGATGAAGTCGCAGATATTCCGGTAACCGGAGAGCGGGGGCATGGCGAGGCGAAAGGCTTTGCCGGCACAGCGCTCGGCGGTGGAAGGCGGGATGGATTGGATCATGATGGTTTCTCCGGCTGCGGTCTTTTTCTCACCGCATTTTCCATTGTGCGCCGAAGGAGGGTAATTGATTGCAAACGGGGCACGCGGGTTTTTGTCCCATTTGATTGAGGACGTTACGGCGTTCTTGGGGCGTTTTTGGGGAGAATGAAGAGAGCGATGGTTAAGATTCGTGCCCTCCCACCCTCGGTATTTGGATGGTCGAAGGCTGAGCCACCCGCCTCATGGCTGGGGCGCGGCTGGCTGGCTCGGTGGAGCTGGGGCTGGCTCGGATGCCTTTGGCACCGGTGCGGCGTCCTGAGAAGCGGGAGCCGTATTGGGTGCCGGTGATGGAGCCTGCGTGGTCGGGACAGGTGCGGGCACGGGTTTCTGGATCGGTGTCGGCAATATTATGGCCGCCACCGCGTCGGGGTCGTCGCGGAGCTTGAGGTAAAGGGTTGTTCCGTCGGCCGGCGTCGGCACGGTGAAGGTGCTCTCGGCAAAGCCGGTGGGCACTTCGACCGGCTTCGCGAAATCTTTCGCTGCGCTGAAAGACCGCACGAGGAATAGGCCACTGCCGTCGATGGCGCAGGTTGGAGCATCGGCGGTGGTGCAATGGATGGCGGTGATCTGCGGTGTGCGGACGAGGGTGCCGAGCGGGGTCCAATCGCCGGATGTGCCGTCTTCCGCGACCGGACGCATCTGCAGCTTGCCGAAGGCAGATTGACCGAAGGCCTTCAAGGGATCGAGCGTAGCGATGGCGGTGTGTTCGTCCTGGAGGACGAGGTTGTTCTCCGCAAGCGAGAGACTGGTATGGACTGAGCCGCCGACGGTGGCGACTTCTATGGTCTGCTTGCGGGGGAAGACATCCCTGGTTTGCACGACGAAGGTTAGTTTGCCGTTAAGAGAGAGGTCGCCCTTTGCGCCGAGAGTGACAGAGAGGGCGCCGTTCAGCTGCACGGGTTTGTCGTTGAAGGAGAGCAGTGTAAGACCGGGACGTGGGGCCTGGAGAGAAATCTTGACGGTCATCGTGCGTCCGTCTTTGAGCTTTACAGTTGCATCATTGCCATCGCCCGGGGAGACGCCTGCCTTGGCGTTGAGATATACGGTCCGGTCGTCGTTGCCGTTCTCGGCGGGCATGAAGGTTTGATTGTCGATCTGTGCGGAGACGACTCCCTTGAGGCCCTCGCCGGTGAGTATGGCTGTGTTGTCGCCCTTGTGAATCTTCAGGCCGTCCAGGTGGATGTCGCCGGTATATGCGGTGAGCGAGACGTTCTCTGGATGAGAGTCGCCATACTGCTGGATGGCGAGAGAGTAGCCGCCGGGCTGCACCTTCTTTAGCGAGATGTTGAGGTCAAGAGTGTCTTTGATCTCCTTGTCTGGGTGGGGGCCTGGGCCGGGCTTGAAGGTTACGTCTACGTCCTTATTTTCTTTGTTGGTGAGCGCGATGTGCTGGACGCAGGCGACGCCGCTGCCTTTGAGGGTGAGGTGATTGTCCTGCCCGGCGAAGAGTGGTGTATCGCTGACGACCTTCCAGTCTTTGCCGTCGGCCTGCTGGAGGGTGAGAGTGGGACCTTCGAATGCGTCAAAACCCCAGTAACCGCGGACGGTGCCAGTGATGGTGAGGTCGCTGCCGGCGCCAATCTTCACCTCTGCCTTCGCTGGCTGTGGGCTGTCGTCATGGAACCTGGCAACATGCAGCGCCTCGCGCGGCTGTTCGCTCGTGACTGCAAGGCCACCTTCGAAGGCTTCTGGGGTGAGTGGGAGCTCAGCGAGGGCGCCCGTTCGGTTGAGGTGCAGAATCAGATCGTGAGCAAAGTTTGTGGAGTAGACGAGTGGGGCGCCTTCGAGCAACAGAGTCATCTTCGGCTGTAACAGGCATGCGACCTGGTTGGGATCGTGGGGATGCAACGGCGGCGGAATGGCCTTCTGGATCGCGGGCAGGCCGATCACTATGACCGACTTGGGCTTGTTGAACGAGGGTGGTGCGTTGAGCTTCAGGTTGAGCGTGGAGTCCTGTGGGAAGCCGATTGCGGGAATGTACTGGTACACTGCCGTGCGCATCAGGCTGACAAGATGGACGAGGTCCACAACGGCGCCAACATAGGCTGAGTAGAGTCCGGCGCCAACGGGCTGTGTATAGGAGGCAGCGTTGATGAAGTCAGACGATGGGCCGGTCGAGACGGCTTCGGCGATACTTTGGCCGTGCCCGTCGTCGAGGAGGACGGGAGCACTGGACTGTGTAAGGCAGTTCACCTGCTGCTCGACAGGCTTTTTGAAGCAGTCGGCGTTCGGCTTGAGGTTGAGGGTAGAAGCCAGCTTCGCGGACCGCTCATGGATGGCTTTCTCGTCGTTCTGTGAGCCGGTCTTCATCGCGGCGAGATAGCGTTCGATGCGCTGCTGCTCAAAGGAGGCTTCATTCAAGTCGGCATCGGCGCGAATAAAGAGACCCGGCCTGCCCTTAACGGCGGAGCGAAGGGTGTTGAAGTCGCCGCCAGTCTCTGGCGCTACAAAGAGAATGGCCTGCTGAGCTTCGTCGGGGACCGTAACGGTCGTGCCTTCAGCAGTCTTCTTGTCCCAGGTTTCGATCTTGGTGAACCAATTGTCCGGCGGCTCGTTTGTCGTGCCGCGAAGAAAGGCGACAATGAGCAGCAAATGGTTGGACTGGCTTGCAGGAAGGTCGGCCTTGACCCATATCTTGTCGCCTGGCTGCAGGTTGGGCACCTCAGCGATGGGCAGCGTGGCGTTTCCGCGCGTGACGCGGATGTCGATCTTCGGACCGTCGAGGTCGAAGCGTGCGTTATCGGCACGGAGGACCGACGTCATGGAAACGGCTAAAAAGCAGGCAGCGACCAGCGGGAACTTCATTCGTTATTGGATGCGCGTGACGTGCCGGAGGTGGTTGCGGAACCCGGCCCGAAGATTGAAACATGGGCAGTCAGTCGCGAGAATTGGGCTTTGTTCCTCTGGGTTTAGCTGTATGCGGTTGTTTGCTGTTGCCCTGAGTTCACCGCGGTTGAACGCCAGATTGAGGGTTCCGTAACACGAGTGAATGGCAGATCGGTAACTTAACGTCGGCCAGTGGCAAGCGAATCGCTGTTCCGGCTACCAGTTTCTCCTGTATCACCGGCGATCCGGAGTCTGGCCACTCCCTATTCTCACTCCCGTTTGACCCTGCCGGTGCGTCTAACTAGACTTGCAGGCAGGGAACCCCAATGACTTTGCGTACCATTCGATTGATTGCCGTGCTTTCGGCTTTTGTTTCTTGTCTTGTGGCGGGGCTGTTGCTGCCCGCGGCTTATGCTCAAACACCCGACAGCGGCTCGGTCAAGGGACAGAGCTCGTCATCGGGGCCGATCCAGCAGGAGAAGGCGCCTTCGCTGATTGATCCGGCCGGTCCGACCATCTCTCTGGTCAGCTCGGAGCCGGTGTTCCTGATGGCGGCGGCATTGAATGCCTGCGGCTATGACGAGGGTCTGGATGAAAGCGCAGCGGTTCGCAAGCGGGTGCGCGACGAGGTCAACCTGGCGCTGAGCAAGAGCGAGGAAGCACGTTCCAGGCGGGACAAACTCTGCCTCTACATTGCACAGCACCGGATGACGGGGACAGAGCACGATATTGCGCAGTACATCTCGCTGGCGTTGTATTTGACGCCGCCGCCGGAGATGGAGACGTCGGAAGAGCTGTCGGAGATGCCGCCTGATTCGACCCAGGTGGTGGAGATTGTGCCGCTGCTTAAGGATTTTGTGGCCGCAGTGGATTTGCACGGGATTTGGCTGGCGGTGCATCCGATCTACGACAAAGAGGCCGATCGGCTGCACGATTCCCTGTCGAAGATGATTGTGGGGACGAATCTGTATCTCAAGATGCCTGCCTCGACGACCTACGGGATGCGGTTTCTGGTGGTGATTGAGCCGATGCTGTCGCCGAGCGTGGTGAATGCGCGAATTTACGGGACCGATTTCATTGTGGTGGTTTCGCCGGTGGATGGGCAGATTCGGATGACCGATGTACGTCATACGTACCTGCATTATGTGATCGAGCCGCTGCTCAACCAGAGAGCCAATGCCATTGACCGGACGCAGCCGATATTGAAAGAGGTGCGGGAGGCTCCGATGGAGTTCCGCTACCGTTCGGATACAGTGCCGTTGACGATCGAATGCCTGATCAAGGCGATTGAAGCACGGACGATGGATACGGGCATTCCGGAGTATAAGATTCCGGCTAATGCTCAACGGGAGGACATGCCTCGCTACGAGCACGAGCGGCAGATTTACCAGCAGAAAGTGGATGCCATCCGCGTGGCTACGGTGCGCCACGACATGACGCAGGGATTTGTGCTGACGCAATACTTCTATGAGCAGATGATTCAGTTTGAAAGGGATCCGGCAAGCTTGAAAGACGCCATCGGCGAGATGGTGTACAGCATGGATGTGGACCAGCAGGTGCATCGGGCGCGGCAAATTGAATTCGACAAGGAGTCTGATGGGGAAGTGCTGGGGCGCAGCAAGCCACGCAAGCTTACCGGTTTGGATTTGGCGGAAGCGAAGCTGGCGGCAGGCGATACGGCTTCGGCGAGCGCGCTGGCGCGGCAGACGCTGGCGGAGCCGTCTGACACGCTGGAATCTGTTGCGGCCGGAGCGCGCGCAAACTTCATTCTGGCTCGCGCGGCGGCGATGACTGGGCATCCGGACGATGCGATCGACAGATTCCAGAAGACGCTGAGCACGACCAAGGAGCCTCGGCTGCTGGCATGGTCGCACATCTACCTGGGCCGGATGCTGGATTTGGACTGCAAACGGGACGAGGCGGTTTCCGAGTATCGGCTGGCGCTGACGATGCGCGATGGCCAGCAGGATACGCGGCTGGCGGCGGAGCGGGGCGTGAAGGCCGCTTATGCCGTGAAGGGGCACAGTTGCGAGGACGACGCGGATGACGGCGCGCCTGCAGATCAACCGGGAAAGCCGGCTGGGGCGGCGGCGCCAGCGGGTTCAGGGATGCCAACCGACGCTCAGAAGCCGCAATAGTCGGAGAATTCCCGAGGGCGACCGGATTCTTTCGGCGCGACTGAATTCGTGCCCTAACACAGAACCTTCACGAATCCCGGTTGGGCCTAATCCCCGCTCGCCTCTTCCAGCTCGGACCCTAGCCGGTGGAGCTTCATCACGCGCCACTGGAGGCGGTCGAAGAAGAGGTAAACTACCGGAGTCGTGAAGAGCGTGAGCATCTGGGAGACAATCAGCCCGCCGACGATGGTGATGCCTAACGGCTTGCGCAGCTCGGAGCCGACGCCCATGCCGATGGCCAGCGGCAGGCCGCCAAACAACGCGGCCATGGTAGTCATCATGATGGGGCGGAAGCGCAATAAGCAAGCCTGATAAATAGCCTCGACCGGCGGCAGCCCCTGGTCGCGCTCCGCCTGCAAGGCGAAGTCGATCATCATGATCGCGTTCTTTTTCACAATCCCGATGAGCAGGATGATGCCGATCAGCGCGATGATGCTGAGGTCGGTTCCCGTCAACAAAAGCGCCAGAATCGCGCCGACTCCCGCCGGCGGCAGCGTGGACAGAATGGTAAGCGGGTGGATCAGGCTCTCATACAGAATGCCGAGGACGATGTAGACGGCTACCAGCGCGGCCAGGATGAGATACGGCTCGTTGCGCAGCGAGTCCTGAAAGGCCTGCGCGGTTCCCTGGAAGGTGGCGTGCAGCGAAGACGGCATGCCCATTTGCTGCTGGGCCTTTTCAAGAGCGGTGACGGCGTCGCCGAGGGCCACGTTGGGGGCGAGGTTGAAGGTGAGCGTGACGGCGGGGTACTGGCCCTGGTGGTTGACCTGAAGCGAGGTGCGCTGCGCCTCATAGTGCGCAATGGTGGAGAGCGGAACCATGGCGCCGCCCGAGGCTGGGGTGAGCGCCGCGGACGCAGGGGCGGCTCCGGCCAGCAATGCGGCAGTGGGCGAGGTGACTGCGGGAACGGTTGCGCCCGTGGCGATGGAGGGTACCGCGGCCGCCGTCGCAGCCGCTGCCGTGGTGGTGGACGGCATGGCGGTGGTTGCGCCGGAGACTTTGCTGGCCTTGACGTAGATGCCGTTCAGCGAATCGGGGCCGAGCTGGTAGCGCGGGTCCACTTCCATCACCACAAAGTATTGGTTAAGGCCGGTGTACATGGTGGAGACTTCGCGCTGGCCGAAGGCGTCGTAGAGCACGTTGTCAATGGAGGCGGCGGAGATGCCGAGGCGCGAGGCGGTGTCGCGATCGATGACCAGGTTGGCGGCCAGGCCCTGATCCTGCTGGTCGGTGGAGACATCGCGCAGCTCCGGCATGGCTCTCATGCGCTGCTCGAACTGCGGGGCCCAGGTGTTCAGTTCGCTGAGATTCTCGTCTGAGAGTGTGTACTGGTACTGCGCGGCGCTGCCTCGGCCTCCTATCTGGAAATCCTGCTGCACCTGGAGAAACGTGATGGCGCCGGGAACGCCGGTGAGCCGATTGCGCAGACGGTTGACCACATCGTCGGCGGAAACGCGTCCGGGACGCTGGCTGAGCGGCTTGAGTGCGATGAACATGTTGCCGATGTTGAAGCTGCCGCCGCCGGGGCCCGCCCCGCCAGCAAATGCCGTGACGGAGCGAATGGCTGGGTCTTCCAACACCATTTGAGCCAGCCGGCGCTGCTTATCGCGCATGGCGGGGAAGCTGATGTCCTGCGCGGCGAGAGTGCGGCCACCGAGGCGGCCCGTATCCTGCTGCGGGAAAAATCCTTTGGGGACAATCTTGAAGAGATAGACGTTGAGGATTGCGGTCCCGATTGCGATGCAGAGGATCAGCGTCTGGTGGCGCAACACCCAGCGCAGCCCTGCTGCATATTCGCCGTGAAGCCACAGGAAGGCGCGCTCGCTTGCCCGATAGATGCTGCCGTGACGCGTCGCGTCCCTTGACTTGAGGAACTGAGAGCAGAGCATGGGTGTGGTGGTGAGCGAGACCAGCAGGGATGCGGCGATGGCGACCGAAAGCGTAACAGCAAACTCCCGGAAGAGCTTTCCGACCAGGCCGCCCATCAGGAGGATAGGAATGAAGACGGCAATCAAGGACGTACTCATCGACAACACGGTAAAACTGATTTCGCGTGAGCCCTTCATGGCCGCGTCGAAGGGACTCATGCCCTTTTCGAGATAGCGTGTAATGTTTTCGATGACCACGATGGCGTCGTCGACAACAAAGCCGGTGGAGATGGTGAGAGCCATCAGCGAGAGGTTGTCGATGGTGTAGCCGACCAGGTACATAACTCCGAATGTGGCGACCAATGAGAGCGGCACGGCTATCGAGGGGATGATGGTGGCCCAGACTTCGCGCAGGAAGAGGAACACGACCAGCACCACCAGGCAGACACTGATAATGAGTGAGATTTCGACGTCGTGGACGCTGGAGCGGATGGTCGTGGTGCGGTCGACGGCGACATCGAGCTTGATGGTGGGCGGAATGGCGGCCTGAAGCCGCGGCAGCTCGGCCATGACCGCGTCGACGGTGGAGATGACGTTAGCGCCGGGAACCTTGAAGACGATGATCAGGATGGCGTCTTCGAGCTTGGCGGGCGGGCCCCTGTCGGGGTTGATGCCGGAAACCCCGGCGGTGTGGATGTCGGCGACGCCATCGACGACGGAGCCGAGGTCAGAGAGGCGCACCGGCGCACCGGTCTGGGGGTTGTAGCCGGCAATGATGGGCGCGTAGTCCCGTGCCTTGAAGATCTGATCGTTATCGTCGATCTGCCAGCGATGCGCGGGATCCTGAAAGGCTCCCTTGGGCCGGTTGGCGTTGGCGCTTCCCAAGGCAGTCCGGACGGCTTCAAGTCCAATGCCATTCGAGCCCAACTGCATGGGGTTGACTTCAACGCGAACCGCAGGCTGGGAACTTCCGCCGACGAAACACTGGCCCACGCCCTGAATCTGGGAGATTTTCTGGGCCAGGATGGAGTCGGCCATGTCGTAGATTGCCGGCTTGGGGACGACGTCGGAGGTGAGCGCGAGAATCAGGATGGGGGCTTCCGCCGGATTGGCCTTGCGGTAGCCGGGATTCTGCGGCAGGTTGGCGGGCAGCTGATTGCGGGCGGCGTTGATGGAGGCTTGCACGTCGCGCGCGGCGGCGTCGATGTTGCGGTCGATGTCGAACTGGAGAGTGACGGACGATGCGCCCAGGGAGCTGGACGAGGTCATCTGATTGACGCCGGCAATGCGGCCGAACTGGCGCTCCAGCGGTGTGGCGACCGAGGAGGCCATGGTCTCCGGGCTGGCGCCGGGCAGGTTGGCGTTGACACCGATAACAGGGAAGTCGACGTTGGGGAGCGAGGCTACAGGCAGGATGGAATAGGCCACCGAGCCGGCCATCAGGAGGGCCAGCGACAGCAGCGAAGTGGCTACCGGACGCCGAATGAAGAGTGCGGAGATGTGCATCGGTTCCTGATTGAGCTTTCAGCCTTCAGCTCTCAGTTTTTGCAGAGAGCTGAAAGCTGAAAGCTAGTGGCTGACGGCTGTTTCCTGATCTTGACTTACGAAAACGGTTTTCGGTTTCATACGCTGTGCAAGCTTGTCGAAGTAGAGATAGATCACGGGCGTGGTGTAAAGGGTGAGCAACTGCGACAACAGCAGGCCGCCGACGATGGTGATGCCCAGCGGCTTGCGCAATTCCGCGCCGACGCCACCGCCCAGCGCCAATGGAAGTCCTCCGAGCAGTGCGGCCATCGTAGTCATCATGATCGGCCGGAAACGCAGCAGGCAGGCCTGGAAGATGGCTTCCTCCGCGGATTTTCCCTCGTTGCGCTCGGCCTGCAGGGCGAAGTCGATCATCATGATGGCATTTTTCTGCACGATTCCTATCAGCAGGATGATGCCGATCAGCGCGATGACGGAGAATTCTGTCCGCGTGATGAGCAGCGCGAGAAGAGCGCCCACGCCGGCCGATGGAAGCGAAGAAATGATGGTGATGGGGTGGATGTAGCTCTCGTAAAGCACGCCGAGAACGATGTAAACGGTGACCAGCGCAGCGAGAATGAGTATAGGCTCATTTGCCAGCGACGTCTGAAACGCGGCGGCGGTGCCCTGGAAGCTGGCATTGATGGCCGCGGGCATCTGGATTTGGCGCTCGATGCGGTTGACGGCGTTGACGGCATCGCCCAGAGCCTTGCCGGGCGCGAGGTTGAAGCTGATCACCGTCGATGGAAACTGTCCCTGGTGGCCGATGGCAAGTTGCGCGCGGGACTGCTCCCAGTGGGCTAACATGCTGAGCGGAACCTGGGTGCCGTTGCCGGATTTCACATAGAGATTGCTCAACGTACCAGGGTCGGTCTGGAAGTTCTGGCCCACTTCCATGACCACGTGGTACTGGTTGAGCTGGGTGAAGATGGTGGAGACCTGGCGTTGTCCGAAGGCGTCGTAGAGGGTGTTGTCGACGTCGGCCATGGCGATGCCGAGGCGCGCGGCTGTATCTCGATCGACAACCAGTTTTGCGCCCAGGCCTTCGTCCTGAAGATCGCTGGCAACATCGGTAACGATTTTCTCGCGGCTTAGCTCTTCGACCATTTTTCGGGTGTAGGTGGCCAGTTCTTCCTGGTTTGGATCTTCGAGCGAATACTGAAACTCGGTGCGGCTGACGCGGTCTTCGACGGTGAGGTCCTGCAACGGCTGCAGGAAAAGCTGAATGCCTTCGACGCCGGCCAGGTGCGGCTGCATGCGGCGAATCACTTCAGTGGCGGAGATTTTACGGTCATCGAGAGGCTTCAGGTTGATTTGAATACGGCCGGAGTTGAGGGTGGTGTTGGTGCCGTCCACGCCAATGAAAGACGAAACGTTGTCGACCGCTGGATCTTGCAGCAGGAGGTCGACAAGCTTCTGCTGGCGCTGCGCCATGCTGGTGAAACTGACCGTCTGCGGGGCCTCGCTGATGCCGAGGATTACGCCCGTATCCTGCACCGGGAAGAAGCCCTTGGGAACGACGATGAAAAGAAGGATCGTAGCCACCAGCGTGGAGATGGTGACAATGAGCGTGGTGAACCGATAGCGCAGAACCACCTGAATGGACCGGCCGTAAGAAGCAATGATGGAGTTGAAGACTTTCTCCGACCAATGGTAGAAGCGGGTCTGTTGCGCGACGGACTTGTCTTTCAGAATGCGCGAACACATCATGGGCGTCAGCGTGAGCGATACGAAAGCCGAGACCAGAATGGTGACGGCGAGTGTGATCGCAAACTCGCGGAACAGCCGTCCAACCACGTCGCTCATGAATAGCAGCGGAATCAGCACCGCGATGAGCGAGACAGTCAGCGACATGATGGTGAAGCCGATCTGCTCGCTGCCCTTGAGCGCGGCGCGCATCGGGCTCATGCCCTCTTCAATGTAGCGCGAGATATTCTCGATCATCACAATGGCGTCGTCCACAACGAAGCCGGTCGAGATGGTGAGCGCCATCAGCGTGAGGTTGTTGAGCGAGTAGCCGAGGAGGTACATCACGCCGAAGGTGCCGACAATCGAGAGCGGCACGGCGACAGACGGAATGACCGTGGCAGCCAGGTTGCGCAGGAAGAGGAAGATGACCATGACCACCAGCGCAACGGTGAGCATGAGTTCGTATTCGACATCCAGAACCGAAGCGCGGATAGTGATGGTGCGGTCGGTGAGCACCTTGACCTTGACCGTAGCCGGCAAGCTCGATTGCAGTGTAGGCAGCAGCTTGTGGATGCGATCGACGACGGCGATGATGTTGGCGCCGGGCTGGCGCTGGATGTTGACGATGACGGCCGGCTGGCGGTCCATCCATGCGGCCTGCTGGGAGTTTTCAGCGGTGTCGACGATAGTGGCTACATCGGATGCGCGGACGGCGGCGCCGTTGCGATAGGCGACGATGACGGGTTTGTAGTCCGAGCTGGAAAGAAGCTGGTCGTTGGCGCCAATGGTGAAAGACTGGCGCGCGCCGTTGAGCGTTCCCTTGGCCTGGTCGACGTTGGCCGCGGCAACCGCGGTGCGCAGGTCTTCAAGGCTCAGGTTGTAGGCGGCGAGCTGTGCGGGATTGGCCTGGATACGAACCGACGGCTTCTGCCCGCCGGCGATGGAGACCAGGCCGACGCCGGTGACCTGGGAGATTTTCTGGGCCAGGTTGGTGTCGGCGGCGTCTTCAATTTTATCCAGTGGCAGCGAGTCGGAGGTAAGCGCCAGGGTCATGATGGGCGCGTCGGCGGGATTCACTTTGCTGTAGATGGGCGGATTGGGCAGGTCGGATGGCAGAAAGCTGTTGGCCGCATTGATGGCCGCTTGCACTTCCTGCTCGGCGACGTCGATGTTTTCATCGAGGTTGAATTCGAGCGTAATCACGGAGCCGCCGCCGGAACTGACGGAGGTCATCTGCTTGAGGCCCGGCATCTGCCCAAATTGGCGCTCGAGGGGCGCGGTCACCGACGAGGCCATCACCTCCGGTCCGCCACCAGGGTAGAAAGTCAGCACCTGGATGATGGGGTAATCGACCTCCGGCAGTGCGGAGACGGGCAGTTGCCGGTAACCGATGATGCCGGTGAGCATGATGGCCACCATCAGCAGCGAAGTGGCTACCGGGCGGAGGATGAACGGGCGCGAGGGACTGAGGCTCACGGCTGGAGCCTTGCTGGTGCGGCGGTTTGTTGGCGGGTGGCTATGACTGCCTGCCCGGCGCGAAGGCGGTCGGCGCCGTCGACGACGACATTCTGGCCGGGTTGCAGGCCGCCGTCGAGAATGGTGAACTGGCCTTCCGCGAGAGCGACTTTTACGGGTTGAACACGCGCGGTGCCGGCTCCGTTCGCAGCCGTTGAGTCAATGACCCAGACGAATGCGCCCTGAATGCCGCTCTGAATGGCGGCGGAAGGAACGACGAGCGCGCTGGGCCGGTCTTCAAGTACCAGGTGAATATTGACGAACTGGTTGGGGAAGAGCGACTGATCGGTATTCTCGAAGACGGCCTTCAGCTTTTCAGTACCCGTGGTGGTGTCGATCTGGTTATCGCCGGTGAGCAGGTAGCCGCTGGTGAGCTTGGTGAGGTCGTTGCGGTCGTAGGCGTCGACTAACATGCGCTTGTCGCTGGCCAGCTTGTGCAGCACCTGGGGCAGCTCGTTCTCGGGCAGCGTGAAGTAGACGGCGATAGGCTGGAACTGATTGATGATGACCAGGTTGGTGGTGTTGGCGGTGATGATGTTGCCCGGATCGACCAGGCGCAGGCCAATGCGCCCATCGATCGGTGACTGAATCGAACACCAGTCAAGCTGCAACTGCGCGGTCTCAATGGCGGCTTTGTCAGAGGCAATGGCGCCCTGATACTGGCCCTGGGCGGCCTCATCGGCGTCGAGGGTCTCTTTGGAGGTAACGCCAGCCTCGAACAGCGCCTTGTAGCGGGCATATTCCACCTGTGCGTTCTTGAGGAGCGCTTGATCGTGCAGCAGGTTGCCCTTGGCCTGATCGAGAGCCGCCTGGTAGGGTTTGGGGTCGATGACCATGATGGTCTGACCCTTGTTCACCTGCTGGCCCTCCGTGAATTTAACCGGTTCCAACTCACCACTGACTCTGGCCTTGATGGTGACGCTCATGTAGGGCGTGACCGTCCCGATGGCCGTGAGAAAGATGGGCATGGGCTTCTGTTCAGCGGCGGTTACCTGCACCGGAATGGGGCGGCTGGACAGCTCCGCTGCCTGGTTGGCGCTGTTCTGCGCGCTCAACTGCTGATTCTGGTGGATCCGCCATACGATGAAGCCAAGCCCCCCAATGAGCACCAGGTATACAAGAATGCGCAGCCAGGAACCTTTGCGTGCGGGCGGCTTGTGAAGTGGGTCAAATGGGTCAGTCAAGGGCAGGTGGGATTCCGGAGCGCCTTCAGTGGACATGATGTCGATTCCCGTCGTGTTCTTCATTTGAAAGCCGGCAGTTGGATCGCCCTGAGGGTGAGGATCGAAAAACCAGGCTGTGGGCACACTTTTCTATTACTACGGACGGAACGATTTGAGGGGAAGTTTCGCCCGTTGGTGGCAGGATTCTGCGGGATTCTCCCGGCGCGGCCGAAAGGCTCGCATGAACAGGAAGCAGGAGGCCACGTTGGACGCAGCAACCGGTATTGGGAGAGTGGATGAATTGCGTGGGGAGGGCTGTGTTTTGGGATGCCGAATAGGCCGGAAAGGTTGTCTGTCTTCAGATATTTCCGGGCAGTTTTGCGTTCACCCAAATGGCGAGATGCAGGGGCCGTGAACTTGCATCCTTTGCGCAGTTCCAGCGTCAATAGAGGAGTAGCGACAACCTATTTTGTTCGTACTTAGTTCGTACTGACCCCAATTCGACTACCATTGTAGTTTCAACCGCATGTTCGACCGGTCCCTGGTGGCATGGCCCAAAGGGTTCCGGAACCCCCGGTAGAGCCGGTATAGCCAGACCTGGATCTTGCTAGACCACAAACCAGGGAACTTGCTGCTCCAATTGTCTTTTTGACAAGGCGGCGGGCAGTCCGGCTCAGGAGCGAGAACCAGCCCTATGATGTGGATTGTCCGGCTTGCGCTTAGGCGGCCTTACACCTTTGCCGTCTTTGCGTTCTTGATTTTACTTCTCGGCGTCTTCAGCATTGTCTCGATGCCGACGGACATCTTTCCGAATATCGACATTCCCGTAGTCACGGTGGTGTGGGGGTACAACGGCCTGTCGGCGCAGGAGATGTCCACCCGTATCGTCTTCAACAGCGAACGCGGCATGACCACCACGGTCAACGACATTGAGCACATCGAATCGCAGTCGCTGAACGGGATTGCGATCATCAAGATTTTCTTCCAGCCGCACGTGAATATCGGCAGCGCGGTGGCTCAGGTCACATCCATCTGCCAGGTCCAGTTGCGTTCTCTGCCGCCGGGCACCACACCTCCGTTCATCATCCAGTACAACGCTTCCAGCGTGCCAGTCTTGCAGTTGGGATTGAGCGGCCAGGGACTGAACGAGCAGCAGCTTTTCGATCTCGGGTCGAACAATGTCCGCACGCAGTTTGCGACGATCGAGGGAGCGCAGACTCCGTTTCCGTATGGCGGCAAGCAGCGCCAGATCCAGGTGGATCTGGACCTTCATGCCCTCGAGGCCAAGGGCCTTTCACCCGTGGATGTGGTGAATGCCATCAACGCGCAAAATCTGATCGCGCCATCGGGAACCATGAAGATGGACCGGTTCGAGTACGCCATCGAAACCAACTCCGCGCCGAGCGTCGTGAACGACCTGAACGATCTGCCCATCAAGGCAGTCAACGGAGCGGTGATTTATATCCGCGACGTAGCTCACGTGCGCGATGGTTACCCGCCGCAAACAAACATCGTGCGGGTAAATGGAAGCCGCGCCATTTTGATGAGCGTGATGAAGACCGGCTCGTCTTCCACGCTGGACATCATCAAAGGCGTCCAGAACGTGCTGGTGAATATCAAGGGCCAGCTTCCGCCGGAACTGAAGATCAGCGCGCTCTCCGATCAGTCCATCTTTGTGCGCGGGGCCATTAACGGCGTGGTCCGGGAGGCGCTGGTTGCAGCATGCCTCACGGCCATCATGATTCTGGTCTTTCTGGGCAGCTTTCGCTCCACAGTGATCATTGCGGTTTCAATTCCGCTGTCGATCCTCGTTTCGCTGATCATGCTCTACATCCTGGGCGAGACCGTCAACATCATGACGCTGGGCGGCCTGGCGCTGGCCGTAGGCATCCTGGTGGACGACGCGACGGTGGAGATTGAAAACATCAATCGAAACCTGGAGCAGGGCAAGGAAATCGAGCAGGCGATTCTGGACGGCGCTGCGCAGATTGCCACTCCCGCGCTGGTTTCAACGCTCGCCATCTGCATCGTGTTTGTGCCCATGTTCTTTCTGAGCGGCGTGGCGCGCTACCTGTTTGTGCCCATGGCTGAGGCGGTGGTATTCGCCATGCTGGCCAGCTACCTGCTCAGCCGCACCGTGGTCCCCACCATGGCCAAGTATCTTCTCAAGGAACACGACGACGAGGAGATTGCGAGGAAACAAAAGAGTCGCAATCCGTTCGTGCGGTTTCAACTCGGCTTCGAGGCCGGCTTTACGAGGATGCGTCTCGGCTACCTGCGCCTGCTCACGCTATGCGTGGACCATGCGGCTGTCTTCCTGATTCTCTTCATTCTCTTTGCGGTGGGCTCTGTGGCCTTGCTCACGCCGCCGCTCGGCCAGGACTTCTTTCCGAACGTGGATGCCGGCCAATTCAAAATCCACGTGCGAGCCCGCACTGGAACGCGCATCGAAGAAACCGCCCTGCTTTGCGACCACATCGACGGGACGATCCGCCAGCACATTCCCGCCAGGGAACTGGTCACCATCGTCGACAACATCGGCCTGCCCTACTCGGGCTTGAACCTGTCGTACTCGACCTCCGCGCCTATTGGGCCGGCGGACGCGGACATCCAGGTGCAGCTGACCGAAGATCACCACCCGACAGCGGCCTACGTTGAAAAGCTGCGCACCGTACTCAATCGCCAATATCCGGGCGTGACGTTTTATGTTTTGCCCGTGGACATCGTTACGCAGATCCTGAACTTCGGCCTGTCCGCGCCGATCGACATCCAGATTGTCGGGCCCGATCTTTACGGAAACCGGGCGCTGGCCGAGAAGATGCTGGATGAGGTGCGCTATGTTCCGGGCGCAACGGATGCACGCATTCAGCAGCCGTTCGACTATCCGAAAATGACGGTGAATGTTGACCGGACGCGCGCCGAGAGCATTGGTTTGACGCAGGCGAATGTGGCGCAGAGCGTGCTGGTGTCGTTGAGCGGCAGCTTCCAGACCACGCCCAACTTTTATCTCGACCCCAAGACCGGAGTGACGTACAACATAGCCGTCCAGGCTCCGCAGTACCAGCTCGACACGCTGGCAGAGCTGAAAAGTTTGCCGATCACCGGTTCGGGCCAGGCGGCGCAACAGGCCGCGAATGGGGCAACGGCGGGTTCGGCAACGACCGGGGTTCCGGGGGTTCCGGCGACGGTGGATGTGTTGGGCAACGTTGCGTCCATCACGCCTGGCACGGAATTGGGCACGGTGAGCCACTACAACGTGCAGCCGGTGCTGGACATCTATGCCAACGTAGACGGCACGGACCTGGGGACGGTGACCAAGGCTATGGAGGGAATCATCGGGCGGCATGAAGGCGATCTGCCGCGCGGCTCGCATTTCATTTTGCGCGGGCAGAGCGAGACCATGAAGAAGTCGTACATCGGCCTGCTGGGTGGGCTGGCAATTTCGATTTTGCTGGTGTACCTGCTGATTGTGGTGAACTTTCAATCCTGGCTTGACCCGTTCCTGATTATCGCGGCCCTGCCGGCAGCTTTGGCGGGCATCGCCTGGTTCCTGTTTCTGACCAATACGCGGTTGAGCGTGCCGGCGCTCACGGGCGCCATCATGTGCATGGGCGTGGCCACATCGAACTCCATCCTGGTCGTGACGTTTGCCCGCGAACAGTTGGAAGTGCTGGTGGGCGATGCGCGGCGTGCGGCACTGAATGCCGGTTTCGTTCGCCTGCGTCCCGTGGTGATGACCGCGCTGGCCATGATCATCGGCATGATTCCCATGTCGCTGGGACTCGGCGACGGCGGCGAGCAGAACGCACCGCTGGGCCGGGCCGTGATCGGTGGACTGCTGCTGGCCACGCTGGCAACGCTATTTTTTGTTCCCGCATCTTTTTCCGTCGTCCACGGCTGGCTTGAAAACCGGCGCAAGGCGGCGCATGGCGCGACACGGGCCGGAACGATCGACGAGTTTGACGAGCTTTCGGAGTAGCCTTCAACATGACCGATGAAACCAAACCGACCACGCATGAACCCGCCCAGGGCGGCCATCACGATGAAGCAGCACCGGAACAGAAGCCCATATCCGGCGGCAAGGCGCTTGCAGGCGTAGCGATTCTTCTCCTGGTAGCCGCGGGGTTTGCGGGCTGGGGCATCCTGAGTCGCAGAAATGCCAACACCGTGCTGGCCGAGCGCACCACGGATTTGGCTGCGCCATCGGTTATTGCCGAGTCACCCAAGCAAGGTGCGCCCGTGGACAGCTTTGTGTTGCCCGGCAACGTCACCGCATACACAGATTCGCCCATCTACGCGCGGACCTCAGGCTATCTGACCAAGTGGTACTTCGATATTGGCGCCCGGGTTAAACAGGGAGCCCTTCTGGCGGAGATTGCCACTCCTGAAGTGGATCAGCAACTGGCGCAGGCCGCGGCCGACCTGAATACCGCCGAAGCCAACGCGAACAATGCGCGCATCCAGGCGGACCGCTACACCGGGCTGGTGAAAACAGATGCGGTATCTCACCAGGATACCGACACGTTTGTGAACCAGGCGGCGGCGACGGCGGCGGCGGTGAAGTCCGCACAGGCCAATGTGCAGCGGCTCAAGGAACTGCAGTCGTTCGAGAAAGTGTACGCTCCCTTTGACGGAGTGGTGACCTCGCGCAACATCGATACAGGGCAGTTGATCGACTCCGGCGCGGCGAAGGAGCTCTTTCACCTCCAGGCCATTCAGACCCTGCGCGTGTATGCGAACCTGCCGCAGATCTACTCCGCGAACGTGAAGCGCGGTACCAAGATCGACCTCACCTTTGCCGAGCACGCGGAGAAGATCTACCAGGGAACGCTCGTGCGGACAGCGGACGCGATCGACCCAGCCAGCCGCACGCTGCTGGTGGAAGTCGACGTGGATAATCGCGCTGGCGAGCTGCTGCCTGGTTCACTGGCCCAGGTTCACTTCAAGACGCCGTCCGCGGGACCGACCTACATTGTTCCAGCGGGAGCCCTGATCTTCCGCAGAGAGGGATTGCGCCTTGGTGTGGTGGTGGACGGGAACAAGGCGCATCTGGTTCCCGTTGTGATTGGCGAGGACGATGGCGCGAGCGTGCAGATCGTGAGCGGAATCAATGGCGGCGACAAGGTAATCCAGGATCCGCCCGACTCGCTGATCGAGGGCGAGAAGGTGTACGTGGAGAGCCCTGGCGCCAAGACCGATGCGGGAGGCAAATAGCGATGCGGGCGTCCCACACTCCGGAGAACTCCTCAGCTTTGAAAGGGCACGACTTTAGTCGTGCCGCAAAGGGGCTGAATAGAGACCCGGCTTTAGCCGCCGAGGGAATTTCTGTTCTAAATCGTGCATTTCCTCAGGGGCTGAAGCCCAGTTCACCACTCGCGTACCTGATGGCACGGCTAAAGCCGAGCCCTTTCAAAGCATTGTGGCTTGTCTCATTGATTGCTTTGGGACTTGTGGAAGGTTGCAAGCCTGTCGGGCCTAACTACTCTCGCCCCAGCTACACCGCGCCCCCAACCTACAAGGAAGCCGGCGCATCCTCTGTCCAGGTGCCATTGACGCCCCCACCCAATCCCGCTGGAGGCGGCTGGCAGCCTGCCACGCCTTCCGACGGAATGCTCAAGGGGAAATGGTGGGAGATTTACCAGGACCCGCAACTCAATCAGCTTGAGGAGCGCATTGCCATCTATAACCAGGGCCTGCGCCAGGCTCTGGAAACGTATCTGGCCGCGCAGGATCAGGTGAAAGCCGCGCACTCGGCCCTCTATCCCACCATCTCGGCGGGACCTTCCTTTCAGCACGAAAAGCTATCGGAACACCGGCCGCTTTCAGCCGGCACGGGTCCGAACAGCTTCAACGACCTCAATATCAGCGGCAGCGGCAGCTGGGAGCCGGACTTCTGGGGACGCATTCGGCGCACCGTCGAGGCCGCCCACGAAAACGCGCAGGCTAGCGCAGCCGACATGGCCAACGTGAACCTGAGCCTGCAGGCGGCAATGGCCACGGACTACTTCCAGCTCCGCGGGTTGGATGCGCAGATCAAGCTGACGCGCGCCACGATTACCGACCTGGAGAGCCAACTCGGTCTAACGGAGAGGCGGCTCAAAGGTGGAGTCGCCACCGAGGCCGACGTAGCCCAGGCCCGTACGCAACTGGAAACGACGCGGGCACAACTGGTGGATCTGGGCGTGGCGCGGGCGCAATACGAGCACGCGGTAGGCACCATTGCCGACTACAAGCTGCCCGCCTTCAGCATCCCTTTCTCTCCGCTCGACCTGCAACTCCCAAAAATTCCTCTCGGCGTGCCATCGCAACTGTTGGAGCGGCGTCCGGACATAGCGGCTGCGGAGCGTCGAACGGCCGCGGCCAATGCGCAAATTGGAATCGCCGTGAGCGCCTTCTACCCAACCATCAGCCTGACCGGGCAGGGCGGTTTTGAAAGCACCCACGCTGGAAACTGGATTCAGGGGCCGAGCGCGCTCTGGTCGCTGGGTGCGCAAGCCACGGAGCTTCTGTTCGACGCCGGCCAGCGGCGTGCGCTGACCGACCAGGCCAAACACCAGTACGAGGCCCAGGTTTCCGGCTACAAGGGAGTCATCTTCCTGGCCTTCGAAGATGTGGAGGACCAACTCTCCGGACTCAGGATTCTGGAGGAAGAATCCGTCGCTGAGCAGAAGGCCGTGGATTCAGCGCAACACTCCTACAACATCTCCGATCAGCGCTACAAGGGCGGGGTGACCAGCTATCTTGAAGTGCTGACGGCCGAGGCGACCCTGATCCAGAATCAGCGCACGTCCATCGACCTGGAGACCCGGCAATTTGTAGACAGCGTTGGCCTGGTGCGGTCCCTCGGCGGCGGATGGGACGTGAGCCAGTTGCCGAAGTGACAGAGAAAAGGGAACTGGGGACGGGAACTAAGGAAGGGACACGCGACGGCTATAACAAATCCCGAAACTGCTCCAAGCTCATTCCAGCATCCCGGACGATGCCGCCCATGGTGAATGCATTGATTGGATTGTGGCGTGGAATCGTCAGGATTCGCGTCCCGTCCGTCATGACGATGTGCGCGCCTTGGCGGAGTACGCGGAATCCTGCTTTTTCCAGCGCGGCGACGGCTCGAAGATGGTTGATACCCGGCAACTTGGACACGAGTTACCTCAGCAGTTCTGGATTAATCATCCGCTGCCTCGATACATCCGTCAAGATCGCATGAATTCTAAGCCACTGCATCAAAATAGGTTATAGTCCTTGTCAGTGCTCAATTAGTCCTTGTTAGTGATGATTAGTGATAACAAATACAGGAATCACTTTGAAAAAATAATCGACAACCGCTTGTACGCTGCCAAACTGCCAGACGTTGAATCCACAGTCTACCCAATCCCGACTTCGACAAGGCGGCTGTCATCATTACGCGCCAATTCTTCAGCCGCCGCAACATACTCCTGAATCGCGATCTGAATGTTTACGAGGGCCTCCTCCTCGGTTGCTCCCTGCGACCAGCAGCCAGGAAGACCGGGGCACGAGACGCTGTAACCTTCCTCGGAGTGGCGGAGAACGACGCGATAGTTTGCCATGGGAGTAATGGTACACCCTTCTCAGAATTACCCGCAAAGCGGATGCGGTTTGGTTTTCCAGTCCCTATTCCCTATTCCCTGTTCCCTGCCTTCACCGAATCCTGCCGCGGATGACTGTATGCGGCAGGTGGGACCGCGGTTAGCGGCAGTCCAGGCCCTTCCCAAAGCAGCCGCGGCACACCCTGGCTCACCGAGTGCAGGCCTTCCAGATGAAGCGTGTGCTTGCCGGCGCGGAGGCCCAATGAACCCCGGTCGTAGCGCATCGCGTTGCCCGCGGAACCGCAGACCTGCGCGAACGGAGGTCCGGTTTTCGCAACCTCAATGCCGTCAACCACCAGCCGAGCACCGTCGCGGTCAAGCAGGTGGAAGGTGTAACCCCCATCGGCGGGAATATCAATCAGCCCATCCCAAACTGCAGCGTAGCGGGTGAAGCCCTGTGGGTCGGCGTGGAGGTTCGGAGACTCGCCATTGAAGACAGCGTGCTGCTTCGTCAGGTCCGGCAACTCCGTCCAGACTCCGGGATAGATTTGCCAGGTAAGGCCGGGAACGATTGGGGCGGCGGAGTTCGAGTCGCCGTGCCATTTGGCTACAGCCACCACTCCCTGCGCAGCCCAGTCCTGCTTTCCCGCCTTGTCCTCCACATGGAGCAACACCCTGAATCTGCCGGCGCCTCTTGACGCCCCATCCAGCTCGGTCCCCTCGGCATCGGGAAATTTGTGGCTCACGCTTCGTCCGGTTGCCTGGGCGCCGTCGCCAAACAACCAGATGTAGCGCGCCCCGTGAGAATCCTGCGCGGTGAAGGTAACCTTCTGGCCTGGGGCGAAGACCGGCGGATCGAAGGTGAATGCGGCAATGGGGTCGTGGGTGGGCGTGAACACCGGCGGCTGAGCGCCATTTGAGGTAATGAGAGGCAGGTCGGCGTCGGCCGCGGCGCGGGTCTGGCCATACTTCACGTTGTCGAATACCACTTCGGCCACCTGGCCGGTAAGCGTGGAATCGGCCAGTGGGGGCTGGTCGAGTGCCCAGATATTGCGGAAAGTGAAACCGTGCAGGGCTGGCTCGGTGCGCTCAACCTGGACCAGCGAGTACCAGTTGTCAAGAAACAGATTCTCAAAGGTATAGCTGGAGTGGTCGCCTTTGGCGCCGTCCGCACCCCAGAAGCCGAGCAGCCCAAATGTCTGCCCGCAGGCGCCAATGCCGGCATGAAGAATGTCTGAATCCCGGAGTGTGAAGTTGCGCGAGTTGAAGGTCTTCCGCGGCCAGCCCGAGCGAACGACGTTGGAGATGCTGGTCGAGAGCTCGCTATGCTCCACGAGGATGTCCTGAACGTCATGGCCGGGGAGCAGTATCTCCTCGTCGGTGTATCCGTCCCAGTTCCCCTCCATGGCGAGATCGTCGTCCGACGCGCGTATAAATGCGTCCCGCACGATGGTGTCGCCGCCGCCCAGCCAGTCCATACCATCCTGGTTGGCGTTGCCGGGGTTGCCGCCGATTACCCGCAGATCGTCGAACGTAAAATCATTGGAATCTTTCATCTGGATAGACCAGGTGCGGGCGCGGACGATGCAGGTGAGCCCGTCGATCTGGACGTTGCGGGCCTCAAGGGAACCAATGCAGTGCCAATCGGGCTTCTGCATCCAGCCTTCGTCGGTGTTGGGGTCCTGCGAGCCCTCGTAAACGATCGTCCCGCGGCCCAAAATCCTGACCCCGCCGACGTTGAAGAGGTTGAGGCTGCCGAAGATGACCGAACCGGGAGCGAGGTAGTAGGTTTCGCCGGACTTGGGGTTGATGCTCTCGCGGTGAATACCAGCCGGAATGACGTGGACATTGGGGCCGGCGGGCGGTGGTGGTGGCGGCGTGCCTGCAAACAGAAACAACATCGACGCGTGATTCAGGAAGTCTCCCGGCCGCGAGATGGAGAGCTTGGCCGGGCCCGCGAGGTGAAAGTCGATAGTCTGCCCTCTCCGCACAGGCCGGATTCCAAGCCTCCAAGGCTGGATATCGACGCCATGGTCCCAAAAGCCGCTCTCGGCCGCAGTGATGGCAATGTCTACAGGGCCGGTAATGTCAAAGGAGACCCAGTCATAACTGGCTGCGGCATGGGCCACGTCGACAGGCTGGCCGTTGACAGTGACGGTAAACGCGGTGGACTTCAGCTCCTCAGGAACAGCCGCAGCCTGAACGCGTGTAGTCGCGGGAGCGGCCAAGGGCAATGCGAGAAGGGCAACCAGCAGCGAGCGAAAGACCAGCAAGAACCTAAACCCCGGTCAAAAAAATGGGAACCCAACAACTTTAGCACCGGAACGTTGCCGGATCATGCAGCCGGCGAGCGCGACCGATTGCCTTTTCGCATTCCAAGGTGCGATCGCCTTGGGTATCTCATGGAATGTCTGGCAACGAGGGTTTCAAAACTTCCGTTACCTCGCCATTCGAGCAACCTGCTCCAACCCGTCGATGAACCAGTCGCCAAGACCATGGAGGAGCCCCACAATCCAGAGATTACCTGAACGCCGAAAGAGGATCGCGAAATAAAGGCCGATGGCAAATATCGCCGCAAATATCCAAAGGCGCGTTGGATGCACGCGCACTGCGGAGAAGTGGTAAGCGTGCAGAGGTCCGAATGTGAAGACTAGGTTGCTGACCAGGATGCCGGTCGGAGGTCCCCATCGTCGCACAAGCTCGGTCTGAAGTGCCCCGCGATACAACAACTCCTGATAAAACCCCCAGATCATATGTGGCACGAAGACGAACAGGCAAATCAGCCACAGGTCGTGGCGCATCCACAAAGCTTTCAGGTCCGTCCACGAAAAGAAAGAAAACACGGCAACTGTTATGGATACGATTTGCGGCAGAAAAAACTTCTCCGTCGGCGACCAGTGAAGCCATGAATACAGTCCCAATTGTGACAATGGCACTCTTGCAAACCTGATCACGAACCAGCACGCCAACCCCGTCAAGAGACTCATCTCGAGCAGCATCCACCAAGGCCGCCCTGCTATGCCCAGCCACTTCGCTCCCATCCTGGAGAGCGGCCGCAGCAGGAATTCGAAGATCAGGACGACTGCCAGCAGTTTGTAACCCGAGCGGGAGGAATAATTCGGTCCCTTCGGCTTGTCAAAGAGAAATAATTGGCCGCGCCAAGAGGAGCCTATTCTGGGTTTTCCGGTTCTCAGCGTGACGTTTCGCACGGAAAATCCTCGTCCATGACCTCGTACCCTCCACCTTGCGCTGGTGGCGTCGAGTAAGTATCCCTATTCTCTTAAGGTGGATTCAGATCCCTTCACCCATGGAGACATACTCGCGCAGCCGTTCAAGGTCTTCGCGATAAGCTTCCCGCTCGGCGGCCTCGGCGGCGAATGGCTCAACGGGGCTAGGCGGGCCGCCTGCCACGTGGAGGGATTTTTCCAGGTCCTCCACGCGCGCCGAGAGAGCGATAAGCGCGTCGGAGAGCGGGTCCTTCACATCGTGGGGGTCGGTGATGAGGACGCGCTGGCCGTTGCGGTAGACGATGTGGGCGGGGACTCCGACAACCGTCGAGTTGGGAGGCACGTCGGAAAGCACGACTGAGCCGGCGCCAACGCGGGAGTTCTCGCCAACGGTGATGTTGCCAAGCACGTTGGCGTTGTTTCCGATGAAGACGTTGTCGCAAACGGTAGGGTGCCGCTTGCCGTGGCCCTTGCCGGTTCCCCCCAGGGTGACGCCCTGGTAGATGGTCACATCGCTGCCGACAATAGCGGTTTCTCCAATGACCACGCCGGTTGCATGGTCAATGAAGAGACGGCGGCCGATGAGTGCGCCAGGATGAATATCGACGCCGGTAAAGAAGCGGGCAACCTGCGAGACGAGGCGAGCGGGCAGCAGCAGGTTTGCGCCCCAGAGCCAGTGGGAAACAACATGAAACCAGACAGCCCACAGGCCCGGATAACAGAAAAAGACCTCCAGCCGGGAGCGGGCAGCAGGGTCCCGCTCCAGAACGGAGTCGATATCTTCGCGGATGCGAGCGTAGAGAGACATGAAAAGGAAGGGCTTCCGTTAACAGTAGCTTATCGGGGCCTTTGGTTTCCCACCCTTACGACAGAAGCACGCCGCAAGGATGGGGCACGGGGGCATCTTGGGCCCAGATCGGCCACTTGATCAGACCGTTACACCGCGATGGCTTCGGTGGGCAGCGCCAGGGCTTTCTGGCGCAGCGAGTCAAACAGCACGCTGGACAAATACCGCTCACCGAAATCGGGCAGAATGGCGACGATCAGCTTTCCTTCGTTCTCCGGACGCGCGGCAACCTTCAGCGCTGCCGACACAGCCGCTCCAGAGGAGATGCCTACAAACAGCCCCTCCTCAAGGGGCAACTGCCGGGCAGCGGCGATGGATTCATCGTTCGTAACCTGAATGATCTCGTCGATCAGGCTCACGTCGAGAACGCTAGGAATGAATCCAGCGCCGATGCCCTGAATTTTGTGCGGTCCGGGCTTGCCGCCGGAGAGCACAGGGCTATCCACGGGCTCAACAGCAATAGCCTTGAACTCCGGCTTGCGCTCCTTGATGTACTTGGCCACGCCGGTGATGGTGCCCCCCGTGCCCACGCCCGAGATGAGAATGTCGACCTTGCCATCGGTATCGTCCCAGATCTCCGGGCCAGTGGTGGCGTAGTGGATGGCGGGGTTGGCCGGATTGTCGAACTGCTGCAGAATGAACCCGTTGGGCGTCTTGGCCAGAATCTCG
>Ga0182013_10001736_pt1 | contig 29353 bp, 23 predicted proteins | sample 612S2MmetaG_FD_120487 | JGI IMG/M metagenome (GOLD analysis project Ga0182013, IMG submission 120487) | Permafrost microbial communities from Stordalen Mire, Sweden - 612S2M metaG | ecosystem: Environmental > Terrestrial > Soil > Wetlands > Permafrost | place: Sweden: Stordalen | collected... | reverse complement strand
GCAGTCATGCAACGAAAGTTCTTCGATGTGTTCGCCAGCGCCATCGGCTTGGTCATGGTGGTGGCCCTGGTGGTGGCCGGAAGCCTCTTGATGTGGGGCTACAGCTTCGCCAACTCGAACGTGCACAACCAGTTGGCGGCGCAGGACATCACCTTCCCGACCGCAGCTGAGTTCGCCCAGGCCAAGCCGGGAACCGAGATCACCCCGCAGATGCTGCCCTACCTGCTCAAGTACGCCGGGCAGCCCCTGACCACGGGGGCACAGGCCGAGGCCTACGCGAACCACTTCATCGCGTACCACCTCGCCGAGATGCCCTACGGCGGGGTGTACGCCACGGTGAGCGCCGCCTCCCGGGCCAACCCGACCAACACCACGCTGGCCGCCGAGGTCCAGACGGTCTTCACGGGCACCACCCTGCGGGGGCTGCTGCTCGAGGCCTACGCCTTCAGCGTGATCGCCACCATCGCCTTCTGGGCCGCCATCGCGGCGTTCGTCCTCGCCGGCGTCATGCTGATCCTCGTCGCCTTCGGCTTCTGGCACGCCCGCCGGGTCCGTGAGGACGAGGAGCTCCACGTGCACGACGATCACCTCGTGGTGAAGAGCGAGGGACAGCACGTCAAGGACGCGGAGCCGGTCACCGTCTGACCTCAGACGACCAGCCACGATCTGCATCGCCTCCGCCCGGCTCACCTCGTGGGTCGGGCGGAGGCGCGTCTGCTCACGGTTCGATCGCCAGCTCCCAGAGGACCCGGGCCGTGTCGGCACCCGACGCCGAGGCCCTCGCCGCCACGGGTCGCGCCTGCGGGGGCGACACGGGCACGCCTGGCGGCACGGGAAGAGTCGGACCGGCAAGTTCCGCGCTGACGTCGGACATCGAGACGTCGAGGAGCCAGCGTCCACCACTCTGCAGCGCGTCGAGGCAGGCGTCGGCGGCCGCCAGTCCGGTGAGCGGGTCGGCGATGGCGTCGCCACAGAACAGGGGATCCCCTCGTCGCCGGACCACCAGGCCGCCGGCGGCAGCCGCATCGTCGCCGAACGCGACCCGGTCGGCTGACTCACCGGCGCGCCCGTGGCCGGTGATGGACACCCACACCCTGGGCCCACCGTCCCGGACGATGCCCGGCCCGTCCAGCCCCAGCTGTCGCAGCGCCCGCGGGCGACTGGCCTCGATCACGACGTCGGCTCTTCCGACCAACTCGTGCAGCACCCGGATGCCGTCCCGGCTCCCCAGGTCGAGCGCGACCGAGCGCTTGCGGCCGTTCAGCAGGTCGAAGAAGTCCCGTGGGCCGCGGCGCGCGCCGTCGGGCCGCTGCGTCGACTCGACCTTGACGACGACGGCGCCCGCCCGGGCCAGCAGGTCGCCGCAGAGCGGGCCGGCCCACAGCGCCGAGAGGTCGACGACGAGCAGAGCGGTCGCATCAGGGCATGGCGGTGCTTCCCCGAGCGCCGATCGCAGCACGCCGGCGCGAGCACCCGACTCCCCGACCCGGGCCACCGGCAGGCCCAACAGCGCCGCCCTCGCCACGAGTTGCTGCGCCTCGCGGCCCTGCACGATCCGGGCCACCTCGGACCAGAGGGCGGGGGCGGAGTCCGGCGTCGCGTCGAGCTGGAGCCACGCCGGCACCAGGTCCATGTCCTCGGCGCGCGGCAGGGACACCGCCAGGAACCCGTCCGCACAGGGGAGAAGACGGCAGCTGCCACCGCAGCTGGTCGCTCCGCGCCGCCAGAGCCCCATGAGGGCGGCGCGCTCGCCGAGGAGGGCCAGCGCGTCCAGCTGGTCGAAGCGGGCACCCAGCCGGTCGACGCCCTCCACGAGCCCGGCCGGTGGCCCGAGCGCGTCGTCGACGGTGCCCGTCAGCGCCATCGCGCCACTCGCCGCCCAGCGCTGCACGGGGCTCACGTCCATGGCGGCAGGGTAACGTCTCGCGATCCTGGAACGTCTCAGCGCCGACAGCCTCCTCGCGGAGCTCGCCAGCCCCGTCCCTCTCGACCGGACCGGTGCCGTCCTGGTCACCCTCGGGACGGGAGTGCCGGGCCCGGCGGGGCCGCTCGCACAGCGCGTGGCGAGCCTGCCGCTCGTCATCGTCGGTGTCACGCACGGAGAGGTCGACGACGACTGGCTCGAGCTGTGCGACGTCGTGGTCACTGCGGGCGACCCGGCGCTGGGCGCCATCGAAGAGAACGTCGAACGATTCCCACTCGCCGCCGCCGCCCTGGCGCTGCTGCTGCGGGGCCAGCCGGGACGGTCGGTCGAAGAGGGCCTGGTCGCCGAGTCCGCGGTCTACTCCGTCCTGCAGTCGGGGCCGGAGTTCTCGGCCTGGCGGGGGCAGCACCCGGTCCGCCACGAGCCGGACGACGGGGCGCGCGTGCGGTTGAAGCGTGAGGGCCCGAGGCTGATCCTCACCTTGACCCGGCCGGACCGGCTGAACGCACTCGATGCCCGGATGCGCGACGAGCTCATGGAGGGACTGGCCGTGGCCGCCGCCGACCCGGGGATCACCGTGGTCGAGCTCCGCGGCGAGGGGCCGGCCTTCTGCGCCGGGGGCGACCTCGACGAATTCGGGAGCCGATCCGATCCGGCCAGCGCGCACGTCCTCCGGTTGCGGCGCAGCATCGGGCGGGAGCTGTCGCACCTCGGGGCGCGGACCACGGCCTACGTGCACGGAGCCTGTGTCGGGTCAGGCATAGAGCTCGCGGCGTTCGCCGACCGGGTCGTCGCCGCGGCGGACACCCGGATCGCCCTGCCCGAGATCGGCCTCGGCCTCGTGCCGGGCGCCGGCGGGACGGTCAGCCTCACTCGCCGCGTCGGTCGCCTGCGCACGGCATGGCTCGCGTTCTCGGGCAGCACGATCGATGCCGCCACGGCCAACGCCTGGGGACTGGTGGACGACCTCGAGCCCTGATCGTGGTGGCGGCGTGGGTCGTGAGGTGACGCCGGCGCGCCGCCCCCGTCAGCCCAGTCCGCCGCTCTCCCGCAGCGCGCTGATGGCATCCCAGTCCAGCCCCGCCTCGAGCAACACCTCTTCGGTGTGCTGTCCGAGCTCGGGCGCGGGCCCGGGGGGTTCGGTCGTGTGGCCCGAGAAGTGCATCGGTGCCGCCACCAGGTTGAAGTCGCTGCCCGAGGTGGCCGCGACCCTGGGCAGGAACCCGTTGATCTCCACCTGGGGGTGGGTGTACAGCTCGGAGGGGCGGAGCACCGGGGCCCACACGCCACTGAAGCCCGTGAACTTCTCCTTGATCTCGTCGAGCGTCAGCGTGGCGAAGACGCGGTCCAGCTCGAGGATCAGCTCCGTCCGGTTCTGATAGCGGCCCGCCGGATCGGCGTAGCGCTCGTTGGTGATCAGGTCAGGGCGCCCGAGCAGGGTGCAGAACTCGTCCCAGAAGCGGTCGGGCTGCAGGCACACGAAGTAGACCCAACGGTCGTCCTTGGTGGCGTACCCGTTGACCAGGGGGTTGGGTGACTTGGTGCGGTCGCCACCGGACGGGTTGTCCCCGGAGAAGGGGGCTCCCACGATGTCCGGCGACATCGCCCACATGCCCACGTGCATGAGCGACACGTCGACCACCGACGTCTCGCCCGTCGTGGCCCGCTTGTACAGCGCCATGCCGATGGCGCCGGCGATGGTGTTGGCGCCCTGCAGGTCGAAGAAGGCCGCCGGCTGGGGCAGGGGCTCAATCCCACCCCTCGTCATCTTGTACGCCATGCCGCTGCTGGCCCACCCACAGGCCATGTCGTACCCGCCGACCTCGGCCATCGGGCCCTCGTTGCCCCAACCCGTCCCCCGCACGTAGATGATGTCCGGGTTGGCCGCCCGCACGTCCTCGACGTTGATGTGCAGCTTGTCGCGGATCGGGGCGAGGTTCGAGGTGACGAATACGTCGGCCCCGGCGAGGATGGCGGCGAGGGCCCGGCGACCGTCGTCTGTGGTGAGATCGCACGTGACGCTGCGCTTGCCGCGGTTGGGGATCTCGAGGAACGGGTTGGGCCCGTCGTCGCTGAGGTTCAGCAGGTTGCGCAGGGCGCGCTGGGGGTCGCCGTTGGGCGGCTCGATCTTTATGACGTCGGCGCCGAGGTCGGCGAGCACCGCGCCGGCGGCCGGGACGAACGTCCAGTTGGCTACCTCGACGACGCGGACTCCGTTCAGTGGACCGGGCACGGCTTCCCCCTTGCTTCTTTCTCGATCGGGATGGCGAACGGGTTCGCCGTTGCGATCATGTCTCCCGGTGGGGGCGGTGTCGAATTGCCCGGCATCAGAACAGTGCCCTCTATCGGCCCCTCAGTGAGGCAGCCCGGCCCGCTGCGACACCGCGACGAGCCCGTGGTCGTGCGGGTCCTCGGAGAGGTAGGGCGACACCGAGAGCACGTCGAGCCCCGGGGCCAGATCCTCGGGCCGGTCGTCCACGAACACGGCGCGACGCGGGTCGACCGGGAGATGGCCCGTGAGGTACCGACCGTCCGCGTCACGGCCCTCCTTGGGGAAGTAGCCGCTGACGTGCCCGTCCACGCCGAACTGTTCCGCCCGGTCCCTGGCGTAGTCGTCCCCGCCGGCGCTCCACAGGATGACGCGGCTCTCGTGCCCGAGGTGCCCGAGGAGCGCACGGGCGCCGGGACGCAGTGACGTTCCGGTCAGCGAGTCGACCAGGCAGCCGTCGACGTCGAAGACCCAGCAGTCCACGTCGCGCGGCACGCCGACCTCCGGTCGGTCCGCATGGTCTCGGTCATCCGATGGCATTATTGGTATACTCTATTCGGGATGAAGAACGCCTGGGACCAGCGGCTCGGCTTCTGGTACGTCGCCGAGGACCATCCGGACCTGCCGGCCGTCGTCGCCTGTCCCTCGGGCGTCACACTGACCTTCGGGCAGCTGGCGGGCCGCGCCCATCAGCTGGTCCACGCCCTGCGGGCACGCGGACTCGTTGCCGGTGACATCTTCGCCTACGCCCTGCCGAACGACGTCGACATGCTGTACTGGCAGCTGGCCGCCCACGAGGGGGGGTACCAGTCCATCGCCCTCAACCCGGCGCTGTCCGGTGCGGAGATCCAGCGCATCGTGGACCACTCGGAGGCGGCGGCCATCGTGCTGCACACCGACTTCGCCGATCGCGTGGAGCAGTTGTCGGGGACCGGGTCGGTGCAGCTGCAGGTCTCGGTGGGGGGCGACATCCCCGGCTTCACGAGCTACGAGACGCTGGTCGAGGGCCAGCCGGGGACCGAGCCCTCCGATCGCCGTCTCGGCCTGCCCATCACCTACTCCTCGGGCACCACCGGCCAACCGAAGGCCGTCGTGCGGCCGAGGACCCCGAAGATGGACCCCTCGGCGGCCACCGACGCCATGAAGACGTTCGGCCACGCGTTCCAGTTCCAGCCCTTCACCGGCGTGCACCTGGTGTCGGCGGGGATGCACCACGGAGGCTGCCAGGGCTTCTACCACGGGGCGCTGAACGTGGGTCAGGCGCTGGCCATCCTCGGCAAGTTCGACCCCGAGGAGACGTTGGCGGCCATTGAGCACCACCGGGTCACCACGGCCTACATGGTGCCGACCCAGTTCGTCCGCATGCTCCGCCTGCCCCAGGAGGTGAGGGACCGGTACGACGTCTCCAGTCTGGAGGTGGTGGTGCACTCGGCGGCACCCTGCCCCCTGGAGGTCAAGAAGCAGATGATGGACTGGTGGGGTCCCGTCATCTGGGAGACCTACGGCGGCATGGAGGGCGCAGCGACGATCGCCAAGCCCTACCGCTGGCTGGAGAAGCCGGGCACGGTCGGGCGGTCCGTGGCCGGCATGAAGGTGAAGATCCTCGACGAGGACGGCAACGAGGTCCCGCGCGGCGACGTGGGCCACGTCTACCTGGAGCCCGAGCGGGGCGCCACGTTCTCCTACAAGGGGGACCCGGAGCTGACGGCCTCGGTCAGCAGGGGCAAGGCCTTCACCCTGGGCGATGTCGGCTACATGGACGAGGACGGGTATCTCTTCATCAACGACCGCGCCAAGGACATGATCATCAGCGGCGGCGTCAACATCTATCCGGCCGAGGTGGAGGGTGTCCTGTCCGAGCACCCGGCCGTGGGGGATGCCGCCGTCATCGGCGTCCCCGACCCGGAATGGGGCGAGCAGGTCAAGGCCATCGTCGAGCTGGTCGACGGCGTGGCGCCCAGCGACGAACTGGCCGCCGAGCTCATCGCCCACTGCCAGGGGCGGATCGCTCGCTACAAGTGCCCGCGCACCGTCGACTTCCGACAACAGTTGCCGCGGACCGATGGTGGCAAGCTCTACAAGCGCATCCTGCGCGACGAGTACTGGGCCGCCGCCGAGCGCAGCGTGTGATGCCGATCGCTCCGGGCCCGGGAGGAGAGCGCTAGGCCATGGATTTCGGGTTCGGCGAGGACCAGGAGCTGCTTCGCTCCACCACACGCCGCTTCCTCACCGAGCACCAGTCGCTCGCCGACGTGCGGCGCTCCATGGAGGAGCCCGACCTCTTCGACCCGGTGGTGTGGCGTCAGGGGGCGGACCTCGGCTGGACCGCCATGCTCGTCCCGGCCGAGCACGAGGGCGGCAGCGTGACCGGGCAGCCCCTGGTCGACCTGGTCGTCCTCGCCGAGGAGCTCGGTCGCGAGCTCAACCCCGGGCCGTTCGTGCCCTGCAACGTGTCGGCCGACGCCATCGCCCGGTTCGGGACGGAGGTGCAGGCCAAGGAGCACCTGCCGCGGCTCGCGCGCGGCGAGACCACGTCCGCCTGGTGCCTGAGCGGCGACGGGTCGCCCGAGCCGTCCGCGGTGGAGGTGCGGGCGTCGCGCTCCGGAGACGGCTGGCGCCTCGAGGGCGTGGCCCGCTACGTCCATGCCGCAGCCGACGCGACCCTGCTGCTGGTGACGGCGACGGGACCCGAGAGCGGCGTCGTCAACCTGCTCGTGCCCCGTCCGTCCGCGGGACTCACGGACCGTGTGCTCACCGGCCTCGACCTGACCCGCCGCTTTGCCGAGGTGCACTTCGACGGCGTCACCGTTCCCGGCGCCGCCGAGCTGGCCGGCGGCTGGGCCGTGGTGGAGCGGTGCCTGTCGGTGGCGACGGTGCTGCAGGCGGCCGAGTCGGTCGGCGCCGCCGACCACCTCTTCACCGCCACGGTGGAGTACGCCAAGAAGCGGGTGCAGTTCGGGCGGACGATCGGCAGCTTCCAGGCGATCAAGCACCGGCTGGCGAACCTGCTGATTGAGCTCGAGGGGATGAGGGCCGCGGCGCACTACGCCGCGCTCGCCCTCGGTGACGGTCTGCCCGACGCCGACGAGGCGGTGGCGACCGCCGGGGCCTACGTCGACGACGCCTTCGCCCACCTCGCCGGCGAGGCGATCCAGCTGCACGGCGGCATCGGCTTCACCTGGGAGCACGACGTCCACCTGTTCATGCGCCGGGCCAAGGTCAACCAGGTGCTCTACGGCGACGGGGCCTGGCACCGCGAGCGGCTGATCCGTCTGGTCGAGGCGGCGACGGCGCCGTCGGGAGGAGCGTGAGCCCGTGGATGTGATCGTCCCGGCCATCCCCGGGACCTACGACGGGTTCCGCGCCACGCTGCGGGCGTTCATCGCCGAGCACAAGCCGACGCTGGCGTGGAAGCAGCGCACGGGCCTGCGCGTGCCCGACCGCGCCGCCGACGTGGAGCTCCTGCGCACCTATGTTCGGGCGATCCACGACGCCGGCTACGTGCTCGACCGCTTCTCCGCCGAACCCGGCGACCCGCACGAGCAGCGCATCCTCGAGCAGGAGCTCGTTGCGGCGGGCGTCCCCCACGTCCTCGGCAACCCGCTCGTGGCCGGCGCCCTCAAGCACTTCGGGACCGACGAGCAGCGGTCCACCTATCTGCCGCCCATGGCCCGGGGCGACCACATCTGGACCCAGCTCTTCAGCGAGCCCGACGCCGGGAGCGACCTGACGTCGCTGCAGACGAGGGCCGGCCGGGACGGGGACGACTTCGTCGTGGTGGGCCAGAAGGTGTGGAGCACCTGGGCCCAGTGGTCCGACTACGGGTACCTGCTGGCGCGCACCGAACCGGTCGAGGGCCCGGCCGGGATCTCCGCCTTCATCCTCGACATGCGCAGCCCGGGCGTGGACGTCCGGCCGCTCCGCGAGATGACGGGCACGACCGACTTCAACGAGGTGTTCTTCGACGAGGTGCGGGTGCCGGCCGTCAACATGATCGGGGCGCCGGGCGAGGGCTGGCGGGTGGCCGGCGCCAGCCTGGCCGAGGAGCGCTCGAACGTGGGCGGTGCCGGGGGTGTCGACCCGGTGCAGCGTCTCGTCGGCCTGGCGCGGCGCCACAACCGCGGTGGGCGCCCGGCCGTGGAGGACGGGGCGGTGCGCCAGCAGATCGGAGGCTTCGCGGCCCGATCGCGGATTCAGCGCCACCTGGGCCAGCGCATGGCCACCAAGGCGATGAAAGGCCAGATCACGGCAGCCGATGCCCCACTGGCCAAGATCTGGTTCAGCGAGCTGAACCTCGAGATGGTCGAGGCGGCGCTGGCCCTCCAGGGCGCCCGGTCCATGGCCGTCGAGGGCGACGAGCTCACGGTGGAGGATGGGCGCTGGCAGGACGCCTTCCTTTACGCTCGGGCCTGGACCATCGCGGGAGGATCGAACGAGATCATGCGCAACCTGATCGCCGAGCGTGGCCTGGGGCTCCCTCGTGAGCCGCGGGGCCAGTCGTGACCTCGACGTCGAAGCACACCCATACGCACCCCCCGCATGCCCAGCGCGCCCGTGGCGCGGCGGCGGCCAACGACCCGTTCCCCGGTGTCGAGAAGGTCCGACCCGGGTTGTGGAGCATCCCGGTGCCCCTGCCCAACAACTCGCTGCGCTACGTGCTCGTCTACCTCTTCGAGACCGACCGCGGGCCGTACCTGATTGATGCCGGATGGAACACCGACGACGCCTTCGGCGCGCTGCGGAGCGGCATGTCGGAAGCCGGTTGCGACATCGCGGACGTCCAGGGCGTCATGGTCACGCACATCCACCCCGATCACTACGGCCTGGCCGGCCGGATCCGCGAGGCGTCGGGGGCGTGGATCTCCCTGCACCCGGCCGACGCCGAGCTCATCCACGACCGCTACGACGAGCCCGAGGACCTGCTCGACCGGGTGGCCGGCGCGCTCCGCCGCATGGGCGCCCCCCCCGAGGAGCTCGAGCCGCTGCGCAACGCGGCCATGCCGGTCCGGCCCTTCGTCGATGCCGTCGTCCCCGACGTGCTGCTCGAGGACGGTGCTCGTCCGGAGGTGCCCGGGTGGGACCTCCAGGCCATCTGGACGCCGGGGCACTCGCCGGGGCACCTCTGCTTCTACGAGTCCCGCAACGAGCTGATGCTCTCGGGCGACCACGTCCTGCCGCGCATCACGCCGAACATCCCCTTCCACCCCCAGGCCGGGGCGAACCCGCTGGGCGACTTCCTCGAGTCGCTCGACAAGCTCGAGCCCTACCGGGTCAACGAGGTCCTGCCGGCGCACGAGTACCGGTTCACCGACCTCCACCGCAGGCTCGAGGAGCTGCGCCAGCACCACCGCGAGCGCTTCGCCGAGGTGATCGAGATCCTGCGCGAGGGGCCGCAGACCGCCTGGTACATCGCAGCGCACATGAAGTGGTCGAGGTCCTGGGACGACATCGCCGGCTTCATGCGCCGCGCCGCGGTGGGCGAGACCGTGTCACACCTGCGCGTGCTCGAGCTCGACGGCACCGTGGTGGTCGAGGACGGCGAGCCGGCCCTCTGGTCGCTGGCCGAGCGCGCCGGGGGCTGAGCACCCGGCGCCGGTCCGGGGCTCAGCCCTCCGCCGACACCCCCAGGGCGCGCTGGCAGAAGGCGCGCACGTGGCGTGCCGCCGCCGACCGTGTGGCCGGCGCGTCCCGCGTCGGGGTGAGGCCGGCGGCGGCCCACACCACCGACTGAATGAGCGGCGCATCAGCCGCGGGGTCGGCCAGCGGGAAGGAGCCGTCTGCCGCACCGGCGGTCAGCACGGCTTCCAGCGACGCCAGCAGCAGCGTGGACGCATGGCGCATCTCGTCGGCGTACCCCTCGGCCCTCATGGCGGCGGGCGAGCCGAGCACCATCACGCGGGCCGCCTTGACGCGATGGCGGCCGAAGCTCAGGATCTCGTCGATCCAGGCGTCGAGCGCGGCCTGCGGATCGGCGGCGGCCTCGACCTTGTCGTGCAGCCGCGCCGCAGCAGCCTCCGCTTCACGGCGGAAGAGGGCGCACAGCAGCTGATCCTTGGACTCGAAGTGCCGGTAGAACGAGCGCGTCGACAGGTCGGCCTCGCGCAAGATGTCGGCCACCGCCGCATCGGCGTACCCGTTGCGCTCCATGACGACGAGCGCCGCGTCAAGCAGGATGCGCAGCTCGTCGGCGGGCTCGAAGCGACGTGGTCGCCCGGCCCGGGTCACCGGCGCGGTCTCGGGGACACCACCCATGGCGAGGTCAGGCCATCCGGGCTCTGGGGAGGGGCAGGGTGTCGCTGACCCGGTCGAACCAGATCTGCACCTTGTCGCCGATCCGCACCGTCTCGGGGTCGGCGTCGGTGATGTTGAGCAGCAGCCGGGCCCCAGCCCCCTGGGTCCCGTCCAGCTCCACCACGCCGGACACGTAGGGCACCACCTCCGCCAGCTGCGGGGAGAGGGGATGGCGCACCACGGTGTAGGTGTAGATCGTCCCGGTGCCGGGCAGGTCGACCCACTCGAAGGCCTGGCTCTGGCACTCGAAGCAGAACGGCTGTGGCGGCAGGACGAAGGTGCCGCACACGGTGCACCTCGGCGCGGACAGCCGGCCTTCGGCGGCGGCGTCCCAGAAGGGCTGCGTCGAGCCGTCGGCGAAGGGGTCCTGCAGCATGGAGGGGAAGGTCCCCTTCTTCAGGTCGGTCATCGGTCTCCGTTCCTCGCGCTCGTCATCGTCGTCGTCGTGATCAGTTGTGCAGCAGCGTGCCGCTGACGGGGAGGCCGGACGGTCCGCCCGTCACGACGGCCACCTCCGCACCGTCGACCTGGTTCACGGCCACGCCCCGCAGCTGCTCGACCGCCTCGCGGACATGCGTCATGCCGATGATGTAGGCCTCGGACAGGTGGCCGCCGTGCGTGTTGACCGGGATGGAGCCACCCTTCCAGCGGATGTTGCCGTCGGCGACGAACGGGCCGCCCTCGCCGATGGGACAGAACCCGTAGTCCTCGAGCTGCATGATGACCATCGGGGAGAAGTGGTCGTAGAACAGCGCGACGTCGACGTCCTCGGGACCCATGCCGGCCATGGCGTACATGCGGGCGGCGATCGGCCGGTTCCCCGAGGAGGCGAAGTACTCGTCGGGCATCTGGAAGTAGGTGAAGATGGCCGAGCCCCACCGACCGGCGCCCCCGTGCGCGCTGCCGCCGATGTACACCGGCTTCTGGCGCAGGTCCTTGGCCCGCTCGGCCGAGGTGACGACGGCGGCCACCGCACCGTCGGTCTCCATCGTGTAGTCGAACAGGCAGAGCGGGTCGCTGATCATGCGCGCGTCGAAATACTCGTCGAGCGTCAACGGGTCCGTGCGGATGGCCGTCGGCCGCCGGATGGCGTTCTCGCGCTGCGAGATGCACACCTCGGCCAGGTGCTCACGCTTCGTGCCGTAGAGCTCCATGTGCCGCCTGGTCAGCAGGGCGAAGCTGTGCCCGGGCGCCATGAGCCCCGCGCCACTGATGAAGGCCGCGTAGTTGGGCACGCCACCGCCCCCGTACGGGCTCCCGCCGCCGCCGAGCCCCGGGCCGCCGCCACCGACCGCGGTGCCCCCGAGCCGGCGCTTGGCCTGCTGCAGCGTCATGAGCGTCACGCAGACCTCGGCCTGTCCCGACACGATGGCCGACGCCGCCAGTCCGAGGGAGCCCGCCGAGCCTCCGCCGCCGGACGTCAGTGAGGCGGCGAACCGCACCTCCGGGACGCCGAGGACCGACGCCACCTGCGCGGGGTCGCACGAGCTCGAGTAGATGGTGAAGCCGTCGAGGTCCTTGATCGTGAGACCGGCGTCGTCGAGCGCGGCGAGGATCGCCTTGCACGCGAGCTCCAGCTCGGTCTGGGGCAGCGACTCACCGCGGCGGTAGTAGGGCGTGGCCCCGATGCCGACGATTGCGGTGTTGTCCTTGAGTGTCTCTGTCATCGCGGTGCGGGGTCCCTTCGGTCGGTCATGTCGGAAGTGCCTCGGCGAGCACCGGCACCTCGGCGAGCGAGCGCAGGCCGTCGTTCAGGTGGGTGCAGCAGTCGGTGGCGCGCAGGCGCTGCAGCACCTCGGTGCGCATGGTCCGCAGGTCCGTCCCGGCCATCCAGGACGCGTTGGGCGCTGCGCCCGGGCATTCCGCGTAGGGCAGCACTCGTGGAACCGCGGTGACGGACAGGAGCGTCCGTGTCGCCCGGTCGGCCCGGCCCAGCATCTGGTATTCGTGGATCGCCTCTTCGTGCCCTTCGGGCACCCAGACGCTGTCGCGGAACCAGGCATCGAACTCAATCAGCCCCTCGTTCACCCAGAGGTCGATGCGCCGGGCGCGGCGCATGCCGATCTGCGGGTGTTCGTGCAGTTCGTGCCAGCCGGCCGGGTCGGACGGGTCCACCAAGGACGCGGTGCGTGCCGTGTTCTGCCGGGCGTGCGACAGGGTCCCGTCGTCCTTGAGCCCGATCGATCCGGGGCGGAACCCGGAGCAGGTGCCCTGCATGACGCGTTGCGGAGCGTTCTCAATGCGGCGGCGCATCTCGGGAAAGACGTCGGCCCAGCGGAAGTAGGTGTACCCGGCGATCAAGGTCGTGCCGCCCAGGTCGTCGAGCAGGAGGTGCAGGGGGGTCCCGCCCTCGACCTCCTCGGGCAGCTCCCGGGCGATGGCGCCCCGCAGGCCGGAGCCGGCCCGGACGCCGAGGAGGCGTTGCAGCCCAGCGACGGGAGGATCGGCGACGATGCGCTGGATGTCGCGCTCGCGTCCGGTGACCGCCTCGAGGTCAGCCGCGGCCAGGACCTCGGGAGCGCCGTGCGCCGGCGTCAGGAGGTCGCGGGCCCGACCTTGGAGGTACAGCTCGGGGGTGCCGAGGCCTCCGGGCCAGGACATGAGCACGGTCGACGTGCGCCGGACCGACCCCGGGCGGCGCGCCGGGGGGGCGACCACGGGATCCGCCGGGGCGGGGGTCAGCCGCGTCTCCACCCACCCGCCTCTTCGCAAATCATGTTTTCATCGTATGCGGCTGGTCCGGGCCGCGCACCCTTTCGGACCACTCTTTTGGCGAACGTGCTGGTCAAAAGCGGATCGCGGCCAGGCCGGGCCGGTAGGATTGGCCGATGACGACCCCGACGGCGACCCGCGACATGCCGCGTCCGGGTGCGGATTCGAACGCCAAGCGGGCGGCGAAGGTGGCGGACCTCATCGTCGAGGACGTGATGGCGCTCGGCTGGCCGGTCGGTGAGGTGCTCGGGTCCGAGACCGATCTCCTGGAGCGCTACGAGGTCAGCCGGGCCGTGTTCCGCGAGGCGGTGCGCCTGGTGGAGCACCAGGGGGTCGCCCGGACCCGCCGCGGCCCCGGCGGCGGCCTGGTCATCACCGAGCCCACCGTGGGTGCGGTCATCGACGCCGTGGTGCTGTACCTGCACCGGGTCGATGCGCGCCTCGACGAGATCTTCGAGGCGCGCATCATCCTCGAGGAGATCGCCTGCCAGCTGGCGTCGGAGCGCACGGACGAGAACGACCTCGCCGAACTGCGGCGCTTCGCCGACGACAAGCCGGTGGATCCCGGGGGTGACCCCCGTGAGTTCCACGCCCTCGTGGCGTCAATTAGTGGAAACTCGGGACTGGAGCTCTTCGTCGACGTCTTCAACCGGGTGGCGCAGTTGTACTCGCCGGACTGGCAGCGCCTCGGCAGCGGGGTCGCTGCGGAGACCAGGCATGCCCACTCCATGATCGCCGAGGCCATCATGGCGGGCGACGCCGGCCTGGCCCGCAACCGGATGCGCAAGCACCTCCAGGCCGAGGCCGACTTCTTCCGACGCCGTCGCTCCACCCGTCAACTGCTGCCCGATTCCGTGGTGCTGGCCCAGTCGGGCCAGGGCAAGGGGGCGGAGGTCGTGGCGCGCAACATCACGCAGACCATTGTCACCGAGGGCTTGCAGCCGGGGGAGCTGGTGGGCACCGAGCCCGAGCTCATTGAGCGCGAAGGGGTGAGCCGCGCCCTGCTCCGTGAGGCCGTCCGGTTGCTGGAGCACCACCAGATCGCCCGCATGCGCCGCGGCCCGGGAGGCGGCCTGTTCGTCATGGCGCCGAGCGCCAACGCCGTGACCGAAGTGGCCGCCATCTACCTGGTGCGGCGCGGCATGCAGCTGGCCGATCTGGCCGAGCTGCGCACCGGCGTCGAGGTGGCCATCACCGACCTCGCGGCGGCGCGCATCGACGACGTGGGCACCGCGGGGCTGGACGAGGCGCTGGCTCGTGAGGCGAACGCCACCGACGCCGAGCGGGTCGAGGCGGTGCACGACCTCCACGCCGCCGTCGCGGCGGCCGCCCAGAACCGCGTGCTGCACCTGGTCGCCCTCGTGCTCATCCGCCTGAGCCGCCTGTACCAGATCGAGCGGCTGGCCCCCAAGACCCAGAAGCAGATCAAGGACGAGGTGCTGCGCACCCACGAGGGCATCGCCCGTGCCATCGAGGACGGCGACCGCGAGCTGGCCCGACACCGGATGCGCCGGCACCTCGAGGCGCTCGGCGCCCTCATGCGCTGACGCCGTCCGTCCGACCGCTCGTCTGCCCGTCCTTGTGCCCGCCTTTCCCCCAGCCCCGTGCTTCGGCTCCGCCCTTGACACGGCAATGAAATGAGAACACTATTTGCATATTGAGCGGCACGGCATGTGCGCGGGATGAGGGAGGGCGCATGGGCGACCTGACGGAGAAGAAGTTGTGGGCGAACTCGGGCGACTCCCACCTGATGGAGCCCCCGGACCTGTTCGCTTCCTTGCCGGATGACATCAGGGAGCGCCTGCCCCGCAGCGTCAAGGACCCCAGTGGCGACTTCGAGACGATCTACATCGACGGGCAGGAATTCCGGCGTGACCTGCCGAAGAGCGACAAGCCCAAGACGGGGCTCGGCATCAACGCCCGCCCGGTCGGCTCCAAGGAAGAGGACTTCATCAACCGGGTGGTCGGGGGCAACGACCCGGTGGCGCGCATCAAGGACCTGGACGACGAGGGCGTGTGGGGCGAGGTCATGTACCCCTCGCTCGGGATCTGGACCTTCAACGTCCGCACCCCGCGAGTGGTCAAGGAGGGCTGCCGTGCCCTCAACGACTGGGCCCTCGAGTTCCAGCGGCACTCGCCCCGCTTCGTGTGCGTGGCCTCCGTCCCGCTCATCGACATCGAGGATGCCGTGGCCGAGGTGCGGAGGGCCCACGAGGGCGGCTTCCTGTGCGGCTTCCTGCCGACCCGCCCGCCCATCGGCCGCCCGGAGTGGAACGACGAGGAGTGGGACCCGCTCTGGGCCGCGTTCGCCGAGACCGGCATGGTCATCGGCTTCCACATCGGCACCGAGCCCCACGACCCCACCGAGCGCACGGGTGTCTACTACCGCGGCCGCGGTGGTGCGGTGCTCAACTACGTCGAGACGACCTACGGCGGGCAGCGGGCGGTCACCCAGCTCATCGCCTGCGGCGCGCTCGACCGGCATCCCGAGCTCAAGGTCCTCGTGTCCGAGGGCGGCGCGACGTGGGGCCCCTTCATCGCGGACCGCATGGACGAGGGCTACCGCCAGCACGGCGCGGCGGTCCGGCCGACGCTCTCCAAGCTGCCGAGCCGCTTCCTGTACGACCAGGTCTACGCGTCGTTCCAGCACGACATCTCGGCCGTGGCGGCCAACTCGGCCATGGGATGGCAGAACGTCATGTGGGGCAGTGACTACCCGCACTTCGAGGGCACGTTCGGCCACAGCCAGAAGACGCTGCACGAGCTCTTCGACGGTGTCGACCCCACCGTCAGCCGGCGCATCCGGGTCGGCGCCTTCCAGGAGCTCTTCCCGAGCGTCCCGGAACCGCCCGCGGACTGACCCGCTCGGACGAGCCACCCGGCACCCTGGCGCGCCACGCTCCCGCACGCCCTGCGGGAGCACCACCGCGGCGACACCGCGCCCTGCGCCGTCCCGAAGCGATCCCGGCCGGCTCCTGCGGCGGGCCGCCCTCGGCTTTTAGTATACTCTTTAGGCACATCCGACCCGGGAGCGACCAGGGGGAGCAATGGCGACCACGACATCCGAAGAGTTCGAGAAGGCGACCGACTTCCAGTTCAAGGAAGACGACATCGAACGGGCCAAGGCGCTCGTCGGGCGGTGGTCGCCATCCGGCTCCCGGGAATTCCTGACCACCGCGACGCCCGACTCCATGCGCAACTTCGCTCGGGGCTACGGGGACGACAACCCGCTCTTCGCCTCGGCGGAGTACGGGGCGACGACGCGCTGGGGTGGTCAGATCGCGCCGCCCATGATCCCCATCGCCCTGAACAGCCCGCTCTACGGCGATCCGCCGAAGGAGAGGATCAAGCGGCCGTCCTTCCGTGGCATCCACGTCTTCGTCTCGGGCAGCACCTGGCAGTGGTTCCGCCCGCTCCAGGAGGGCGACCATCTCTACAGCTTCGGTGGGACCGAGTCGGTGGTGGAGAAGAAGTCCGAGTTCGCGGAGCGCTCGCTGCTGGTCACCTACACCAGCGTCAAGATGAACCAGCGAGCCGAGATCGTGGCGATCTCGCGGACGCTGGCCATCCACACCGAACGGAAGACGGCCCGGGAGAAGGGCAAGTACTCGGCGCTCGAGCCCGCCACCTACACCGACGAGGACATGGCGAAGATCGACGCCATCTACGAGGCGGAGGAGGTCCGCGGTGCGGAGCCCCGATACTGGGAGGACGTGCACGTCGGAGACGCACTCAACCCCATGGCGAAGGGACCGTTGACGACGACTGACATGATCGTCTTCCACGCCGGCGGCTACGGCTTCGTGCCGTACGAGCCCTGCACCAACCGGATCGCCTACAAGAACCGCCAGCGCATCGCCCCCTTCTACGTGAAGAACGAATACGGCGTGCCCGACGTGGCCCAGCGGGTCCATTGGGACTCGGCGTGGGCCCAGGCCATCGGCAACCCGATGGCGTACGACTACGGAGTGATGCGCGATTGCTGGCTCAGCCACTACATGACCGACTTCGTCGGCGACGACGGCTGGCTCGTGTCGCAATCGAGCGAGATCCGCAAGTTCAACTACATCGGTGACACCCACATCCTGACCGGCGAGGTCGTCGACAAGCGCCAGGAGGACGGGCGCTGTGTCGTCGACATCGAGATGCGCGGGACGAACCAGCGCGACACGGTCACCTGCCCGGCGAAGGCCACCGTCGCCCTGCCGAGCCGCGAGCACGGTCCCGTCCGGCTGCCCGAACCTCCGGCCGACCTTCAGGCCCAGGCGGTCACCATGCTCGAGCGGCACCACGAGATCGTCGCCGCGCGCAGGGCCAAGGGCGAGGGGTGACGCTGGGGTGACCGACGGCGATCTGGGCGCCCAGGTCCAGGCTTGGGTGGACGCCAACTGGGACCGGTCGCTCACAGTGCGCGAGTGGTGGCTGCGCCTGGCCGACGCCGGCTACGCCTACCCCACGTGGCCTGTCGGGCTGGGCGGCTCCGGTGCGCCGCGACGCGACGCGATGACGGTCGCCGCCGTGCTGGCGCGCAATGAGGTCATCGGGCCGCCGGTGGGAGCGATGGCGGCGACCCTGGCTGCGCCGACGCTGCTCGAGCACGCCACCGAGGAGCAGCGGATGGAGCTGGTGCGCCCCATTGCGACTGGCGAGGCGGCCTGGTGCCAGCTCTTCAGCGAGCCCGGCTCGGGATCGGACCTGGCCAGCGTCGGGACGCGGGCGGTGCGGGACGGGGACGAATGGGTCGTCAGCGGGCAGAAGGTGTGGAACTCCTCGGCAGACTCGGCGGACTTCGGCATGCTGCTGGCCCGGACCGACGTCGACGTGCCCAAGCACGCGGGCCTCACCTACTTCGTCATCGACATGCAGCAGCCCGGGATAGAGGTGCGGCCGCTCAGGCAGATGAACGGAGCCGCGAACTTCTGCGAGGTCTTCCTCACGGAGGCCCGAGTCCGCGGCGGCCACGTCATCGGCGACGTCAATGGGGGCTGGCGGGTGGCGCAGTCGACGCTGTTCCATGAGCGCAACTCGGTGGCCGGCGGTGGGTTGCCGGGACTCGTGATGGCCCGCTCGGGCTCGCGGGGCGATCTCGACCGCACGGTGAGCGAGGTGCTCGATCGGGCCCGCGAGGTGGCCAAGGCCCGCAAGAGCCCCATCAGAGCGGGGGCGGTGCCGGTCAAGCTGATGATCGAGCTGGCCCAGAAGTCCGGGGTGTCTGGGGACCCGGTCATCCGCCAGGAACTGGCCCGCTATGTCTCCCAGGTCCGCGTGAACGGATGGACGATGCGCCGCAGCGGCGCCGCCGGCGGGAAGCTGACGGGGGCCGACGGCTCCATCGCCAAGCTGACCACGGCGCGCATCTGCCAGGAGTCCCGGGACCTCTCCTACCGGATCGTGGGAGCGCGGGGCATGCTGGCCGGCCGGGTCTCCCCGTTGGAGGGTGACCTCCAGACGGTGAACCTGGCCAGCCCGGGCAACCGCCTCGGCGGCGGCACCGACGAGATCCAGCTCAACCTGCTGGGTGAGCGGGCGCTCGGGCTGCCGAGGGAGCCGAGCACCGACAAGGACGTCCCCTACCGCGACCTGAGGGTGGGGACGCAGGCCGCCGGGCCCGCCTGATCGGCGACCGACCTCCAACCGCCGTCCGGGGAATTCTTCGGGGTTTCTTACGGTCCGCTCGGGATGTCCCAACGTTCGGGGACGAGAGTTCCACCATGAGGAATCGACTGGGCCGGGCCATCGCCGTGGGGATCTTGTGCGCCATCGCCGCCACGGTGGGACTGTGGAGCGCAGCGCTGGCGTCGGCATCGGGAGCCCTGCACTCGGGTGCCCAGGGCCAGGTCCAGGTCACCGCTTCCCACGACGCGCCGTAGGAGGCGCTCAGCTTCCGGCCGAGGCCTCCGCAGCGTCCGCGGCCTCCGAACCGGCCTGTCTCTTCGCCATCCGTTCCATCATCGCCGCCGCTGAACGCGCCTGGTTCTCGGCTTCGTGGGCGAACAGCCAGCGCCGCCGCTCGACGTCGTCCTCGGCTTCGTTGAGATTGTCCTTCACGAGGGCCAAGAGCGTGGCTGGAGTGCGCACCAGCGTGTTGGCGACCTCGTACGTGTAGGCCCGGAGCTCGGAGGCGGGGAGCACGGCGTGCACCATGCCGAGCTCGAGCGCCCGTGGGGCGGGGATCTTCTCGTTGAGCAGGTAGAGCCGACGGGCCAGAGCCGTGCCGGCGATCCGCGTCCAGAAGAAGGATCCCCCGTAGTCGCCGGACAACCCGTTCGGCGAGAAATTCGCGGCGAACACGGCGTCCTCGGAGGCGAAGCGGAGATCGCAGGCCGCGGCGAGGCTGCAGCCCGCACCGATGGCCGGCCCACCGACCATGGCGATGGTCGGTTTCGGCATCAGGTGCAGCAGCACGGCCGCGTGGAGGTCGTGCCGCGAGAGGTCGCCGGAGAGCGCGTCCCTGGGCACGCCCTTCTCGCTCCCCGGTGAGCCACGCCCGCCGCCCTTGACGTCGCCCCCCGAGCAGAAGCCGCCGTGCACGCCTTCTGCCGCGGCGCCGGTGAGGACGATCACCTTGGCGTCCGGGTCGTCGGCCATCTGGCGCACCGCATCGTCGAGGGCAGCGATGAGCGCGCCGTTCAGCGCGTTGCGCCGTGCCGGGCGATTCATCGTGATCGTCCCCACCCGATCCGTGACGTCCGTCAGGATCACGGGCTCCTCGTCGTCGGCGCCTGCTGCGGATGGTTCTGCCACGGTTGCGGGGTCTCCCGGCTCGTCTCGCTCGTGCCTTATTCAGTATACTCAAAGCGGCCACCGACCCCTCTGACGTTCTGGTGGTCCCGACCGGGGGACAGGCTGATGGAGCACGATCCGACCTTGGAAACACCGACCGGGCCGCTCGCCGGCCTCCGCGTCCTGGACCTGTCGAACAGCCCGGCGGGCGCGCAGGCCAGCCAGACGCTGGCGGACTTCGGGGCCGAGGTGGTGCAGGTGGAGCCACCGGGCGGGAGTACGCTGCGCGATCTGCCGTCCTATCCGCTGATCTGCCGCGGCAAGAAGTCGGTGGTGTTGGACCTGCACGCTGCGGGTGACGCCGCTCTGGCTCGGGAGATGGCGCTCGGGGCCGATGTGCTCATCGAGACGTTCCGCCCCGGTGTGATGGAGCGGCTCGGACTCGGATATCACCATCTGGCCGCCGCCAACCCGCGCCTCGTCTACGGATCGGTCACCGGCTTCGGTCGAAAGGGCCCCTACGCCAACGCGAAGGCGTACGAGGCCCTCGTCATGGCGCGGGTCGGGGCGCTCTGGGCCTCCCAGGGCATGGTGGCGCGGCAAGGGCCGGCGCACGTGTCGGTGCCCTACTGCAGCTACGGAGCCAGCCAGCAGCTCCTGACGGGTCTGTGCGCCGCGTTGCACGAGCGTGAGCGAAGCGGGGAGGGCCAGCACGTCGACGCCACGCTCGTGAACGGGCTCGCATCCCTCGGAACGTGGAACTGGTACCTCAACGTCATCACCTCGAAGTTTCCCGATGCGTTCACGCCGTCGACGCCCTTCGGCGCGCACGGCCTGCCGCTGTCGCCGATGATCTTCATGCTCCTGATCGCGCTCAGCAAGGACGGGCGCTGGCTGCAGTTCTCCCAGGTCCAGCTCCACCTGTACGTGGAGATGCTCAAGGTGATGGGGCTGGACTGGATGCTCCAGGACGAGGAATGGAAGGACGCCGTATTCGCGGCCGACTCCCCCAAGACGGGCGAGTTCTGGGACAAGCTCTACGAGGCGGTCCAGTCCAGGACCCTGTCCGAGTGGAACGAGGTCTTCGAGGCCGACCACGACGTCTGGGCGGAGACCATGCGTCGGGGGAGCGAGCTGCTGGACCACCCGCAGATGCAGCATCTCGGGGCGGTCGTCGAGATCGACGACGCCGAGCGCGGGCTCGTGCGCCAGCCGGGGCCGATCGTCAAGATGTCCGGCACGCCGGCCGTCCTCGACCGTGGCGCCCCCCGCCTGGACGCCGACGGGGCCGCACTGCGAGCGAGTCCTTGGAAGGCGCTCGGAGGGCCGGAGGTGGTGGGCGGCGCGGGGTCGGCACCGGGGGATCGTGCCCTGGGCGACGTCACCGTGCTGGAGCTCGGCACCTTCTTTGCCGCGCCGTTCGGCGGCACGGTGCTCCGTGAGCTGGGCGCCCGGGTGATCAAGGTGGAGCCCATGGGTGGCGAGCCGATGCGTGGCCTGCTGCCCTTCCCGGAGGTCGGCGCGGCGAAGTGCATGCAGGGCAAGGAGTCCATCTGTGTCGACCTGTCCACCGACGAAGGCCGGGAGATCGTCCATGACCTGGTCAGAGGCTCCGACATCGTGTTGCAGTCCTTCAGGGCCGGCGTGGCGGAGCGCCAAGGCGTCGACGCCCAGACGCTCCGTGGGATCAATCCGGACCTCGTGTACCTGAACGCGCCGGGCTACGGGATCGACGGCCCCTGCGGCGACCGGCCGGCCTATGCGCCGACCATCGGGGCAGGCAGCGGCCTCGTCATGCGCAACATCGGCACGTCCATCGTCGAGCGCCCCGGCCTCACACTGAAGGAGATCCGGGCCGACGCCATGCGCCTCTCCGGCGCAGGGACGACCGAATACGCCCAGGCCGACGGGATCTCGGCGCTGACCGCGGCCAGCGCCATGACGCTGGGCCTCCTCGTGCGGGACCGGGTCGGCACATCGCAGGAGATGCTCACGACCATGCTGACGTCGACCGCGCACGCGCTGGCCGACGACATGGTCGAGTACGAGAACCGGCAGGTGACGCAGGGCGCCGATCCGGAGCTGCTGGGCTACTCGGCCCGGTACCGCCTCTACGAGGCCGCCGATGACTGGGTGTACCTCGCGGCGCCCCACGCCGGCGAATGGAGCGCGCTCTGCGAAGCCCTCGCGGCGGACCTGGACCTGGCCGGTGACGCGCGCTTCGCCGACGAGGAGGCCCGCGAGGCCAACGATGCCGCGTTGGCGGAGGTGCTGGCGGGGCTGTTCGCCAGCCGGCCGGCCCAGCACTGGGAGGACACGCTGCTGGCCGCCGATGTCGGGTGCGTGGTCGCGCATCGCGAGCCTCCGGAGACCGTGCTGCAATCGGCCGATTTCGCCGGGGCGGCGGACATGCTGGTCGAGGTGGATCATCCGACGTTCGGGGAGCACGTTCGCCTCAAGCCCTACATTGGGCTGTCCCGCAGCGAGACCGTGGCCGAGCCCGGGTCGTTGGCGGGTGAGCACACCGACGCAATTCTGCGCGAGCTCGGCTACCCCGTCGAGGCCATCGCCGACTTGAGAGAGAGGAAGGTCGTGGCCTGATGGGCGAGACCGAGACGAAGTCCGAACAAGTGCTGGTGACCGAGCGTCGGGGGGCCGTGCTGATCCTTCGGCTCAACCGCCCCGAGGCCCGCAATTCGCTCAACCCCGAGCTCCTGACGGCGATCGGCCTCGGCATGGTGGAGGCCGAGAACGATCCCGAGGTGCGCGCCGTGGTGCTCACGGCGACGGGCGACAAGGCGTTCTGTGCCGGCATGGACCTGCGCGCCTTCGCCGAGGGCGGATCGGTCGGTGGAGATCCCGAGGGGATGAAGGGTTTCGGGCGCTTCACGCAGGGCGACATCGGCGTGCCGATCATCGGGGCGGCCAATGCCACCGCCGTGGCGGGCGGCTTCGAGCTGTTGCTCGGCTGCGACGTGGTGGTCGCGTCCGAGGCGGCCAAGTTCGGCCTGCCCGAGGTCAAGCGCGGGCTGTTCGCGGCGGGCGGCGGAGTGTTCTTGAGCACCCGCATCCCACTCGCCGTCGCCCTGGAGCTGACGCTGACGGGCGACCTGGTGGACGCCGGGCGAGCGCTGTCCCTGGGCCTGATCAACCAGGTCGTCCCACCGGGAGAGGTGCTCGACGCCGCAGTGGCGCTCGCCGAGCGCATCGCCAAGAACGGTCCCCTCGCGCTGCAGGCCACCAAGCAGCTCGTACGCACGGCGTCGACCGACCTGGAGAAGGCCCGCTCGCTGGCGGCGGAGTGGCAGCCGAAGGTCTTCGGGAGCGAGGACGCCAAGGAGGGCGCGACCGCCTTCATCGAGAAGCGCGATCCGGTATGGAAGGGCCGCTGAGCTCGCTGAGCTCGCTGAGCTCCTTTCCCGGAGCACGCCGGCACGGCGCCGGAGACCCGGCATCACTCGATTGGTCGTTGGAGGGGCGCAGGGACGGGGGGCGTTGGCGCCAGCTCGAGCGGGACGGAGACCCGGGCCACGACGACGTCCTCGCGGCCGCGCAGCGCCGATGAGAGGACCAGGTCCAGCTGGTTGTGCAAGATCCGGTAGCGGAGCTTGTCCGGCCGGATGACCGGGATCAGCACGACGATCTGGTCGTCGGGGTGATCCGCCCGCACGTCGTCGATGAATCCGACGATCGGTTGCACGACGGAGGCGTATTCGTTGTAGAGCACCTGCAAGCGAACCCCCGGATCCCACTCCCGCCACTGCCGCCGGAGAACGTCGGCGTCGTTGGCGCCCTCGTCCGCGCCCCGCAGGACGACCGTCACGGCGATGACCTCCTGCCCGAGTGACTCGGCCTCGCAGAGTGCGTGCTCGGTCAGCCGCGAGATCCGGTTCACCGGCACGATCACGATGGTGTACTTCGGTTCCGGCTTCATCGGCGTCTCGTCGATGCGGAGGTCCTTCCTGGCTCGCTCGTAGTAGGCGTGGATGCGGAGGAAGAGGAAGACGAACGCCGGGATGGCGATGACGACGACCCATGCCCCTTCGGTGAACTTGGAGATCAGGAACACGATGGTGGCGATGGCGGTGATGCACGCACCGGTTCCGTTGATCACTGACCGTCGTCTCCAACCGGGCGGTCGCGTCCGCCGCCAATGGACCACGAGTCCTGCCTGCGACAGCGTGAATCCGATGAAGACCCCGATGGCGAAGAGAGGGATCAGCGTGTTGGTGTTGCCCCCGACTGCGATCAGCAGCGCGCCCGCCAGGACGGCGAGCACCACGATCCCGTTCGCGAAGGTCTGGCGGTCCCCTCGGATGGTGAACAGGTGCGGGAGGTAGTTGTCCCGCGCCACGAGGCTGGCGAGGACGGGAAGCCCACCGAACGAGGTGTTGGCCGCCAGCGCCAGCACGATGGTGATCGTGATCGTGATGAGGTAGTAGAACGGCCCGCGCCCCACCGCCATGCCCATGATCTGGCTCAACACCGTCTGGCCGGAGCGGGGCCCGATGTGCCAGCGCTTGGCGAGGACGGCCAGGCCCAGCAGCATGACCCCGAGAATGAGCCCCAGCAGCATTTCGGTCCGCTTGGCCCGGACCGTCCGGGGCTCCCGGAAGAGGGGCACTCCGTTGGCGATCGCCTCCACCCCGGTCAGCGCGCTGCACCCGGCCGAGAAGGCCTTGAGGATCAGCAGGATGGTGACGGTCTTGAGTCCCGTCGTCGGGAGCTGCGAGGTCCCCGGCTGCGATTCGTGCAGGCCGAGGGGATGGATGAGGCCGATGGCGATGATCGCGAGCAGCCCGACGATGAAGACCATCGTCGGCAGCAGGAAGGCGCGCGCCGTCTCGCCTAGACCCCGCAGGTTGAGCACCATGATGAACACGAGGATCCCCAGGCAGAGCGGCACCGTTGCGCCGTCGAGCGCCGGGAAGGCCGACTGCAGGCCGGCGACGCCGGCGGCGATGGAGACGGCGACCGTCAGCGTGTAGTCGACGACCAGCGACGCGGCGGCGACGAGGCTCGTGTGCGCGCCGAAGTTCGCCCTCGACACGGCGTAGGCGCCGCCACCCATCGGGTAGGCATCGATCACCTGGCGGTAGGAGAACACCAGGATGGCCAGGAGCGCGACGATGGCGATCGTGATGGGAAGGACGAGGTGCAGCGCCCCGGCCCCGGCGACCGCCAGCACCAGGATGATCGCTTCGGGCCCATAGGCCACCGAGGTCAGGGCGTCGAGCGACAGTGCGGACAGCCCCTCGACCGGGGTGATGCGCTCCTTCCCGTCCCCCCGCGACGGACGCGGTGGCCCGACCAGCAGGTGCCATGCCGAGGTCGCCTTGCCGCCATGGGAATCAGCCATCACGGGCACTCTACGAGGATGCCGGTCCTGCGGCGCGGCGCACCGGGTGGCTTCCTCGAGCTCTGCCGACTCCATCCCCGGGCCGGGTGCGCATGGTCCGCGAGACGATGACGAGTCGTCGTATGGTCGTGCCTGAGAGGAGGGGCCTCGACCGATGGAGATCTGGGAGCTCGTGGCACGTGAGTCGTGCCGGGACACGCTGGCGCAGTACTCGCATGCGGGCGATCGCTACCTGCTGGAGGAGTTCGCGGGAGCATTCTGCGAGGACGGTGTCCTCGAGATACGCGGCAGCGCCCCGATCCGGGGCCGCTCAGCGATCATGGAGCGCTTCGGCGGCGGTACCGCAGCCCAGCAGGCGCGCCAGGCGGCCAGGGAGCAGCAGCCGGGTGCGACCAGGAGGGTCGTCCGCCACAATGTCACCAACATCCGTTTCGAGGCCGTGACGCCGACCGAGGCCATCGTGGCCAGCTACTTCACCGTCTTCACCGAGGTGGGCCCGGACCACATGGGGCGGTACCGGGACCGCCTGGTCCCCGTGGGTGACAGATGGCTCCTCGCCCACCGGTTCGTCTCGGTCGACTGGCACTCGCCGGACTCGACCTTCGGCGGCGCGGAGAGAGGCGGAGAGAGAGAGTGACGCGTGAGCGGCCGCGGACAGCAGCGGAGACGATGGCGACGCCGATGACGGGTCGACCGGGGCGCGTCGCCCCCGTGCTGGCCCTGGCGCTGGCCGCCGCCGTCCTGGCCGGCTGCTCGACCTCGTCGTCGTCGCCGTCACCACGGGCGGGGCCAGTGCCGGGCACCGAGATCGTCAACGGCGACACCGTGCCGACCGTGGCGCACCTGGGCTCGGACAGCTTCACCGGGCCCGGGCCTCTCGGCGTCGGTGAGACCACGCTGACGCTGCCGACCGACGGGGCGCCGGTGGAGGTGTGGTATCCCGCGACCAAGGCGAGCGTGGCCGGCAAGCCCGAGGCCACCTACGACATCGTCGACTGGTTGCCGGAAGCACTCAAGAAGCTCATCCCGGCCGGGTTCAGCGTCAGCTACCCGAGCGGCGGCGTGCGCGGCGTGCCGGTCGCGCCGGGACGGTATCCGCTCGTGGTGTTCAGCCACGGGTACGCCGGCTTCCGCGACCAGTCCACCTTCCTCACGGCTCGACTCGCCTCCTGGGGCTTCGTCGTCGCCGCGCCCGACCACTACAGCCGCGACCTCACCGAGGTCCTGGGCGGCCCGACCGCCGCAACGTCCAAGACGACCGACGTGGAGGACCTGAAGGCGACCATCACCCTGATGAGCGACCAGGACACGTCGGCGTCGAGCCCGTTCCACGGCCATGTCGACACCAGCCTCGTGGGCGCCGTGGGCCATTCGGCCGGCGGCGCCGCGGTCGAGGCGCTGGCCGCCACCGACCCCAAGGTGACCACGTTCATCGGATTGGCGGGGGCCACGGTCGGCTCCTTCGGCCAGACGAAGACCGGCTCCGGGAGCGTCGTCCCGCACCAGCCGGGGATGCTGATGTCCGGAACATCGGACCACGTCGTCAGTCACCTGGGCATGATCGCCGCCTACGGGCGGATGCTCAGCCCGAAACGGCTGATCCTGCTGCGCGGTGCCGGCCACCTCGTGTTCGCCGACCTGTGCGAGGTCGGCTCGTCGCACGGCGGCCTGCTCTCCATCGCCGCCGTCCTGCACGTCCCCATCCCGGCGTCGCTTGTGCCCCTGGCCTCGGACGGATGCCGCGCCCCGGACCTGCCGCCGCCCGAGGCATGGCCCGTGATCCGCCAGGCGGTCACCGCCCAGCTCCGGCACGTGTTCGGATTCGACACCAGCACCGCCGGCCTGGCCGATCTGGGCACCGCCTACCCCCGGGTCGTCGCGGCCAACCGGGCGTCGCCCGGTCCGTGACTAGTTGATCAACGGGTCCCGGGGCAGCCCGAGGATGCGCTCGCCGATCTGGTTGCGCTTGATCTCCGACGTCCCCCCGGCGATCGACATGCCTCGATGCATCAGCACCATCATCGTGATGCCCGCCCCAGCGCCGTCCGAGTACAACGTGTCGGGCCCGCCGACGGCGGCCACGATCGCCGCCGCCTCGTGCCCGATCTCGGAGAGCACCAGCTTGGTCACGTTGCCCTCGGGCCCGGGTCCGCCGCCGATGACGGCCCGGTGCGCGGTGCGCATGTTGAGCACCGCCATGGCCTCGGACTGCGCGATGTAGCGGCCGATCCGGCCGGCCCCGCCCGCCAGGCGCTCGGGGTGGGCGTCGAAGGGGGCGATCACCATGTCCGCCGGCATCGACGAGCCGCCCTGGCCGCCGCCGATGGACACGCTCTCGTTGCCGAGCGTGGCCCGGGCCACCGTCCAGCCGCCGTTGATCGGCCCCACCACGTCGTCGTCGGGCACGAAGACGTCGTTGAAGAAGACCTCGTTGAATTCCGAGTGGCCGGTGACCATGCGGAGCGGGCGGACCTCGACCCCCTCGGCGTGCATGTCGATGACCATGGTCGTGATGCCCTTGTGCTTGGGCGCGTCGGGGTCGGTGCGGATCGTCGCCAGGCCGAAGCCGGCGAGATGCGCGCCGCTCGTCCACACCTTCTGGCCGTTGACGAGCCAGCCGCCGTCGACCCGGGTCCCCCGCGTCTTGACCCCCGCGGCGTCGCTGCCGGCGTCGGGCTCGCTGAAGAGCTGGCACCAGATGACGTCCTGGCGCAGCGCCGGCATGACCCACCGCGTCACCTGGTCCTCCGTGGCGTGCTGAATCAGCGTCAGGATGACCCAGCCGGTGATGCCGTACTGCGGGCGCGACACGCCGGCGGCGCGGAACTCCTGCTCAATCACGAGCTGCTCCACCGCGCCCGCCGCCCGCCCCCACGGCGTGGGCCAGTGCGGCATGACATAGCCGGTCTCGATCATGGCGTCGCGCTGCGCCGCCGCGTCCAGCCCCTTCACCCGGTCGGCGAACGACCGCACCTCGTCGCGCATCGGCTCGGCCTCGGGCGGCAGGTCGATGGTACGCACCCGCCGCGCCCCGCTCCGCATCAGGTCGGTGACGTCGCCGGCGCCCGCCTCGGCGTCCACGAAGGCCTCGAGCGCCGTGGCCCGCCGCAGGTAGAGATGCGCGTCGTGCTCCCAGGTGAACCCGATGCCTCCGTGCACCTGGATGTTCAGCTGCGCGCACTCGTCCGCCGCCGCCAGTGCCAGCGTCGACGCCATGGCCGCGGCCAACGAGAGCTGGTCGCCGCCCTCGGCGGCCGCCCGGGCGGCGTCCCACACGAGCGCCGTGGCGAGCTCGGCGGCGACGAGCATGTTGGCGCAGTGGTGCTTGACCGCCTGGAAGGTGGCGATGGGCCGTCCGAACTGCACCCGCACCTTGGCGTAGGCGGCCGCCTGCTCCGTGCACTCGGTGGCGATGCCGACGGCCTCGGCGGCGGTGACGAGACGGGCGAGGTCGACCAGCACGCGCCGCCCGCCGGGGATCACCTCGGCCGGCGCACCCGACAGCACGACGCGCGCGCTGCGCCGCGTCGGGTCCAGGTTGTCCGGGACCTCGACCGTCACTGCGCCCGCGCCGACCTCGACGACGATGGCGTCGTCGCCTGCGGGCAGGACGAGCACCTGGGCCAGGCCACCGCCCAGGACCGCCGGAGCCGTCCCGGCGGCCTTGCCGTCCGACACCGTGATGTCCGACGTCAACGCGACGCCGCCGAGGACGGACCCGTCGGCCAGCCCGGGCAGCAGGCGCGCCGCCAGCTCCTCGGGACCGGCGGCGTCGATCACCGCGCTGGCGATCACGGTCGGCACGAAGGGACCCGGGGTCACGGCGCGGCCGAGCTCCTCGGTGACCACGACGAGCTCGGGCAGGCCGAAGCCGGATCCGCCCTTGTCCTCGGGGAGGTGGAGCCCGAGCCAGCCCAGCGACGCCAGGTCAGCCCAGAAGGAGGGCAGTGACTCCGTGTCCGCCTCGAGCAGGGCCCGGGCGGCCCCTCGGGCCTCACGCTTGGCGAGGAAGTCCGAGGCGGTCTGGCCCAGGGCACGGTGGTCTTCGGTGATCGCAATCGACATGAATAAATAG